>Ga0307515_10011517_pt1 | contig 16785 bp, 20 predicted proteins | sample 17_EM_MG_FD_194513 | JGI IMG/M metagenome (GOLD analysis project Ga0307515, IMG submission 194513) | Populus trichocarpa ectomycorrhiza microbial communities from riparian zone in the Pacific Northwest, United States - 17_EM | ecosystem: Host-associated > Plants > Roots > Unclassified | place... | reverse complement strand
CGCTCCTGTAATGCATTCCACACTCCTTACCCCATCCCTTTTCAGCGCTCCTCCTCTGGCATAAGCACTCCTCAATCCCATCGGTGCTCCGCTGCCTGGATTGGCTCTCCTCAATTTCATTCCGCACTCCTACACCCTCCTCTTTCGGCGCTCCTCAATTCCATTCCGCACTCCTAAACCCTCCTCTTTCGGCGCTCCTCAGCTTAAACTTGACGCTCTTCTTTTTCATTCCGCGCTTCTCCAACACCTTTTGTGGTACTCCTCTTTTCCACACAACACTCCCCATCTGGCGCTTGTCTTTTCCCCTGGTAGTTCCCATTTTTCATCCAAATGTATCATATTGCCTCTCATACCCCCATTGAGATTCGCAGCTAGCTAACATTTTATTACACCTGTGTTGGATATCACAATCGAGCCAAACGACATTGGAATTCCATTTCATCAAATCGCCAGGAACGAATAATCACCAAATACAAGGAGCGCCTCCAGGTTCTTTGCCCCGTTGATGAATTGTGTGTTCCTGCTTTCGTTGGCCCTGATTAGATGGGAGATGGAGTGGATGACATTGACTCCATGTTTGATTGATATTTTTCGATCGCATAGTTGGGTTATTGTTTCAGTCTACCTGCGTTTATGTTTGAATCTCTCGCTTTTTTCTTTCATTTCCTTAATGTAGCGAGGCACAAATTACATTGTTGAAGAAGATGACAGCTAGTATGATTCAGAAGTGATAATGAACAATAATCCATGCATCATAGTCGATGTTGAGGGAAGTCGATTGCTCATGTACATCCGAAGAGTCTCAGATAATGCCTGCAGTCCTCCGAATGAATATCCATAACCTCCCAGGCATCTCTCAGAGTGTGTTTGTGATTCCCGGCGACACTCCCAGGTGCACCCAAAGTTCTCTCCAGCGCTCCGACGTGCTCCCAAACTTATCACAATCACTCCAATCGTACTCCTGTACCAGTCATCAGAGATCCCAGTTACTCGTGTAGCTGTCGTCAGAGATCCCAGTTACTCTGAAGGCCAGCTGGAATACCCTCCTAGGGTCTGATACTCTCCTGAAATTGACGCTTCTAAGTTTACACTCCACATCCTCTCAGACACTCCTGGAGTGTTCCAGAGACTAAAATACATTTTGCTGGTGTCGCTCGATCACGGCCCCGGATAATATCTCTGAGTTCATGGGATGGTAATTTCCAGGTGCACCTCAAATTGCTCTTAACCACCGCCTCCACCCAGTGCAGATATACCGTGTGTAGATGGGTAGCTATATAGATTCATAGACACATGGATACATAGATGAGAATACAATCAGAATAGCTGAGTTTTAACAATTGTTAAACGATAAGAAGTAGCTATGATTTCCAGGCACACCTGCCGGATTCCAGGCGCACCTGAAGCATTCCAGACGCACCTGCAGCTTTCCCAAAGAAGATGTTTTTCCCTGACTGCTCTACTGTGATTTGAGGTGCTCCCAGACTTGTCACCAGCGGTCCCAGACTTGTAGCCGGCTCTCCCAGGCCCACCCAAAGTTCTCTCCGGTGCACCGAGGTGTTCCCAAACCCATCGCAATCACTCCCATGGTACTTCTGTACCAGTCATCGGAGATCTCAGTTCTCTGACGGCCGGCCGGAATGCCCTCCTGTACTCTGATACTCTCCTGAACCTGACGCACCTAAGTTTACACTCCACATCCTCTCAGACCCTTCTGGAGGCTTCCAAAGACTAAAATACATTTTGCTGATGGTGGTCATCATGAAGTCTGTTGCCTCACCCGCTGCGTCCTCTTCTTCATCTACATCCGCCACCTCTTCTTCATCTCCTACTTCTTCCTATACCCACGTGGCCTTGGGCCAAGCACAACTCTGTTGAAGCCCGTTGCAATATCCCGTGCTGCGCTCGTGGACATTCATCCTGCTAGCACAATTCGTGTGCTCGGCCACGCCGCATCGGTGGCTTCCCTCTTCTTCACGCACCTTCTGCTGAATACAATGGGATTTCCTGTCCAATTTGGGCACTTCTCCATCGTGTGGCCGCAGAGTGATCCCTGATTGAAATTGCATCCCACCACATTGCACTTGTGGTCACTTGTCCGGTGATGGCCTGATCAGTAGCCCCATTTGGGCATACTACCAGACTTGGTCTCCATGTAACCCCACAAACCGCAGTGCTCACACCTGATATCATGTCCCTCGTTTCTGTATGCATAGAGTCAGTACCCCACCCCCGCTGCCTTGATTACTTTCATCACTGAGCTCTGTACCACAAGACTCCCCTTGATCTCAAAAATTCCTCATGACGTGGCGATTTCTCTGTTCTGCCTCCTCTCCTTGATGGCATGGTGGTTCCCCAGCCACCTTACTTGGGTGGGGATCATTATACCCTTGTTCTCCACTTCTAATACTCATCGCATCTTGTGCAGACATTCCGTTGTGTTTCCCCATGTACCATCTGAGAGGGACTATGAGGACTATCAACCTTTCCCATTACTCAATCGCTTCGAAGTCCACGACTCCTCTGTTGACAGTCCTCGCTACTGCGATGATTTTGTTGTGGGACTGCAGACCCATGTGTGCAGTAGCTTTTGGGTGCATGATTGCAGTAATCGCGTCCTTGCCATCCTTTTTGGCATTCATGATGCTAAAGTGGGCTGGTGCCTTCTGGTGAAAGAGTGCTGTGTTGATTGCTGACGCAATATCTTGGACTATTGTATTGGAGAGCGGTACACTGTCGTCTCTTCCTAGTATCTGGCGTCTCTCTGCAATGCGTGATCCAGTCATCCAGGCGGTGTTGAACGCAAAAGAGAAACGATGGAGAAGCTCAACTCTCTATCGATTCAAAGAGAGGGAAGGAAAACTCCATGCTGACTGCGAAAGCCGGAGCCCAACGCCGAGTACCAGTGCTGAGCCACTCCCCTGAAAATGGGAACAGGGGATGCCGATGGGGGCAACCGAGGCTGACGGGGCCAACGAGGCTGGTGGGGGCACGTGAAATCAATGGGGGCCGCAAGGCAACGGCCTCATTCCCGAGCCCGCAAGCACCAAACACTACGGAAGCCAGCGGGCGAAATCCCTAGTCAACAGGCAGGGCCTTGGCCTGGTCTGACGGGTCCCCTCTGAGTGTTGGCTAAGAGTGTTACAGTCTCCCACCGATTAGCTGTTGTGGGTGATGACTTTGTTTTGGGTCTGGGCTGTGGTTTAGACTGCAGATTGAGCCGCAGTTTGGGCTTCAGTTGCAGCTGCAGCTGCTAGCGCTCCTCTGGACCCTGTTCTTGCATTGTGTCTCCATGTTGGGAGGCCTCTAGCCCCCCACCATCCGTCTTCGCAGTTATTTCTCTGTCTTTCTCTCTCCCCTCCTGTCCTTGTGCTACACCTGCCATGCTTTTTGCCAGCATGGTGGTGATGCCTGCCCGCCAAAGCATGTTGTATTCATGGTGGGCATCCCACATCTGCTCTCACTCTTGCATTCATGACAGCAGTGCCAGCCGCTGTGGCTCCTGCTGGACTGCCCGGGCTTCCACCTGGTGTGCGAGATGACCAACTGTTCGTTGCCCCTGCATTAGTTGCTGTGCCTGCTGTCATATCGTCCTCTCAGTGTGGCTTCTCCAGTCGCTGGGGGCCGGCTGGGCCTCGCTCCTCTTTCTCCTTTTCCCGTTCTCGTTTCTCTTCAACAGCTCGAATATGGTTGCTCCTGCAGTCTCTGTGGCGCTGGTTGTCACCAGTGTCGCAATCTCCATCGCCATATCCACAGGAACGTCGCTCCTCCCATAACCATCTTCACCCACCCCCAGGTCACTCCTCCCACTCACTCTTACTTTTTTCATCTCATCTGGGAGGCAAGCCTCTTACTCCTTGTCGTCGTTTGCTCCTTGGCCAACCCTTTGAGTCCGCCACGTTTTCTCCTAACACTTGACGCAGAGACCCTCTGTTCCGTGTATTCCTGTGCCTGCCCTCCTCCTGTTGTCCCGCTGGTGCTGGGACGCTCAATTCCGGGTCAATTCGACGTCCAGATTCGATTGCCTCCCTCTCTTCTTTGAATGCTATCCTCATTGTAGACATATCACACTGTGTGTGTTTTGCCAAGACCATTGTCGATGCTCGCTATGCAAGGTTCTGGACTCTGCAGTACCTGGGTTGAGACGTTTGTGCTGGTGCACCAGAATGCCAAGTACTTGAGATTGTACACGAGCATGGCCGGGCAATACAAGTCATCTTCTGCCGAGCCCAGGGCGATGAACCAGTTGGTAAAACTTTCATTCTGGATGACTAGTATAGCAAGACGTCCAGGCAACCAACAAGCAGTTGATGTTCGGTGAGCTATAACAGTTCAGTTAGGTACCCGACCAGTCTAAATTCCAGACACACACAATCTTGGCAAGCCAAACCCGGACCCTCACCCAGTGACATGTGTGGTTTGTTTGTAATGGCTAGAATGGTCAGCTGGAATCTCTGGTGCTCATATCTGTGGTTTTCAATTTCAGCTCACATTCAGATATCCTTTCGCAAATTGTGAAACATGGACATTGCTAAGTTGTTGTTCTTTGCTGAGTTATTGGCCGGATTCATAATCGAAAGCAAGACAGGCACACTGTCTGCCCCAACCTGAAGATCAGAGTGAACGGTGCATCAATAATTTTTGGTCTTCCATCATAGGTATCTGAGTGTCAATTGACTGCAGACATACATTTCTAATGTAGAGGCCGCATTTATTCACCAAAGAGTCAGCGACAGATTCCCTGCCCCATTATGAAAATGTGGGTCAATGGTGTGTCAACCATATTTAGCTTGGTGTCACGGCTAATCTGGAGGGTGATTGGTCACAGATATTTATCAATGATGTTTACAATTCATCCATACGCAAAAGTGACGGCGAAATACACCCTGCCTGTTTGTGGAAGTCAGCCTCTTCAGACCATTAAAGAATGTTTGTCTTGGAAGTTATGACAAAGATCTACGCCTTTGTTGTTGTTTCGGGTACTGCAAGTAATTGCTACCATTCAGTTCACTAATGCCAGCTATAACATTACTCCAATCTCCTAACAGTCAGCGTAAACGGAGCATTACCAATCTACAGAATTTTAAGTTATGTCATTATATTGTGACTAGGTCGCTGCTATACATATGCACAGTTCTGGGCGCATTTACAGGCCCAAAGACAGGACCATGCACTCTGCCTGATCTTGAAAATGTACGTTAACCAAGCATCAACGATTTTTTTTCTGTAAGCCAGGTAATGCCTGAGTGACTTGGTTATTGTTTTACATATGTACAGTAGTGGCAGCCATAACAGGTCAGAAAGGCAGAACCGCGCTTCCCGCTTGATATTGAACATGAACATCAATGGACTGTCAACTATGGTTGGCCTTGCATCTTGGTTAATCAAACCTCCGTTGGGCCATCAATGACCATATATGAAGTTGTGACCAGTTTGATCTTATAAAACTATCTGCATAAGTGATTTGAACAGTGGAAATTTGATTGAATTGTGATTGTCCATGAACCTGGTGCTGGAACATCGATTCCTGAGCTTCCTATACAGGCTGGCAACATGCAGTATTTATATATCTGCCATCATTTGCCATTCAGATAACCCCAGAGGTACAATCACAATGGATCATCCCTCTATTGACTGGCATTGTGAAAATGTCCCGAGGATCATGTAGCTGTGTTGTGTGTTTATCAAGAGACTCAATATGTCGATTATGTACAACAACGACTAATCCACATTTTGCTTAACAGACTTGCATCACCAACAATTGATGATGCTCCGTTGATGTTCACTTTCCCATAGAAGTATCCGTACTGTACACCCATTCACTTTGTAAGTGTATCGTAGTAATATTCCTGTGGCAGCCGTTCTACCATGTTCATGTACCGCCTGCTGTATCCCTATGTTGAGGTTTGAATATGCCAATATATGCATCTGTTGAAATATATTTCAAGTGTACTCTAATTGAACATCATTATAATACATAAACTTCCCATTCCCTGCTATCAATTTTGGTGTTTACTGTCATCATCGCTCAATATTCTGCTATCTTCTGCAAAATGGACATTAGCTGCATTACCATGCAGCAGATACTGTACTAATCAGTGGAATGTTCTTTATCAGTCACCATATCAGCAATAACATCTTTATTGCTCTTGCACTACTTGCCATATGCATCATGATGATTGAAAATTCAGCAGAGGGAAAAGGACTATGTATATATACATATCCGGGTGGCACACTGTCTATTTTGGAGCTTTGACTTCGCTCACAGTCACCAGATGGGGCTGGTTACATTAAGGGCCAAGTTAGAGCCTGTCCATGGGGAGGTGCATATGTTCCTCTGCACCTCCAGCGTGACTGTCCATTCTGTGCAATGCCACTTTTTCAAAGAAGGCAGCAGTCGGTCATGTCGTGATCAAACATTCCTGTGTGACAATCTATCGCAACATTTCCATTTTGATCTCCGGGAAACACTGTGCCCCGCTTCTTCTCTTCTTGAACTTTGGGCCGAGATTGTTCAATTCATTCTGGAGCTTGCTATGTAGCAGAGAGCGAAAATTCTCCTTTTGCGATTTTGTACATACCCAACGCATAACTCATGTCCAACTGTTCTAGCTGTAACCGACCTCCTCACCTTGGCATAGAAGCAGACATGATGCAAACCTTGAAGATATTAGTTGCTGCTTGCAAAGAGACATGCAACATTTACCTCAACCTGATCCGACTTCCCTAGCTTCGCTGTAATCTTTCCAGCCTGTTTCGTCCACTCGCGGGCATGTTCATCAACACATTTCTTAGTCAAAATCGGAGTAGAGACAACATCATGATACTCCCCGTTGCAGACTGTGCGGCTACCTGCCTTGGTTGACCATGCATCATTCCCATTATTGGAACTGGTACATCAGATACAGATCCCTTGCTGTACTCCAGTTGTATATTATATACTCAGTCAACAACCATCAACATCGATATAGAGTTACTCCTATCCAAACCCATTCTGCTTCCTAGTGATGTTAGTGGTGTCATGAGGAACCATTTCTAATCATCGGTCTGGAGTGATATCTTTGGTGTCTACAATCGCATGGTCACGGTGGAATAACTGGTGTCTGTGTTGCAGCTATCTGCCACTGGGTGGCTTATTCCATAAAGCACCTGTCATTTGGGTCGATACATATACAATTCCACCAGAGTGAGGTCATTGTAGAGCCATGAGTTGCTGTGGTGCTACAGTGAGGAAGATATTAACAAATGGTAGTGGGAAGTGCTGAGGATTATATTGTTAGCTACAAGTCAAAGTAGAAAGATGGACAGGCTACTTGTACATTCATTTGACGAGGAATGCGGCTGGTTATAGCTGCAGCACAGTCAAACTGTCTCGGGATTGGATATAAGTCGCGCTGATAATCAATATAGGTTTACCTGGATTCATACCGGTGAACGACAGCTGATTTCGGATGTTTGATAGCTGTACACTGGCCATTGTTCAATGCAAATGATGTGTGGTGATATATGTTCTAAAATGTTGATGGGAGGAAGCAGGAATCAGACACGAGCGATCAAGTCATGATGTGTGGTCAACATGATTGTTCACAACAATATGTCTGTCGAATAGCAGATTTTGCTTTCCTCATGTTTATCAAACCTCCCATTGTTCAAATCAAAGATGCCCTTGGCCTACAGATTGTCCATATCTGGCGACATCAAGCGTCTCATGCAATGGCAAGGTCAATACAAGATACAATGATCAGTTCTTCCAAAACAAACATTTTGCCACTTCGGCAGTGCAATTACACCATATCGCGCACTACATCTGGAAGCCAAAGTCATCAAGCGAATCATCAGATGACTTGTGTTGAGGCAGCAAGAGTCAGAGCATCGGGATCGATATGCAGCTTACGATGTGAACTGTGGTTTTACGCAGAGAACACAGGGAAACCCTCATTTATGCTATCATGAGTAAGATCGATGGTCAGATGATTATGAGGATAAGGAAACTGCTGCTAGAAGAAAGTTGGTTCAATACTCTGACAATTTGAGTATGCAAGACGCGGCTGACATGAGAGGAGCTGAATAGGAACGATCAAGAAGCAGAAACCCTGGAAAGTGATTTGACGGCATGTCGCATGCAATCACCAACAATGTGAGTAATCTTGCATCTTCTGACAATGACCAGGAAAGCAAACACTAGCAACAAGATCAAGAACATACAGGGCTTGGCAAGCCGAGCGAAGATAATGAACCCGGCTGGGTGAGGTGAATACTCTGTAGACTGGTACTGCGCCACATGGAGAGTTATTGGCAGAAGCAGATGAGGCTTCTCCATCTGACTCAACATGGATGTGTCGACACATTCAGGGTTATGCTTGGGACAGAGATGAGATACTGCATGACTGAACTGCTGGTTCCTGAGGTTGTGATGTTCTACACAAATATACCTGCAACCACACCATCACCAACCTCCTCTAATGTATTTATACTCAATCTTTATTTTGTCGCCGTATACTCCCCAACGCGGCAAGCTACTTCCTGATCCTCAACTTGTCACATGAGGCTGCGTTCACAGAAACCTCAAAAACCCGAAGGTAAGGTTTCTTCCTCGCTGGCGGGAGGGCCAGATTTGTGACAGCTGCATCATTCAAATCCTGATGATCCAAGAAGCCATTCCCTCTGAACATCATGACCCTGGCGAATTAACAAATAGCAATTGAATTTTAATGATGACATGGTGATTACTCCTGCTTCGCCGGAGGAATAGATTGCCAAGTATGACATATTTACAACGGATCTCAGGTGAAATCCATGTATTTACCTGTTGTGTTAGATGTCAGCTTGGGCAGAATTTCGGCGACCAAATTATGACAGGTGGTAAGTAGTTAGTGTTGGTGCATGGGACGTACAGGCTATGGGAAATGACTGCACTCCGAGTCAAGTTGATAGGAAATGAATGAATGCGGTAACATCTTGCCTTTTACCATAAAATGAGAATAGAAAACATAACTTTCTGATATAATTTACAAAACCTCTTCAAGGCAGTGTTGCCATATGGCTCAATGCAGAAGCGATCAATGTGGCACCTGAACCCAGATAAATAACAGCTCTCATCCAGAATGAATATATGCAGGCAAGTACGTAACGCTCCGCTCAGGCATGCAGCAGAGCGTCGACATATTCAACATTTCATGTGGTATGTCATGGCTGCCTCGGTAAAAGAAACGGATATGCAATGCTGTGAAAAGAAGGTGATATATATCTCAACCTAGTAGATGGGTGTTTATGCGGTAAATCGCCAACCGAAAGAACTGAAATGCAATGGATTGATGTTACTCATCCTGCAGATGATGCATATTGAACTGGCTCAAAATGTGTGAGATGTTGAAGCTTTTGGATGGAACTGATTATATGTAAAAATGGTATATTTGCTGTCATTGAAGACTGTATGTGTTTTGTTTACAATTGTTCATCACCTGATGACTGTGAGTACGTTGCTAAGGTGAACTCTGAGATCAGTGTCAATGGAGCGTCAATGATTTATATACTTACCCATTGACGAATTACAGGGCTGCATTGTCGCATCCATCCAAAGAGGATTGACTCCATGTCGTTTCACGTACATTAGCAGGCAACACGCAGCTTGCCCCATAGAAGATACGAATATCGACATTGGGTCCAAGATTTTTGGTCTACCATCTTGGAAAATCTCTGGGCTGTGAAATGATATTTACTGATAATCAGAGTACTAGCCACCTTTGTGGTCCAGTATGCCGTTTAGATTATCCCTACTACTTTCTAATAATCAGTGTCAATCCAGCGTCAACAATGTTTAGTCTTGCATCTTGGATTATTTACAGGCTATGGATTGGCATTCACACATACTCAGGCTATGTGTACCCTACATGGGAAAAAATGTTACTTCCGATATCGCATCAACCTTCCAAATATAGTCAACAACTAAACCTCAAAATTTTTGGACAAGGTTGTATGGTGCATATTCAAATGGCTAAGGAGGGGTGATATGCCAATATTGAAGTATTGTCCGCCTTTATGTGCAACCTTGCTGGGGACAGTATCACTACTACAACCTAGCTCTCAGTGTCAACAGACCTTCAACAATTAATGGTGTTGCCTCATGGCAAATCAAAGTGCTATGAAATGGTGGTATCCCAGGATGGAACTGTCAGCTCCAGTGATTGGTTACAATGGTAGTGCTGATGTTGCAACCACCATCATAATATGGCCACCAACAGAGCATCAACAGTGTTTGTTGTGGCTCATTATACTGCATGGTACATAAATGGAGTTATTCATGGTCAATCATCAGTGTATGTCCCTGAATTCCATGTCATTAAGATGAATCCTATATGTCACTTGGCTGGCTGCTGTCCTGCTTGTACCGCTATAGTCAATTTCAAAGAACCAGATTTTTACATTACTATAATGTCACTGTTAAGACCCACTCAAGTCAAATTATACAGCATCGAAATGTCTACCATGAGGTGGGATCCAGATCTTTGAATACCCCGTTTCTAGAGGACAAGGTATCTGTCTACAAGGCCCTGATCATTTTCGTGACATGAAGGGTGTTATATTGCCAATCAAATTTGAGTGTTTGTGGGTTTCAATGAATGGAGGCTGAGAGAGTCAAATTATGTTGAATAATTCTTCGTGTGTGCCTTTCTGGTTATTACACTTCGAGTGTTAGATTTCAGATACTGCCAGACTTTGCAACATGTGTAATGTTCAGCATCAAGTTGTTCGCCGTCCATTGGACAAACGGACAAGTTCAGTTTTGCATTACCTGTTGCCAACACAGCACAATGGAACATTGCATAAATTAAATGAGTCAGAAGTTACTGAATTGACTTGTTCAACAGTCGATAAAACAGCTTTCCCTATGTCGAAGAGACTATGAGGTCGATGAATTCCATTTGTTCATTGACAAAGGAAATTTGTAGTTTACCATTCGGTTTTCGTGATATTGAGCCAATTCCCATACAACAAGCTGGAAACTGGCAGATAAGGAGTTTGATAATGTGGAATTTTACCACAACACCTGGCATTGCTCACTCTGTTGGGATTGGTTTCTGCTCATAATACATGAAAAACAAGGTCAAATCTAGGTCTACGACTGGGGTACAATCGATTCTGAAGCGAGCTGGTGCTGCCATCGGCTTGCACAATGTGCAACATTCACTGGACGGAAATCAAACTGAGTGTATAGGCAACTAAGAAGTGGTTGCGGTTAACAAATTCAGCGAGTTTATCTTTACACCTGTGGACATCAATCAACTAAATAGCCATAACCTAAGATATTGCTTTGGATATGGACCGAAAATGGGCATTGGGAGAAGTTCAACTGACTTCTGTTCAGGTTGATAGCCTAATATTTTCCATGTTCGATAGCTTATTCAAGAGGATAGGTCAAAGGTCTACATAGTGCACCATGGCTGGCCATAGATTCCATGGAATATCGGATTAGGTTGGAGCTTACCGACAAATAATTACTTGATATTGCACCTGATAATGCAACTGCGAATTACTTGATGAAGTATGAAATACACCGAACACTTCTCGCCTCTGCTATTGAGTGACCTGCATTGAATACCTCCATACCATGTATGGTGCACATCATTCAACTTGATGTAGGTGCATTCATCAGTAGAGCCTGTGTAAATGGCCACACCTAGTCTTGCAAAGCCCATGTGCAAGATCAGCAACTTGGACGAACCAAAAACATAGATATTGAGAAATGTTGAAGACTTTGAAAGTAGGGAAATGGTAGAATCAACAAACTGCCTGCCACAAAACCAGGTTTAGTGAAGATAACTGACAAAGTACATAATGGAAGCAATTTTGCAAGTGCTGAAACCAACCTTTATATTGCAGAGAATGCTTGATGTATTTATTATGCTGACACCTGGTCGTCAAAATATGATTATTAATTGTGCAACACCCAAAGTACAAAATACAGTACTTGCTATTCTGGATGTGAAGACAAGGTGGAATTCGACATTGCAGTTGCATAAGTGCCCATACAGGGTAGGAGAATTGAGTGACAGGTGGCCCAAGAATCCAAAATACAGCAATGACAGGAGACTTCTTTCAACACAGTATAAATGATCAATTGTGTAGTTTGTCAATGACCCTGTTAGGCCATTTCGGTGCTGCACAGTCTGGATGTTGACCAGGAATATTGTTACGTATTCCCATGTCATCATTCTATACAACGACAGGTTCAAGCATATGGATGGAGCTAAGCGAGCATTGTCTCTGATGAATACTCAATGGGAAGACAGCTTATAATTTGCTATGATGTTTACACACCAGAAGTTGTCCAAATAATCACCTGAAGTTACACAAATGACTAGTATGTTTCTCACTTCCACCAATGTCCTGGATCTTTTCCGGAACTTGTGAGTGTTAATCGGCTTGAACATGCATCGGCAAAAAATATTTCCGTCCGGGTGGAATGACTCCGTCAGAGGGGACGCGGTCCGTCAGAGCAGTCAGAGACATCCCGGTGGCGGCTTACTGCGCGCCCGGCGCCAATACCACGCGTCGCGTTGCATATCGCCCTCCCATCGCAGTTTCACCGTTTCTTCTCGCTCTGTAGGTCTCCTATTTTACACGAACACTCTGGCGTTGAAGGCCATCTGTGACCATACGTCGGAATGGCTTCATTGGGCACGCGCTTGCATCGGAATTGCAATGCGATGGGTGACGCTGCGAAAACCTCTCCTCGCGTTCCTTCTACCTGCGCGCAAATGCAATTCTCTTTTTACTGATTATACACATCATTCCAAGTCGCCAGATCTATGTGGCTATTGACAATCCATCGCTCGTTCCGTCCGTCACCTGTCTTACTACTAGCAGCTATCTCTGGAATTACATGCGCGCTGCCAACGATGTTTCCCACGCTGAAAACTTGCAAAGCAACTGCTGCCGGTGCTTTTCTCACTTGTTCAAATTTCGAGACGGGATCCAAGTTACCCGAGTTTTCAGGTATTGTGGTGAGCGCCAGGGCTAACCAGTACTCAACGAAAGCTCCGTCCTCGTTCAGGAGCTTGATTTTGAATAGTCGTTGCAGTTGCCACGGGAGACGACCATTCAGTGCACCATAACATCTCCCTGGGCGTTGCTTTACCCACACCCAGTCGGTCCGTCGGTCCCCTCCGGGCCAGCTCTGGCTTCCTGTGCATCGACAAATCGGAGATATGCGTTCACCATCTAAACCCTCAACTGGAATCTTAATACCATGGTAAATACAGAGCTCCATTGCGTGCAGTTGTTCATCCGATATATACGTCTTGTTACGACTCTTATGCTTGAGAAACTCCAGCGTGCCGTTGTATATTGTCACGCGGTGTGTTGCGTCTTGCGTATTGTCGAGTAATGCTCTGAAGTCTTTGATCATAGCGTCAGGATGCTTTCCATCACGGCAGTTTTGGGGTCCCATGAATTCGGGCTTCGCATATGACTGGGAGCTCAGGGGGGCAGCCAGATCAGCGCCGGAAGGGAGGACTTTGCAGGTGGCAGCGCTGTTCTCTAGACGCTGAGCGAGGGCTTGGATATTGAGCTCTCTGATTTCGAAGCAGAGAATGCGACGCTGAAAGGTGATTACTTGCGGCAGGTAGTTGAGATTGTGATTGGAGGCGTTCCAAACGTCCTTGAGATTCGTTTTATGTGCTTGTTCGTGTCTCTCGGCAGAATACTGTTGCAAGGCTCCGTATCGACGAATCTAGTTGACCCAGTGAGACATCAAGTGGATCTTCGGAAAGTTGAAGTCGGCATCTAACTCCTTGGAAACATCTATCTCATGGCTGATATAATCCCGCCAGGCGTTCATTTCTCACCGCTTCTTAGACGGCGTCCAAGTTGCAGCATTTGTTTCCTCGTCTACCTTTCGCTTCTTCTCGAGCTCCGTTCTCAGCGCATTGGCTTTGGCCTTCGCCTTTTTGCCGGCTCGCCCGAATAAGAAAACATCTTTGAAGGTGTGAAAATGACACAAGGTGTCTTCCATGTAGCTCAATGTTGGATCATCGTGAGATTTATATCGAGCATACATATAACATTCTAACTATGCCCGTGTGCACTCAGTTGCACGATTGAATATGGGACGCTGAGCGGGGCTTCCTCCTCGTTGAGACTGGGTTACAACTCCAAGCAGGTACCGGCTCATTTCCTTCATTTCCTTCCCATTCCATTGAGAAACTTCCTCATATGACTTAGTTTTTGGTGTGAGGTTGTGGTAAGCAGGCATGGATAACCATATTGCATTGTACTTGTCGAGCCGTTCGTGCGTCTTCATGAAGAGGAAAATCCACTTCTGGAGGTGATCAAGCATGCCGATCTGCATTGTATGGAGGAGGTCGGGCTTCGGGAGGTCGCTCACGATACAGGGAATATGTCGAAACGCATCAAATCCTTGGTGAACATGGCGTGACGAGAGTTCAGCATCGGCTGCCTTGGTGTTGGCATGGCTGAGCGTTCGATATAGGTTGTGATCCCACCGGGGGTGTTGCTTGTCAGGAGGGACATAATCTCCAACTTCTTTCTTTGGCCACTCGCACCAAAAACAGACATGTCGCTCGAGATGATGTAGGTCGCTATACTCAGGGCAATCTGCACGCCATGCTGGTAAAACCGGTTTGCAACGCCTGAAGTTGCCATCTGCATAGAGAACGTTGTAATACCCGCTCTCGGTGCTGGGATTTTGTTTACAGGTGAGAGGCTGGAGTACCCGCCGGAGTACCTCTTTCAGCACCTCTCGGTTTGTATGCCGCTGCTCATCAAGCCGCTTCTGATGAATATTGGGCTTCTCGATCGGAATCGGCAGGAGAGCGACCATTACGACGCTGTGCATTGATGGCATCTGGCGGAGCTTCGAAGATTGATTGCCAATTGTCATATATACAGGCCACTCTGTGTTGTCGCCAGCAAAATTTGAGAGATGCGTTCCGTCGGACATGAAGACCAGGGGAACCAGTGTATCCCCCACTTTGAGCGTTGACTAAACGTCGGTTAGTACGACATCATGCTCGGGTATCTCTCTCTACCTGTGTCTCCCACCAGCAGTCCGCAGTGTGCATTTCGGTATAGAGGCATTTCGGTGGCGTATTGCTGTTAAAGCAACGCTGAGGGGCGTAAATAAGATGCTCGGCGTATGCTGGCTGCCGCATCAACCATCTCATGCTTTTGATTATGTCTCGACTCCAGTATTTGATAGTTGCGTTGGTGATTGTCAGTCCATTTCATATCATCGAGAGTGTGTAGTTCCCACTCCCCGAGAGCCAGATCATCTGGCATGCTAGCCACGAGCTTCTGGACGCCATCCCCGTTTTTGAAGCTTGGGAAACGCAGAGCGGTGTTTTCTTCCTTCAGCACGTTGTCATAGTACGTCTTCATGCCCTTCTTCTTGATCCCACACTGGATATATTTGGACTCTTCACGCGTCGCAAACAGATAGTAGGGATTGTTTTGTAGGTTCGCCTCAAGGAAACCCTGAGCGTCGCGTTCCCATGGCTCAGCAATGTAATCGCTAAGCGGAGCACCAGCACCGGGGTATGTTTCCGTCCGCGGCAGAGGAGGCGGCGGTGGTTGAGACTCCGAGTCTGCGATGTGTTCAAGGTCTTCGAGGGAGGCAAACGCGTGCAAGTCTTCGAGGGAGGCAAACGCGTGCAAGTCTTCGACTGAATCTTTGTCAGCGTTGAATTCACGACGCTGAGCGGGTTCAACGCGTCGGGGCGCGCTGCGAACAGGCAAATTATTCTGGCGTGCAACTTGAAGGTGTTCAGGATGGTGTAATATGATATGTTTAAGTCGCTAGCAGTCTGAGGTGAACATCTTTCGGCATGAAAATTCGGGGCAACGGAAAGGGGTCTTCTCTGGCATTGTCGACGACACGTGAGAAGTGGAGTATTCACTGTAGAAAGGGACGAAAGTTGGTGCTGAACCTGAGCAGTCTGGTGTCGGTATAAGCTCACGATACTTGAGAGATTTATTGAGCCTCAACACCATCACAAGGAGGTTCCTTACACGCCAGGAGTTGCAAAAACACTGCATGCGCGGTGTCCCATAATACTATGAATAAATGAAAATAATCCCTTCGCAATCTAAAACCCTCGTGACGCGTGTAATAATCAATGCCTGAGATAAATAGATTAGAACAAAGGAAACGAACAAGCCCACAACCCTAACCCAAACGAACAAAACACCTGCACGCATGCCTTAATCAGTGCTTGAGATGAATAGATTACGGCAAAGGAAACTCACAAGACAAGAACGCGAGGACTGGTTCACTCCTCGCCTACCGAGCCATCCGGGCGCGCCTCACGGAGAGGGACATCAGGGAGAGGGTCATTAGGGAGAGGGACATCCGGGAGAGGGACATCAAGGAGAGAGACATCCGGGAGAGAGACATCCGGGAGAGGGACATCGGGGAGACGGACATATCGGAGACTGTCGCCACCTGCCGTTTCGCCAAGTAGCTGCTGCTCCACATCGACATCCGAGATGTTTCCGGCTGCCTCAGCTTCTCGCAGATTTGGCGCCGCTGGGCGAGGTTTTTGCGGCGTCACAAGCCCCAAAAACTCCAGCCCACTGTGGGTATGAGTCTCCGTAGTTCGTGGTCGTGGGCGAGGCTCCGGGGTTTGTGGCCCTGGGGCAGACTGTCACGGCGTAGGAAGGTACGGAGATACTGGGGAATAATAGTAGAAAGATACAAAAGGCAGGGAAGGAATTGTGTCACGGAAAGGCGGAGACGTCGGAAGACGCGGAGGAAGCGGCGAGATG
>Ga0307515_10011516_pt1 | contig 16785 bp, 18 predicted proteins | sample 17_EM_MG_FD_194513 | JGI IMG/M metagenome (GOLD analysis project Ga0307515, IMG submission 194513) | Populus trichocarpa ectomycorrhiza microbial communities from riparian zone in the Pacific Northwest, United States - 17_EM | ecosystem: Host-associated > Plants > Roots > Unclassified | place... | reverse complement strand
CGTTGAAAAAAATTGCTACACGGGCAAGAATCAAAATAGTATGTGTGTGTGTGTGTATTGTGCAAGGGTAATTTGGTCATAAACTATCAGATGATCATGTCATGAGAAAACCCCAGGCTGAGGGCAGCAGATTGTCCATGACCATGACTACGTAAAACCTAGTCATGAGTCAATAAAATTACAGACGAACAAGATGGATAAAAGAATGTATAAACTATAAACCACAGTGCTTTACCTTTCCATGCATGTCGTTTTATTGGCTCCAGTTTTCTGAACACTGTCAGCTGTCAAATAAGTCACAACGTGTTGGTCTCCCATTGGCTATCATAAACAGTTCAGGTTCCCCCAGGTGATAATAGCTGTCTCTGGAAGCCGTAGAATCTGAGCAGTGATCTGCCCTGAGGGACGCGTGTCGAGATTAGAGCTAGGGAGTACGAATATGCTTGGTGATTGACGTCTGTCGAAGGCGTGCTCAGAAAAGTTACTGTACAATAATTGGGCGGGCTGCCTATTTCAAGCCTTTAGTTTTTTTCCTTGACTTCTCGAGCTATGGTTTTGATTGATTTGACTTGGATCTGCCCCAAAAAAGAAAATTCATAAACGTTTTTTTATTTAAAATGTACAATAATATTATGATCTTGGAATTACCTTTCTAGCGTTTCTTATAGTATAAATTTGGTGTATATTATTTTGGTTTTGAGAAAAAATCAATTAGCATGAGACTAGCTTATTTGTCACGTGTTCCATTGCGAATTGGATAAAAGTGGTAATTAAAAACTTACATGTATATTTGATAAAATTTATCAATAATTATATACTCCAATAAATATAAGAAAAAATAACTCCTATAGCTTGATCAAAATTACATTTGCCTATCAATTTTAAAAAATTAAATCATGTATCCTGAACTACTTTATACAGTTACTAACATTTAACATCGTCACCAAAAAATATCAAAAAAGATCATCTTATTATTTTCAAGTTTTTCATTAATTTTTATTTAAAAATTAAAATTTTTTTATATTAAATATTACAACTTTACCATTAATTTTTAAAAAAATAACTAGTCCCTTTCAATAACTTGATAAATGGTTCAATTAACCTCCAAAGCCTCTCTCCCTTCTATCAACCTTCCTAAACAACAATAGCAAAACCTTGAATTTCTCCTCTTCTAAGTGATGAAGACCAAGTTTTTGAAAACAAAGAAAACTAGTGTTATAAAATAATCTCCTCCAAATAATCCTCTTTCACTTCCCCTACAAATGTTATAAAATATAGCTTGCATAACCATCTAGGTGGTGGCCTAGTGGTAAGAGTTTGAGACCAAGAGGTTTGCTCCCTCTGTGGTCTCAGGTTCGAACCCTGTGGTTGCTCATATGATGGCCACTGGAGGCTTACATGGTCGTTAACTTCAGGGCCCGTGGGATTAGTCGAGGTACGCGCAAGCTGACCCGGACACCCATGTTAAACTAAAAAAAATATAGCTTGCATATTAGATAGTTAAAGAGAACTTTATTCCACATTGAAAAGATAAGATGTTTTGTTGTATCTTATAATGTGAATGACACCAAATCAATAGATTTTGATGTTGGAGGAAAGATTTGGAGGGAAAGCCAATATCTTGGCACTTGGCATTATGTAATATAAATAATTTTGTATTTTCGGAATTAATTAATTTAAGTTAAGTAATTAATCTTCAAAATTAATTAATTAATTAATTATACATGATACCTTCTGCTAAGTTGTTCAATTAATTTAAATGAAGAGTTGTCTTTTGAATTCTATAGACATATTAGTCTGAAATGATGTTATTTTCTTTATAAATATTAGTTTGATATTGGCAGAAATCAGTTAAAAACAATCTTTTTTTATCCCTAATTTTTCTCTAAAAACTCTATGTTTACGTTTATCAGAAACAAAACTAAAATTCTTAATAAATTTATTGAAGTTGTTGTCTATAAGTTTAAGGTTTTATTGTATCTTGAAGGTATATTGTTTTAACAATGAAATAAATATAGTAGGGGCAATTAATACCTTAAAGATAGTGATCTTCATGGCTCAAAGTCTATTTGTTATACTCACTAACATAATAAAATTAAGGTATTAATTTGGAATGGTGTCCAAGACTATAGTGAGTCAAGAGTTTATGAAGCTGGATTGTTTTGATGGAACATATTTTGTTTGTTAGAAAGACAAGATAATGTTTTTGTTGACTGCTTTAAAGATCTTCTACATCATTGATCTGAATTTGCCTGAAATTCTTGCATTTACAGTTGAAGACAGATCATTAAAAATGAGATGAAGATAAATTGTTATATTGAAGCTTTATAATCAATAATTTGTCAAATCATCTGAATTATCTTTTTATATTCATAAAGTCTTTAAAGAAAATCTAGAAGTCACTATAGTATAAATACAACACAAAAAACAAGGTGTGGATAAATTTCTTATTATGAAATATTTTGAGTTTTCAATGATTGATAATGATTCTGCTATGGATCAAGTCCATGAGTTACAAGTCCTAATTTCTAAACTTACGAACTTGAAAGTGGAAGTTCCTGAAGCATTACAAGTAGGAGGAATAATTGAAAAACTTCCTCCTAGTTGGAATGATTACAGGAAGAAGTTACTACATACCACAAAAGAATTTTATCTTGAATATATTAAAAAACACTTGCGGATTGAAGAGAAAACCAGAATTCATGTAAAGAAATTCACAACTGAATCTATAAAAAAAAAAGAATTATATTGAAGGAAATCAGAATGTTTAAAACAAGAATGTTGGAAAAAAGAGGAAATCTTTTGAGGTAGCAAATAACTTTAAGAATCCAGACAACACAAGCAATTCAAATAAAAGAAAGACATTTTACAATTGTTGTAATAAAAGGCACTACAAACGGGAGTGCAGGTTTCAAAAGAAATAGAAGCAAGAAGATTCTAGCAATGTCTAGAATTCCAATAATGCAAATATGGTTAAACAAGAAACTAAGTTGGTTGCAATGATTTCAAAGCTATGTAATGGAATGATTAATGAACTTCATATACCTACAAGTACCATGTCTAACGATTGGTGGTATGATTTTGGTGCAACCATCCATATATGTAACAATAAAAATCATTTTAAAGATTATGAAGTTGCAGAAGATGGACAAAAAGTTCTGATGAGAAATTCTAATGCTATAAAAGTGATGGCAAAAGGAAGTGTTGAACTAAATTTCACTTCTAGAAACAAATTGTTATTGGATAATGTCTTACATATACTAGATATTAGGAAAAATCTTGTATTTGTAAATTTGCTTTGTAAGAAGGGTTTTACGGTTGTTTTAGAGTAAGATAAGATTATTCTTTCCTAAAACGGACTATTTATGGGGAAAGGCTATTCATGTGGAAGAATGTTCAATCTTAGTATTAATAATAAAGTTAGTGTTTCTATTTATATGACAAAATTATGTTTATCTTTATGGCATGATCATTTGGAACATTTTAGTTTTAAATCATTAAAATATATGGCTCAACATAATTTACTTTCATATAAAATTAAAGATAAAAGAACATGTGAAATCTGCATTCAAGCAAAGATGACTAGAAAAGCCTTTTTTAAAGTTGAAAGAAATACAAATTTATTAGAACTTGTGCATTCTAATATATGTGAATTGAATGGCATCCTAACTAGGAGAGGAAATAGGTATTTTATAACTTTTAATGATGACTATTCAAAGTATACTTAAGTTTATTTAATAAAACATAAAGATCAAGCTTTTCAAACATTTAAGAATTATAAATTAGAAGTTAAAAACCAAAAGGGAAAGAAAATTAAAATTCCAATGAGTGATAAAAGGTGTTAAGTTTTTTTTTTCCATGGAATTTTCTTCTTCTATAAAGAAAATTGAATCATACATCAAACTAGTTCTCCATATACACTACAATAAAATGGCTAGGCAGAAAGAAATAATAGAACTTTTATTGATATGCTTAACTATATGTTAGTGAATTCCAAGTTACTTACCTACTAGTTTATAAGGGAAAGCTTTACTCACTACTTGTCATATACATAATTGAATTCTTTCCAGAAAAATAAAAGTTTCTCCATACAAATTATGAAAACAAAAACCCAACTTAAATTATCTTAGAGTTTGAGGTTGTCTTGCTTTTTATAGAGTTTGGGATCCTAAAAAAATAAAATTAGGATTTAGAGCTTTAAAGGGAAATTTTGTTGGCTATGCTAAAAATTCAAAAGCATATAGAATATTGGATTTGAGTTCTAATGTAGTTGTGGAATCCAAAGATGTTGAGTTTATTGAAAATAAATTTCAAACTGATTCCAATTCAAATAGTGAACAAACCAATAATTCTAAACTAGAGTTAACAACTAATGCATGTTTCTAGAAATAAAAGAATTTAAAAAGATCATCTTTTTGAACTTAGGAGAAGCCAACATGCTAGAAAAGGAATGACTTTACATCCTGATTATATCTTCACAATCTATTATTTTCTTAGTTAAAGGCAATATGACTGGTGTGCTTAATAAGATACCAATCTTATTAATAGTAAAACATGGTCATAAAACATACAAAGAGACAATGATGTCTCGAGATGTTACATTTTGGAAAGAGACAATGAATGATAGGATGGATTCATTATTATATAACAATACTTAGACAATTATTGATTTGCCTCCAGGTTCTAAGATAATTGGATGTAAATGGGTTTTTAGAAGAAAGCATAATAGTGATGGATCAATTCAAATTTTTAAAGCAAGGTTGGTAGCCAAGGGCTTTAAAAAAGAAGAAGAAAGGAATAGACTATTCTGATACATATGCTCTGGTGGCTCGTATAATATCTATAAGAGTACCTTTTGCTTTATCATCAATTTATAATTTGTATGTACATCAAAAGGATGTTAAGACTGCTTTTTTCAATGGTGAATTGGATGAGTAAGTCTATATAAAACAACCAGAGGGTTTTGTTTTACTAGGAAATGAGCATAAAGTCTGCAAATTGATTAAATCTCTATATGGATTGAAACAAGCACCTCGACAATTGCATGATAAATTTGATTATGTAATTTTAGAATATGGTTTTAAACATAACAGTGGTGATTAATGTATTTATTCTAAATTTACAAATGATTTTGGTGTGATAATGTCTTTTTGTAGATATCATGCTCATTATTAGTACTAACATGAATGATGTTAAAGGCATGAAAAAATATCTAACCTCAAAGTTCAAAATGAAGGACTTAAATATCTCATTATATTAAAAAAAGTCTTAAGTAAATTTAATCATTTGACTATCAAAGAAACAAATACTTCGTATGATGTTTCCTTTAAGTTGATAAAAGTATTAGTAGATCAATTGCTCAAATTCAATATGCTATTGCAATTGGTAGCTTAATGTATGCCATGCATTATACTATATCAAATATTACTTTCATAATATGTAAATTATCTAAATACACAAGTAATTCTAGCTTGGATCATCGATTATGAATTTTGGATTATTTTATAATAATCTTCCATTTTTACTTGAAGGTTATATTGATGCTAGTTGGATACCTAGTGAAAGTGATAATAAGTCGACCTCTAGATGTATATTTACTTTAGGAGGTGGTGTTGTTTCTTGAGCTTCAAAGAAATAAACATGTATAACTCATTTTACAATGGAATCCGAGTGCATAGCTCTAACAGCCATAAATAAGGAGGTAAAATGGTCGAGAAATATGTTATTAGATATTAAGTTGTGGCTATAATCGATACCATCTAGCAGATCTTGTAATAATCTAGCAGATCCTTTAACTAAAGGTCTCTCAAGAGATTTAGTTAGAAGTACTTCTACTAGTATGGGCTTTAGACCCCATTAACTAAACTTACTAATAACAGGAACCCAACTTTAATTATTAGTATTTGCTAGTTAGGAGTTTAATGGGTAAAAAAAATTATTAGTAAAAGTGGTGTATACTAATTTGTGTATGAAATCAAGATTTATAAAATTAGTATTCTAAATAAATGGGAGGATAAATGATTAACACTCTTAATGAAACCTCTATATAAGAAGAAAATTTCACCTATATAAACATATGAAGTGGTGTCACTTCAATAAAAAGTTTGGAAAACTTTGTAAATATTCATGAATTAAAGAAGTAGCATAAGGCTATATTAGTTCTAAAATAATGGTGAACTTCTGTTTTGGATTAATTAGATCAATTGTGTAGTATTTTTCAATTTTATTGAATGAAATCCTAATTTAAATTCCTTTGCCATCAAGATTTCTTTAGAGTTTTGAAATGCTTAAACTAAAAAAAGGTTTAGATAAAACAAATACCTTATTTTATGCATGAAATAAGGTACAACCTAATATTAAAAGCTAAGTGGGGGATTTTTATAAAATATAACTTGCATTTTAGGTACTCAAAACTTTATCTCATATTAAAAGGTAAGAAGTTTTGTTGTACCTTATAATATGAGGGACACCAAATCAATAGATTTGGATGTTAGAGGGAAGATTCGGAGGGAAAGCTGAAATTGATATAACGATAAAGTTTGTTATCCTTTTATCTTTCTTTCTGTTATAAATAGGAAATGAAGATGAAAGGATAACAAACTTTATCATTATTACAATTGATTTGGTCTAACAAGCTTTGGAAGGAAAAAAAAAAGTGAAATGGAAAGAAGGAAAGAAAAGAGAAGGAAAATAACAATTTATAGCTAGCAAGCTTAAAGAAGGTATAATCATATAAAAGTTCAAGGGTGAAGTCTATATGACCTACCTATTCATGTTTTCTTAATCTTTAAACCTCTTTTATATTGTTTGAGCTCATCTTGCATTTTTTGTTTGATTTTGGTATTGAAATAATTTGATGTTTTTCGGTAGAGTTTGTTTTGTTTTTGTTTTTTTTTTAAGTATGTTTTAGATTGCTCAAACTTTCATTATGATAGTTTGTTCTAGTTTTTGTCAATAATATGTTAGTAAGGCTTATACTAAAGGCATGATTCTTGGTTTTGATGCTTGTTTGATTATGTGTTTTTAGCCCAATAGCATGTTAATGATTTATTTGAGGTGTTTTGATTGATGTTTGAATCTATTTTGTAATAAAACACTAAGTTGCTTTTGTTTGTGGGTTAAAGATTTTGGAAGTATGTTGATCAATTTGATGTTCTTAGTGCAAGTTTATGGTTCATGCAATTATGTTTTGGTATATAGATGTTAAGAATATCAAGTTTTGAATCCAAATAGCATAAATATGTTTGTTGTTTAGCTTTGGTAGTTTAGAACTTTGAAACTTTATGCATGTTATTAATGATATGATGTTATTTGTTAGTTCTTTGGATTTAACAACGCTTAATATTGGTAATGTGGTTTGTGATGACCAAAAGCAATGTGTTTAGAGGCCTAGAAAGCCATTTCTAGGGTTTGACAGTGCTAGGTATATCTGGGTTCTAAAGCAGTGTTCTTCGTGTTCTTGGGAAGAACATTGTATTAGCCTCATGATTTTAACCAATTTTGGTTCAATTCTTTGCACTAAACGAACAAAAAATTCTTCTGAAAACAGATAAAAATAAAATAAAATAAAGAACATGAAGAATAATGAAGAACATTCAAATTCAAACCCAGCAACATGAACATCAAACTAGATTTCAAGAAATAAAAGGCAAGGTTTTGTTCGCTATCAAGCATAAATCAAGAATCAAGGGTCTAATTGCTTCGATTATCATTAAATCAACATGATTTTGTTGAAAGAGGGTTTCAGTATGAAACCAAACCATAAGATTAAAACACTTAAAAACGTGTTATTAATGCATAAACAACCTAGATTATTGACTAATGATGATGTATGAACATGGAAAGACCAAAATAAACTTAAAAAGAAACCTAAATCTAGTACATAAAACAATGTTCTTTGGATGAATATGAAGAACACGAACCTAGGCTGCCCAGAAAACAGGGATTACTTCCAAACCCAGAAAATGACCTTTTAGGTCTCTAAACTTTCATTTCTTGGTCCATATAAACCACATTATTCATAACAAAACATGTTTGAATAAAAAAACACTAATAAATAACATCAAATCATTGAAAACTTGCTTAGGATTTCAATTTCCAAAAATACAACCCCATTGACAGCCAATAAAACATCTAACTTCAATCCAAAACAGACTATTTAGGACAAAAACTAAGTTTAGGAACCTAGGACATGAACTAACAACCTAAAAACATGCATCAAATACCTACTACCATATTTGGCAGATTCCAAAAAAACACTCATTTTAGCAAGCATAACTTTCAAACATTATTCTAAACATCCAATAAACGTTAACAACTAACTCAAAGTAACATTAAGCAAAGAAAACTACATTTTCATTCATCAATCCATATAAATGCTAAAACACTAAATAATGCTAAAAAGGTTAAAAAAATGTCATCAAACATTGAAAAAATCATAAATGGGCAAGCCACATGGACTCCACCCTTGAGTTTTCATAGCATTATACCTTCTTCAAGCTTGCTGACAATAGGCTACTAGTTTCATTTTCTTTTCCTTCGTTCTTTCCCTCTCACTTTCTATTCTTTTCAAAGTTTGCTTGACCTTCTGTGTTAGGCTCTTGAACCTTCACAGTAGGGTTTTTCCAGAGGGTATTTACTCACGTTCTCTGTTTTTCTTCCTCTGTTTTTCTTTGATGTCTAGGGATGTTTTTATGGTGTTTTCTAGGTTTTTTGGTGGATTCTCTAAAAAATTGATCAAAGCTCAGCTCTTTGATAAAAATGAGAAAGTTTTGAATAAAAGCTAACTGCTGAAAGCTCTTGTACTAGACTAGTTTTGCAATGATGGTTTTTTTAGGGGTATTTGGTGGTTTACTAGACTTAAAGGGCAAGAAGCTATTTCTAGCCTTTTGATCTTAAAAGTCATTGACAAGAACCTTTATAGAAGTTTGAAGTGTGAACACGTGAAAAAATTGGTTGTTTTTTTTATTGAAAAAAAGGTGTCGTAGTCTAGGCTAACTTGGTTAACCACTTTTGAGGCTTCGTTAGAGCAACTTCGATATAAACATCATTGGAAACCACTTGAAGTTAGTAGAGAAGGTGTATATCCTTCATTTGGATCCAACCTTGCTTAATTTAGAGGTCTGTAACTTCACATTCATTTATCCAAAAATGCCAACTCGATCAACCCAGAATCTAAAATTGTATTGATGACTTATCGAGGACAAGATGTTAGAGATTTTTATGGAAGAATTGGCATGTAAATATCAAATTTCATGGAAATGGGTTTGTGAAGGGGATGCTTTTTTCCATTTGCAAAAAACTTCATGTTATTTGGAGGTTTAGAACTCCACAGCGAGTTCTTGAAAGATGCCAACCCGATCATCCAAAACTGCCATGGAAGGAGATGAACAGTGGGTGAATGATGCGTCGTCTAGGTTAAATCCCTAGAAGTTATGGTTTTTAATTTGGGATCTAACATATTTTATTTTAGTTCTTATTCTTCCAATTGCTTTTAATTGCACCCGTAATTGCCTCTCAAGCTCTTAATTTCATGCAATTTTACCCTTGCCAAACTCAATCATCAACCCTAGAGTTTAACGTCATTTTCATCTTGGTTCTTGGTTTCTGATTTGTGCATTTAAAGCTTTAATTGACCATCAAACTTTTAATTTTCTTCAATTTGCCCCTTTATCTGGTCAATTCCAGCCCTTGAAGCCTTGTGCCTTTAACAATTTGGTATTTGGTTTTGAATTTCTTTAATCAAACCACTAATTGGCTATCAAACTTTAATTTTTTTCACAATTAAGCCCCTGATTTGATCAATTAAACTTTTCAAAGTCCAACTTTAGTCCCCAAACTTCAATTTCTTTCAATTAAACCCAAATTGATTCTAAAAATTGATTTCCCTTACAATTAGATCCTTAATAAAATTAATTAAGCCTTCCGAAATCCTTATTGATTCCTTAATCAACCAATTTTTTATTTTTTTACCCCAAATACAAATATTTTAACCTAATGGGTCCTTTGTCAATCAGAATTGGGTTGCTAATTTTACCAATCTTGTACATTTTGGTCCCTTCAACTTTTTTATTTTTTATTTTGGTCCTTCACCACCAACTTGGACAATCTTCTGGGCTTTCTTCATTTGTATCCTTTTGTATTTTTTTTTATCTTTTTTTCTTTTCTAAATTTTTTTGCGAGGTCAAAAAATAGGTAACAATAAGTATCATACCGGAAACCTTGACCATAATATTGATACTTGCTCAGCATTCAAGAGGAAGTTTTTGCAGTTATTCAAAGCATGATGGATAAGATTTGAAGATACCCTTAACATCAATTTTAACCCCCTGCCTGATCATGCTTCTAGTAATGGGGGAGTAAATGTTGTGGAGTTTAGAAGAAGAAAAAAAGAGAGAAGGTTTTAAGGGTAACCATGAATATGTTATATGACATGTTAGTGCAAGTCAGGTGTTTGTCAACAAAAAATAAATCAAGTTTAAGAAAGAGTGAGATTTTATAGGTTCCATAAAGCAATGGGATATAACATTGATGAATGTGAAAAGTTTCACCAAAAGGTTTTATAAATGATGACTTGTGGTTTATTACAAATAGAGGAGAAAAAGGATGATGTTGTAGGCATGATAAGTTTCAAAGGGAAGAAAGCAGAGATGTGTAGGCTTCAACATATTAAGGGTTATGCTCCTGTGTTTCAAACCAAGATTGATGGATTAACTTGAAGTGACAAGTGTTTTACATTTGATGAACTAGAAAGGCAATGAAAAGCCAAAAACAAATAGATTGTAGACGTCATCAATAATATGAAAATAAACAAACCCATGAGTGAGGAAAAAGCTGATGAATTCTTATAGTGTGGTAGAGTTGCTGAAGAAAACCCTTGTCAGGATATCCTTGATGTCTCTTATCCTGAGTTCTAATCCCTATTGCAATGCACTGCAAAGAGTGTTGAACGAGGCATATGTGCCCCAAGACATGGTCCAAAAGACTATGAAGCATTTGGTCGGAAGAATTCATGTGGAAAATTATCTATACATAACTAAAGATGAGCTCATTGTTGGAGGAATGAGTCATAATAAACCTCCCAAAACATGTGTTAGATGAAATTCCAGTTGATTCAATGCATATGCTACCAAGCACCATGACAGCTAGGGCTTATGATGGTTCCCCAAGGAAAGTTGTAAGGACCATTGAAATAGAGCTTTTCATTAACCCACAACTATTTTTAGTAACCGTGCAAGTGATAGGCATCCACTTGTCATACAATATATTATTAATAAGGCCTTGGATACACGCCACTAGCGTCATGGCATCATCCTTACATCAATGTTTGAAGTATATTGTGAATGAAATATTGGTGATAGTTAAGGTTGAACCTTGGCAATGGTGCAGAATGTGGTAGTTCCTTATATAGAAGTCGCAAGGAGCAAATATGGAAATCTTCATGCTTTTGAAATTGTCAATGCAAAATGGGAAGCCAAAAAACACAGTATTAAAAAAACCGGTAATTTTCTTAAGTCGTAAAAATAACAACCAAATATTTCTTAAAGCATAGACTTTTTTTATAGTATGATCCTATCTCTGAAAATTCTAAGAGGATAAGTCAGATAAGGTTGAAGACTGCAAATTAGAGATTTGAGCTTGGTTTTAAGCCTGTGAAGAAAGACTATAAAAGAGATGTTAATATCAAACAAGAAAAAAGACTAGCTAGACTTAAAGGAAGGGAATTAGAATAAGAAGAGATTTCCACCCCCCCGATCCAAGTATCATTCCCCAAGGTTGCTTATTAATGCACTTTGCAGATATGACAGATATCCCTACCTAAGGCTTGATTGTTATAGGCATCAACACATTGGAACAAGATGATAATAATGTCAAAAGCTGCAATGAGAAATGATAGGTTGTGAAAGGAGAAGACTTGCTACTGCAACTAACTATCCACATTATAGAAGAAATGTCTACAAAGACCTTCGTGCGAAAGCTGGCAAGTAGTGAGGTGATCTAAGAGGCTCCTATAGTCTTCAAAAAGTAAATGACAATGTTGTTCTAGTGTGTTTTTTGTGCTTTTAGTGTTTTTCTATGTGTTTGTCTTTGCTTTCATACCAAGTTGGTAATCTTGACTCAAGATGTCAATATATGGTTTTTGTTGTAGTTGATCCTTTCTTTTTTATCAAAGAAATCATGTATTTTCCCTAATTTCTCTGTTTTTTTATCTTTGCAAAATACATTTAAATTGAAACATCTTCCACTTTTAGATTTCCTGAAAGCAGATCGTCTACAAAATCACAACTACCTTACATTGAAAGTGAATGACCAAATTTTGATAAATACACAATTGCAATGGAAGAAAATGAATGGGAAGTGGATGATGTAAAAGAATTCGCTAGGCTAGTAGAACAATCAAAGCAAGCTTGGAAACCAACAAAAAAAAAAGTTAGAGACAATTAATGTTGGTATAGGGCAAGATGAAAGATAATTAAAAATAGGGACTCTAATCACTATTGGTGAAAGGGAAAACTTGATCTCACTATTATGCGAGTATGTCAATGTGTTTGCTTGGTCTTATGTAGATATGCTTGGTTTAGATACCAACTTTTTAGTACATAAGGTGCTATTAAATGAAAGAAGTATACATGTGAAGTATAAACTATAGAGAACTCGTCTGAATATAGTGCTCAAGGTGAAGTCGAGATAGAAAGGTAATGAGATGCTATTTTTTTGAAGGTGGTTAGGTACCACAATGGGTATCTAATATAGTAGTAGTTCCCAAGAAAGGTGACAAAATCAGAGTATGTGTAGACTACATGGATTTAAAAAAGCAAGCCCAAAAGACGACTCCCATTTGCCATACATCAATGTCCTGATTGATAATGTGGCGTGAAGCTCAATGTACTTCTTTATGGATGGTTTTTCTGGGTACAACCAGATCAAAATAGCCAACAAAGATAAAGAGAAACAACCTTTGTTACATTGTGGGGAACCTTTTGTTATAAGGTGATGCCATTCAGATTAAAAAACATTGGGGCACTTATTAAAGGGCAATGGTAACTCTATTCCACAATATTATACATAAAGAAATTGAAGTATATATGAATGATATAATTGTTAAATCCGAAGAGGGAGAAGAACATTGTCAGAATATGAGAAAGCTGTTTGAAAGGTTGAGAAGGTATCAATTGAAGTTGAACCTTGTAAAATGCTCATTCAAGGTAAAATCTAGAAAGATGCTAGGATTTGTGGTGAGTAGCCAAGGTATTGAAGTTGACCCTGATAAAGTAAAAGTAATTCAAGTCATGCCAACTCCTAAAACAGAAAAAGAAGTAAGAGAGTTCTTGGGTCGTTTGAATTACATTGCTCAATTTATATCTCAAATGAAAGCAACTTATGAGCTAATCATCTGACTCCTTTAAAAGAAAAATCTTGGGGTATGGAACAAGGAATCGCAAGAAACTTTCAATAAAATCAAGTAGTATTAGCAAAATCCACCTTTGTTGATGCCTCTCGTGCCTTGCAGACCGTTGATTCTATTTATGACAACAACAAAAAAAGCAATGAGATGTGAACTCAGGCAATATGATAAGTTTGGTAGAAAAGAGAGAGCAATCTATTATTTGAGAAAGAAGTTCATAGATTGCAAGTCCAAATGTACAATGGTAGAAAAGCTTTTTTGTGCACTTGTATGGGCTGTAAAATGACTTTGGCTATACATGTTATATTACACTACATGGCTGATTTCAAACTGGATCCTCTCATATATATATATATATATATATATATAAGCCTTATTTATCAAGCAAAATAGCAAGATGAAAGGTGTTTTTGGTTGAGTATGATATAATGTACATGACAAGAAAAGTCGTGAAAGGAAGTGTTATCGCTGATCATTTGGCAGACAATGCAATTGAAGATTATGAACCTTTGAATTTTGATTTCCCAGATGAAGATGTGTCGGTAGTAGAAAAAGAAGAAGAACTAGACTAGTGGACAATGTATTTTAACAGAGTAGTAAATGTATATAGCAATAGGGCAAGAGTAGTGATAATTTCTCCTAACATAAATCAATACCCTATTTCGATCAAGTTGCAGTTTGAGTTCACCAATAATACGGCTGAGTATAAAGTTTTATCATAGGATTAAAAGTTGCATTAGAATTAAAGATAAAGAAACTTGATGTCTATGGAGACTTAATGCTAATAATCTTCCAAGTGAAAGGAGAATGATAGATAAAAGATGAGAAGGTAAGGTCATATCAAAAATATATGTTCAAACTAGTAAAAGAAATTGACGAGATAAAATTCACTTATGGGAAGAGATAAAAAACAATTTTCTAATGTTTTGCACACTTTAGCTTCCATGGTAAAAGTTGATTATGGGAATAGAATGCAACCCATAAATATTGAAGTCAGAAATTCTTCGGCTCACTACTGTTCAATCGAAGGAGAAGTGGATGGGAATTCATCGTATTATGATATTAAACAATTTATCCAACACTAGAAGTATCCCCAGGGGCATCTAATAAAGATATGAGAACCCTATGAAGGTTGGCCATGAACTATTACTTTGATGCAAAAGTTTTATGCAAGAGGTCATCTAATGGAACATTGTTGAGATGTTTAGATGGGATAGAAGAAAAAAAAAAAGCACTCCAAGAAGTTCACAAAGGGGTTTGTATTTCTTGATGACCATGGAAAGGGATTGAATAGAATATGTCAGTAAATATCATAAATATCAAGTGTACAATGATAAGATAAATGTGCCTTCAACTACTCTATTTAATTTGACATCTCAATGGCCATTTGCAAAGTGGGGAATCAATGTAATTAGGCATGTCAATCTAAAAGCCAACAGCAAACATCGGTTTATCCTCGTGGCCAAGGTTGTCAAAATCATGATTTTGACACGGCACAGAAAATGCAAAACAAACTCGGATTGTAAAATCATAAGGAATTTTAAAATACATTAAAAAAAATTCATGCTTCAAATAAAAATTCATAGCACCTTAAAATACATGCTTCAAATAAAAATTCATACATAGTTCAAGCACCTTAAAATACATGGTTCAAATAAAAATCCATACATAATTTAAATAACTTTTCATTAGCTAATAATTAACAAACTTAAAACAAATAATTTGTTGGTGTGTCATGTAAACTAAAACTAGCTTCATTGCCTTTATCTTCCTCGTTATTCCTCAGACATTCATCAATATCATTAGCATCAAGAGGATTATTAGTGTCACTACTAGTACCAACACCAATATTATGAGCATTAGTGCTACTACTAGTACCAATACCAATATCATCAATTTGAATCTCCAAATCATCTTCAGTACCATGACTCTCCATTTCAACATCATTAGGAATTTCTTCTTCATCACTTTCATCTTAATTACCATTTTTTCCTCATGTTGCACTGTCAATAGCACCAAGCAAATCAATGTTTGAATGTTTTTCTCCCTCGGTTATCCAATCATCATCAGATGAAAGATCATCTTCTACACCAAAATCATCAGCTTGCTTTTTGACTTGATTATTATTCAATTTCAGATTGTACATTACAAATACCAAGTCATTCATTTTTCTCTGGTGCAAACGATTTCTTCGTTTTGTATGAACCTAAATAAACAATTCAAATTTATAAGATTTTTATCAAATATTTCAACATTTAAAATAATAAAATAAAAAAACTCACCATTTCAAATGCACTCCAGTTACACTCACATCCAGATGAAGTACAAGTTAAGCTTAGAACTTGGATTGCAAACCTTTGTAATTCTGGACATTCATCCCCATAAGAATCCCACCATTGAGCTGGAGTTTTTTTTTATCTCTTGCTGTCTTGGCAGCCTCAATGCCAAACAACCCTTTTGCATCCTTGAATTATTCAAGTTGCAAGTCAATTTTGCACATTTCACTTGCATTAGGCACCATCCTTTCTAAGCATTGATATAATCCAATTTTAATGTTGGCATTAACCTTAAAATTAGGATTATAATGATAATGATGATTCAAATAATAAGTTGCTGCATGTAAGGGTTTGTGGAGTTGAAGTTCCCATCTTGCATCAACAATATTCCATATAGGTATATAACTATATAAAAAAAAACAATAAAAATATCATTACACTCTAGGAATATCTCAATTGAAAGTATCTCTAAAGACATTCATATTAATAGATGACAACATTTGAAATAAAAATTAGCAAGATATATAGCTTTTTTTCACAGAACCAAAATTCACTCGTATCTTCTCTTTTGCTTCATCCATTGCTTTATATATAAAACCCATAGTTGGTTTCTCATCAGAATCAACTAATCGAAGAACTTTAATTAGAGGATACGCTGCCTTAATACATATAGTAACATCATGCCAAAACCTGCTGTCCAAAACAAAATTTTGAATTCGTTTCCCTTCTTCTATTCTTGCAAACCTACATGAACTCCATTGTTTGGAAGTAAACATAGTCATCAACTATATTTTATGATCATTCAAACGTCCCAGAGTCAAATATGTAGTAGCAAACCGAGTGGCAGTAGGCCTAATCAAATCCCTGTCTTTTGTAAAGTGCCTTAGCATGGAAATAAGAATAGTTATTGAATAAATATATAAGGTGATTCTCCTCCCCTTAGCAATAGTTACTTGATGAACCTCTAACTTCTTCTTAAAATCCTCTAATATCAAGTCAATACAATGGGCAGCACATGGTGTCCAAAACAAACTCTTTCTTTTTTCCATCAATAATTGTCCCGCTGCCTTATAATTTGCAGCATTATCGGTGACTACTTGGACA
>Ga0307515_10011515_pt1 | contig 16786 bp, 7 predicted proteins | sample 17_EM_MG_FD_194513 | JGI IMG/M metagenome (GOLD analysis project Ga0307515, IMG submission 194513) | Populus trichocarpa ectomycorrhiza microbial communities from riparian zone in the Pacific Northwest, United States - 17_EM | ecosystem: Host-associated > Plants > Roots > Unclassified | place... | reverse complement strand
TTACTGCCTCCCTATCCGAGTCACCTGACACTCCACTACATAGTCCCCACTCCCTAGTCTCCCATTTCCCCGTTGCCCAAATCTCAAATTTTCAATCTTAGCAGACTAACACCAGCATTAGAGGATCTTAGGTATGGGGAAGCCTTATACTGTATTTTAGACCGGGAAGGCATGATCGGAGGATCAAAACCATGGGAAGACAGAGGTAGATGGTGAGGAATCAAAGGAGTAAAATAAGAGATAGAAATACTTATATAGAGAGAAATACTGTGTTTTAGACTAACCATTGTTAACTATAAAGAGAGACGACAAAGACTAGAGAGAACTTGAAATACATGTGACATGTCTTGCTTGGTGAGATATTTGGACATTATTTCTAGGACTTGTTACTAACATAAAAAGGGTGGAATGTGAGGTGGCATGAGATTAAATTGATGTTATTTTATACGTTTTTGTTCTCGTTGTCACGGGCTCACTGTATTGGTCTATGTTAATTTTTTTTTTAAGTTGGTGATATACCTTAGAATGTTGTATCATCTCACTAGTTGCCTGCAGTGTGTTTCAAGACCTGTCCTCTAGAAAATGTTTTGAAATTCTATCAATAAAACATAGTTGTTCAATCTTATTTTTTTTCTTTTTATATTTTTAAGTTATTTAAACCATGTATGAATTTTTATTTGAATTATGTATTTTAAGGTGTTTGGATATTTGTATTGTTTATTTCATTTTTATTTTTATTGTGTTATATTATTATTTACTACTTGACTGAAATTATCAATATATAATTAGTTAAAATATTTTTCTTGCAATTTTAATATTTGATTTTATATTATATATTTCGTGTCGTGTCAAAAAAGCATTTTTGACAACCTTATAAGAGGCCAAACCTCATTGTGTGTGTAGAGTGGGGGAGAGAAGGTAGAGTAGAATTGTAGAAATTTTAAAAACACTATTTAAATGCAATTAGTATAGTTGATGGCCCCTTTTTTTTATGTGTCATTGCTTTTTTTTTTTTTTTTTTTTTTTGGGGGGGGGTGTACATTAGTCAATAGTAGATCTGCTACTTTTTTACTTTGTCGCTATGTGATAATGTACTAGCCATCTAGCGCTATTTTTAGCATGTAACAATGCAAGCGACTTGCTATTAATAGCGTGTTTAGAAGTATGGTTGCGATAATTTTTTAAAGTGTTTTTCATTCAGAAATATATTAAAATAATATTTTTTTATTTTTTAAAATTTATTTTTAACATCAGCAAATCAAAGTGATCTGAAAACACCAAAAAAATATTAATTTAAAGTAAAGAAAAAAATAAAAAAATTAATTTTTTTCAAAAAAAAATTTGAAACGCAAAAACAAACAGGGCCTTTTGTTCTTTAGCTTTTTTGTTTTTATGGTAAAGTTTAGTTATTGGCTTTAGATAAAAATTTGAGATAAAAATAGTGAAGATGAAAATATATTTGGTTAAAGAGATAGAGTCAGAAATATAAAAATAAATTTTTTTCTAAGATAATTTTAGAGTGAATTTCTATACTTTCAAAATACGAGGTATAAAGTGGATATGTCTCTAAAGACTTTATTTTTTATTTTTTATTCCTAAAATATCATTGTAAAAAACTTTAAATTTCAAAATTCTTCAACTAAGATATGAAAAGATAAAATGATTATTATCAAAGTTTTAAAACTCAACTCGAGAGTCGATTTGGGGCAAAGCTCAGGTCATAAGTCGGGTTGACCCGAGTCAATATAAGAATAAAAATTAATATTTAACATCTTTAAAATACTGAATTTCTATTTATTCTAGTTGTTAAATACCCAAAAAAAGGGGATGAAATGACAAAAAAAGCCCTTGAACGTAAGTCTAAGGCAATTTGATTTTAAGGGTAATTTAGTAATTTTACTTTTCAAATTAGAATCAATTTTCAAAAAATCCCCGAGAGGTAAGTTAAATGAATTTTACTTAAGAGCTACTTAGTAATTTTATTGTGCAATAAAAAAGTGAGATGCTTGAGATGCCTTTGGTCAATTTGGTAATAACAAATTGATCTTATGAAAAAAATCGTATTACCCCTCAAGCTAAGTTATATGGTTTTGTTTTAAAAGAATAAAATAGTTGTTGTGTCAATCCATAGTAAAATATGAGTGTGTGCACAGCAAATATCTAATCTCTTTTAACTTTTCTTTTAGTTATTATAAACAAGCACCTAGATGTATCCCATCTTAAAAAATTAGAATTCATATCTAAAATGTAACAGTCCGACTGTACGACTCGATTATTGTTAAAAGATCTCAACATATCCTCTTTATTTGAGGGTAATTTTTTTTCCAAAAATTCGGCAGAGTTTCGTTTGCATTTTGGACATCCCAAGTTATCGTGTGATATCCCACATTGGAAGCGAGCGTCCAGAGCCAGGGCCTTATAAGTGGTGCTAGTTGCTAACATGTTGTATGCATTTTGGGGCCATGTGTGGCTGCCAAGAACAAAACTGTGAGGGGGACATGGGTGGAAGCCCTGGAATTAGGTGGACTGGGAGGCCTAAAACAGACAATATACAGCATGTTAGGCCATGCCGTTACATTTGGTATCAGAGCCAAGGACGACTCATCTTAAGGTGTGGGGATTATGATATCCCACATTAGAAGCGAGCGTCCAGAGCCAGGGCCTTATAACTGGTGCTGGTTGCTAACATGTTGTACGTGTTTTGGGGCCATGCGTGGCTGCTAAGAACAAAACCGTGAGGGGGACCTGGGTGGAAGCCCTGGAATTGGGTGGACTGGGAGGCCTAAAGCGGACAATGTACAGCATGTTAGGCCAGGCCGTTACATATCGACTACTATCAATTTACTCAATCAACCCATCATCACAAGTTCCCATAATTCCGGACCTTATATCAAACCTCATAATTCCACACAATATATATATCCTACGAGTTAGATCAATATGAACATAGTCCAAACATCATATCATAAAATTTAAAAGAAAAGGAATACTAACATGCAAAAAAAGTATTTATAACATAATAAGTGTTCCTAAATATTTCAAAAAGGTTAATTACAAGATAACTAAAATACTAAATGCTAAGCTGAACTTTTATAAATACATCAAGGTTTACACAAAAGTATACTATATAAACACGTTAATTCCCTTTTGTTTAAGTTAAATATTTACATAAGTTTCACAAAGTAGAGTCCTAAACTAATGATCTTCCTGGATATTTGATGGACCTGTTACATAAATAAACATACCATTATGTTGATAAAGAATATATGTATGCTCATGTAATGAATACAAATGAAGTATTAACTTTCTATCGAATCCATAAGAATTCTAACAGAGAACTTATATTTTGCTTGTAAATCTTTTTAACCTAATTAACACTCATTTGTATATTCTTAATTGAATAATCTTATTTATTTGCATGAACTAGGTGGGCTTACAAAGTCTAATCTTGTAATTCATTTCCCGGCAATCCTATCACGGATGCCATTAGCCGAAGCTAATCTTGTAATTCATCTCCCGACAATCCTATCGCGGATGCCATTAGCTGAAGCGGATGCCATTAGCCGAAGCTAATCTTGTAATTCATCTCCCGACAATCCTATCACGGATGCCATTAGCCGAAGCTAATCTTGTAAAGCATCTCCCAGCAATCCTATCACGGGTGCCATTAGCCGTAGTTAATCTTGTAATTCATATCCCGGCAATCCTATCACGGATGCCATTAGCTGGAGCTAATCTTGTATTTACACTAGACTTTATTTACATTGAACACAACATTTATTGTAATTGCATTCACCAGAAGAATTTTAAATTATAATCACGCACCTGCTTCGCTTGTCTCGCGACCTCCCCTAACAGAAGATCCAATCCTGGTTGCTCCTCCTGAATCACAAGGAAGTTTTTTTTTTGTTATGATTCCTTCAAGCAGATATTATAAAGAATTTATATTCATCCATTACTCATATGTTACTTTCTATGCATGTTCATTTCCTCATAACAACATACATACATATATTATGTATATTTTCAGAGTTAGTATCTCAATGTGTAAGTATTTGTATGACTCAATTCTTTTATATTCTTATTTATAGTATTCACATGAAAGTCTACTGTTACTGTCTAACTTTGAATTGTTACTGTCCAATTTTCAATTGTTACTGTCTGACTTTAAACCGTTACTATCTGACTTTGAACTGTTACTGTCCAATTTCCAACTGTTACTGTCTGACTTTGAACTGTTACTGTCTGAACACTCATCAGATTTTTAACTATGTTTAAAGTTCTAAAACTCCATTTTAAGTGAGATTAATCTCGTTAGAAAGCTAAGACACGAGGCTACCAGTTCTCTGAGGAAGGAGAACCCAGTTCTGCTTCCAAGATAGTCAAAATTGCTCATCAACTAATCAGTCTTACTGCCCTACATAATCAATCACGACTCAGTCTTGGTTGGTAACCCATAACTGGGGTTCTACATCCCTAAATTGAGCAAGACTAGTTTCCTTGATTAGTTAACATTCAAATCTACAATTTCTATGAAGGAATCCAATCCTAATTCCCTCATCCCCCTACCCAAAATCTCACCGAAAGTCAGGAGACAAGTCTGTCCAGAGTTGTCTCCCCCTCCCCTTCACACAATAGTTTCATAAACTACATACCACATACATGAATTAACTTAATCTCAATAATAAGTGCTTTTTCCTTAATTTATGTCTAAGAACCCTAACCTATGATTCAATATCATGGCATCAATTCTTTATCGAATTTAAAAATGAATTTTTTTAAGATCATGTTTAGAATACCTTACCCGATACAAATTAAGATTTTGATCTTCAACCAGTTGAAGATTTTCAACTCCCTCCTTTCTTTTCTTCTTATTCAATTTCTTGGTAATCATTTGCTCTCAAATTTTTATCTCATCTATAAGCTCTTAATCTTGGATGGGTTCTTGAAATATTAGTGTTTCTCTCCTGATTTCTCAAGAATGGGTATAAAACTCCCCATCTTCTCTCCTTATGATTCCTACAGATTTTTGGTGAGGAGAGAGTATTTATACTCTATATTTTCCCTTATTTGCATTTAGGCCCCCCTTTTCCTTTAAGTGTATTTTTCTCTACAATTAAATCCAACCCTCAACAGTACCGGGTTTATTATAATGTCTTGAATTATTTCACCCGGAAATTTTATATTCAAAAATTTATGAATTCCTGTTTTTATTTAACCATATGCATGAATTTCTCCACTTTTATATATTTATTTTTCTTGGGGTTTACATAAAACCTTAGGCTAAATGAGGGTTATATCCATGGTTTCTTATTAAACTCGTTCCACCAAATAACCCGGCCCAAGTCACTATTCATGGGTTGGGAAGAGTAACCCGAGTTAATCTAGCATGTTATTTTTTTGGCCCAAGTCTGCATATTCTTTACTATTTTCACTATAACTTTCTCTATAAAAAAAAACTAGATTAATAGGTCGGTTATGGTGTTAGAAATAAGATAGATGAAGTGTTTTCTACATATAAAATTTGGATAAAAAAATACATCTATTCAATACAGTTTTTAGATTGAATAGAAACCTCTGTCAAATACCTAAACTGATAATTTCTCACTTTTATTCCTAATTGTTAACCTCATACTTTTAGACTATTAAGTATTCTTAATCCATCTTACAATACCATATAATCTACCATTTTTATTATATTTGATAATTCATACAAATACTATTTAAATCTCCTTACATCTATGCACCTTTTATATAGAGAAAACCTAATCAATCTAAGATCTTTCTAAATAAAAGGGATTTATATTTCTTACCTTGAAATCAAGAAAATAAAATGAAACTTTAATCCTTCAAGGTTAATATGCCCCACTTCTCTTCTCTACGCCTATCAAAGAACAAGTGACTCTTAGGATTTGTTTTTGTGAAAAATAATTTTTTGTAAATAATTTTCTAAATTTTCTTGTATTTTTTTACTATTAGAAAAATTGGTTAATAAAAAACATTTTCCAATAAAAAAAAATTAGCCTAGTTTCTAGAAAAATATTTTTCTTTTATTTTAGGCAGAAAACACTTTCCAAAAGTTGTAAAAAATTTAAAAATATCTTGTTATTTATTGATTATATAAAATTTGGTCCTCAATCTTTTGATTGCTATATATTTTGTTTTGAATATTTCTCTTTTCAATTTCATCCCTTAGAATTTGATTTAATTTGATTTTTATATCAATTTTGGTCCTCATTTTTCTTATTGTTATTTGGTTTTCTTTTATCATTTTTTTAGTTGAAATTATTTATCTATCAGATTTGATCCTTATTTTTTTTATTGATATTTATTTTATTTGAAATAATTTATGAACTTGGATTTTTTTGTTTCAATTTAATCTTCCTTTAATTATTTTTTATCTATTAGATTTAGTCTTCATTCTTTTAATAAACTTGGAAAAAAATAAATATTAATAAGTTATTTTTCAGCTCATTTTCCATGACATAGTCAAACATTGAAAAGTGTTGGATTTCGATAAAGGGATGTTTGGAAATGTGATAGTGGTTATTTTTTAAGTGTTTTTTGCTCGGAAATGTATTAAAATAATATTTTTTATTTTAAAAAATTATTTTTAATATCAGCACATAAAATGAAATGAAAACATCAAAAAAAATTAATTTGAAACAAAAAAATTTAAATTTTTTCAAAAACACTTTTAAAACGTAAAAATAAATAAGCTTTTATCAGTATTCAATGAAATTCCACTTATAGCTGGCTGTATATTCTAGACTTTACCCTTAATTATACATCAATGCTATTAAACTTGGCGTGTATCGATCCGAGACCTAGTCCCTTCAGTTTGTAGTATTATTTTGAGCCTATTTTGTATCCATAAAGAAAATGTGTCTTTGAGAGAGAGGACAGGAGAAACTTATAACTCTTGATAACCCAGTTTTCTACAGAAACAGTGGACTTGAGCACATCCAGGTTTACAATGTTTTTTTTTTTTTTCTAGATTAGCAAATCAAATATATAAAACTTAGTTGTGATATCAAAATAACTTCGTTGAAAATAATTTAAATAAAATCATGAAACTTAATATTATTAAAAGGCAAAATTATATAAAAAATATTTTTTAAAGCAACAAAAAAAAACTCAAGTTAACACTGACCTCGTGATTATGAGTGTAAAATTGAAATAACCCGAGATAACCAAATATCTTCTTTAAATAATATTTAGTATTTATTAAAATATTGAAGTGTCACTCACTCTACTTAATTATAACTAAAATAACCAAGTTGAAAATTCAAAACAAAAAACCCGGACTCAACTTAAGATTTCTTTTTTTTTAAAAAAAAATTCAATTATTTCACTGAGCTTAAGAAAATAAAAAGGTGAAAAGGCCTCTAAACACAGATTTAATATTATTTTTTTTGTTTTTAAAAGTAACTACATCATTTTATTGTGTTAAAAAATATAAAATTATTGATTTGTTTAAATTAATTGAATAGTAATTAATAAATCATGTGAAAAATATTGTATTATCCTGATGATTTGCTAATTCATTTTTATTTTATTTTATTTTATTTTAATAAAGCAAGCATATACAAGAGGACTAATTAATAAGTGTGGAAAAATAATGGTGGAAAATTTACACAAAGATAAGTGGGACTTGTCCTCACTAGAATGAGTTATTAAAAATAGGAAAAGAGATTAATGAAATAACGGCTGCGTTATTAATTTGTTTTCAAATTTTCCTTGAAATGAAATGTTATTTGTTGACTAAATAGTTGATCTGCACTATGCTCTTGGTTAGATTATTATTATTATTATTTTAACATACAAAAAAATACATCTAGCATTGCTAATATTTTTATAGTGAAAAATAAATTAAACAAGATTGATTAATGTGACCTAATTAGCTTGATAGATCAAAAAACAACTCAAATAACTGGTAAAAACGTATTTTGATTCACAAAAATTCAAGACAACATATTTTTCTAAAATAAAATATTAAAACGACAATATATTGAATTGATCTGGGTCAACTCGGGTTAACTTGACAAATCGTGGACTTAATTCATGAGACCATGATAACCACCTCATATAAAGTAAATCAAAATAAATTATAAAACTCAATTATCAATCAACTCAATATTTAAGAATGTAATTGAAAAGATTAATTAAGAAATAACAAAAAAAATTAACCCGAGTTAACCTACCAAATCTGTGATTCCGGTCATAAGATCAGAATAACCTCATAGAAAGTAAACAAAAAAATAACCTAAGTCAACCCGGGTTAATCTGTCAAACCCGCAACCAAAATCATGAGATTGTGATAACCCCATAGAAAGCAAATCAAAACAAATCATGAAGCTCAATTTTCATTAAAGTCATTGTTGAAGGTTGAAAGTTTTTTTAAAAATCAATCTAAATATAGGACACAATAAAATGACTCGAGTCTATCTGGGTTAACCCGTAAAACACGTAACTTGAGTCCTAAGACCTGGATAAACTCATAGAAAGAAAAAGAAAAAAATAAATCATGAAGCCTAATTCGTAATTAATTTCTTGCTGAATGATGAAATTAAAAAAAATATCCATTATAAAAAAGATAAAAAACTCAAGTCAACTAGGTTAACCAGTCAAATTTGTTGTCCAAGTCATGAGACCAAGATAACCTCATAGGAGGCAAATTAAAATAAATTATGAAACCTAATTCTCAACTAATACAATTATAAATTATAAAATTGAAAAAACATATCAATTAAAAAAAAAACTTAAGTCTATCGAGTTAAACCTCCAAACTCGTGATACGGTTTATGAGACTAAGTTGACCACATATAAAACAAACCACAATAAATTATGAAACTCAATCTCCAATAAACTAATTATTGAAATATGAAATTAGGGAAAGAAATATAAAATTAAAAAAAAAACAGAGAAAAAAAACAATATTAAAATAAATAAAGTTTTGTAAAATGATGCATAATAAAAACACTATCTCTTTTAATTTATATTACTAGTTATGATGCTAAAGCTATACTCAGGCAACCAAGAATGTTTATTTTCATTAAGTAAAATAATACTTGCATAAAACAGAAAAATTTATTGGAAGTTCTATGAGCTACCATCCATCTTATGAAAAACAGTAGAGTAATTGTGTAAAATGGTCTTCTAACATAATAAGTTGTAAAGAAAAGCGACACACACACACACACACACATATATATATATATATATATAACCACGAGAAGATGGGAGATATATCATGATATATAGATGTGAATGTAATGGGTGATGTTCTTAACTAATCGGATGAGAGTCACGGGGAAAAATCTAACATGTTGTATTTTGACTATGCAAAGTAGCAAACAACCAAGGTATTCATTTAAAACTAACAAAAAGAAAAAAAAATTCAAAACATTTGAAGGTAATAAATATATAAATTACTAAATACACTAAAAAAACCTAGGGTAAACACGTTGATGTGCACCATGTGATGGGTCATGGTTTTCTAAAAACCTCCTTCATTTAAAGACCATCACACGAAAGTCATAATCCAAAATGGGGTTATGTTTTCTCCGCGCTCAACTCCATGTTGGGCCAGGGACGCGTCCGCGCCCAACTCCATGTTGGTCCATGGTGCGTCCGCCCCTGACCATTCTTGGAGACAATCACAAGCTGAACCCAACTGCCCTCAGGTTCAACGTACGAGCTGAACCCAATTCCTCTCAGGTTCAATGTATAGATAAAAGGTAACTCCACACTGAACCTCTTATACTCCGGGTCTGGGCTAGTAATTATGATGTCTATCACATCTCATTAATTACAAACATGCAGTTTATGTTTATATTAATTAGATGTGATAGCACGAGCAGTAGAATAACATTATTTTACCATTACAAGATTACATTTCTACCCCTCTTATGTTGTATGAAACAAGTCAAGTCAGGTAATATAAAAAGAAGCTTGAGTACCCAGAAAAAAGGCTCGAAACCTTATATTCTTAGACTAAACACAATCCTTCTTCTTCTTCTTTAATTTCTATATATTCTTCTCCTTCTTCTTCTCTATCTTCATAAAAGCTCATTAATACTTTCATTAATGTCTTTTTGCTGCATAAAAATACCTCGTAATAACTTAATCTTCGAAGGGTCTCCCATCAACACCCCAAGGGGTCTTTAAGGGACATTGTGCAGGTATTAATTGAAGAGAAGATTTACAACCCCTGAAAAAATCCTTTAAAGAAGTCAATGTTGTCTGGAAGTGGAGGTCGTAGAACACACTATGAATGATCTATAGAAGTCCTCACGAAAAATTCCTTCCAGAATATTCCCTATGATTTTTTGTAGCTTCATCACCATGTAATTTTCTTTTTTTTGTTTTGATCATCAAAATTTCTTATTTATAATTTCAACTTTTTAAGTTACATTAGCATGGTTCTATGTATTAATATTTTTTTTCAATCTGCATTCTCTCATATATACAAAGTACCAAGAAATATTGTGATAATGAATTAAATATTGATTTTACAAAATACAACTTTAGTGGTAGTTAAAAAAAAGAAATTAAAAGAAGAAGGACCACATTTAACAAAAACAAACAAAACATACCCTATTTGAATATTGAAATGGAAAATTTTGATTTGCTCCCTAATATTTTATTTTATCTATTATTTAATCCTTGTTATTTTATAATTGTGCGTTTCAATCCTAAATTTTTTTTTTTATGTTTCAATTATTGGATATTAAGAAATAAGAGAGAAAGTCACTAAAAAATATCAGGGAGAAAGAAAATGCTTGAAATGTGACATTTCATCTATTAAAAAAAAATGATCCTGATGTTAGTGGGTTGTCTTTTCAAGGAGAGTTAAATGAAAGTGGTATTTTTCTTTAACCATGCTGAAAAAAATAAATCGAGGTCCTTCAAAAAAAATTATTCATTAAAATTTTGTTGTTTAGATAGATTAAAAATTGTTTTAGTGTTTGAAATGAGTTTAATAAGTTTTTTAGTTGTTTTTCTAGTTAAAACAGATTAAAAATGGATTTTTAGGGCTTCTAAACTAAGACTTCAATTTTCCTATCACCTTCAATGCCCGTAAAATATTGCAAAAGATGATAGGTGGTAGAAAACTCTCTAAAAGAGGTTAAGATTAGTAAATTTAGAAAATCCTTGAGAAGAGGCTATGATTTTTAGCATATTGAAAAAGATAAATTCTTGTGATTTTATTGTTTATCCAAGAAGATAAATATATATTATATCATCTTGGTTTCTCAAAGAGGCTTTATTCACATAAAATATTTTATATAATTTACACCCATTTATTATTACATGTTTGACAATAGTTTTTTCTTTGTGACATTTTATCTTAATAATGAAAATGTGTGTGTGTATATATATATAAAGTTTATGGTGTTTTGATAAATAAAATGTGTGTTCTTATTATTCAAATTTGTAATCTCTATTTAACTTTTAATTCTTATTGTTTTTAAATTGTAGTATATATTGCATATTTTTCTTAATTACCTTAGATCTTATTCTTACTTAATGTTATATTATATAATTTATATTTTGATAAATTTGACACATTACTATAATTGATTATTATATTAAAATTTCTTTTGTTATCTACTAGTTCAATAATGTCAAATCTCATAAAGCTTGAGTTTGTTGTTCTTGATATATAAGGAAATAGCTATTTTTCATGGACTTTACTAAAATTTATATGAATGCTATGAATCTTAGAAAAACAATTATAGAAGAAAATGAAGTATCTGTAATATCGCATTAAAACAATAATATTACTATGTCACAATCTCTATCAAGGATTAAAAGCTAGATATTTTACAATTATGGATCTATATATCATTTTGACAAAGTTATTAAATAAGGTACAACCACTATAAAGATATTGTAACAACTCTTTTTTAGAAAATCTCAAGTCATCGACTTAACCTGTTAAAATTTTAGCAAAATTTTCTTTATATTTATAATATTTCAAGTCATCAACTTAACCTGTTACACTTTAAAAAATTCTTTTCAATTACATAATCCAATTATCCTCTATAACAATCACAACAACCACCATACAAACCATGCTTCTCAAGTATATTAATACTTCTTGTCAACAATAAATATATCATTTCTAGTATTTTAGAAATTTAAAAATTAATATCAAGGTAGTTTCTTAATAATTCTATTTATAATTATTTGATCAACACCATCTCAAATAATCTATGAAACAATAGTAAAAAAATCTATGGCGAGAATTAACTTACTTTTAACCCAAAATATAGAGTAAATACCAAATAAACTAGCATGCAAATATATCTTCATCACCATTCCAGAAGTTTAATATAAAGCATTAGTTAATAATTACATTGAAAGTTCCTATTAGACAAAGTTCTACCTAATCTATAACAAAATATGCACAACTTCAACTAAGATGCTACTCCTATCTCGAGGTAGATAAACCTGTAAATAAATATACACAATAAGATTCATATATCAAGTTTATTTATTTCAATTTTAATAAATAAAGAACAAATTATTGCTTCTCATTAAAGCAAATCAATAATACTATTCCCTTTCATTAAATTCCTTGTACATAAATTTAATTTTTGGTATTACACATTCTGATGTCTTTCATCACCTATAACCTGAGTTAAGTCATCAATACTGATATCAATTTCGAATCAATATCATTAATTATCATCACAAAGACAAATAATCAAGGATATATTGATATCATTTATCTCGATATCGTTGTTTCTCACACCTTAGATAGCTAATTAATTTTCAAGTAATGTTGTCACCAATATAACCCCACTAAAATCATTAGTCTCCATAACCGGGAGTGGCTACTCAAGTTTAAGATAATATTGTTGATACCAACATAATTATTTTGATATCAATAGCCTCCAGGATTCGGAAAGTTAATCAAGACCATGATAATGTTGATACCAACATAATCTTGTTGATATCATTAGCATATATGATCTGGAAGGCTAATCATGTCGATATTAATGCTGACATCAATATAATCATGTTGATGTCATTAGACCCCATGATTCAAAAGGTTAATCAAGTCCATGTTAACGCTGATATCAACATAATCTTGTTGATATGACTAACCTCCACGATCTAGAAGGCTAATCAAGTCCATTTAACATTTTTCTTTCCATCTTTTAGGTTAAATGTCGATGTCAATAAAATTTTATAGACATCATTAGCCGCTATAATCTTGAAATGGCTAATCAAGTCTATGTTGATAATACTTCTTTAAGAGATGTCGGTATCAGTCTAATAGATATCATTGGCCTTTGTACAAATGGACAAACAAATCCAATCATACTATATTTATCTTTGTTTATATCAATTTTAAGTATAAGATTAGAATACCTACCAGTCTAGCGTGATCTTGATCCTCCTATGCCCTGAGGTCTGGTCGCAACAATATCTGCTATCAAGAACAGAAATATCACCTTACCATTATTTATATCAATTTTGGATTTATACTTGGATCCAAAAGTAACATATTTTCGATTACTTATGCATATACGATATTTCACATGTATAATCCACTCACATCGTCAAACTGATACAATTTATTTTTAAGAACATATTTTCATGTTAAGCACATGCATGATTTTATCATTTTGTCCTCCCTCGTTAAGAACAAATTTACCAAACCTTTGCATAGGAACCCAAGGGTTTTCCCTCAATTCCCACACACCTAACTCATTATAATTATTCAACATATATATAATTTAACACAATAATACACAAGATTAAAACCAACCCCATCATTTATCCTAATGATCCATAGGCCGAAATATATATTCAAAGGAACATGGGTTCCTTGTTTTTTCTTCAATTTTTTGTATCAATTTATCATAATTAAGTATTAACATAACCTTCCACATCATGCATACAAGATAATTTGAAGAAATTATCCCCTCCTTCTTTGGTGACCACCACCACCACCAAACGTGAAAAAAACTAAGAAATAAAAGAAGAAGGACCAAGTTGAAGTTCTTCTTATTATTGAAAAAACAAAAATCATAAAATTAACTTGAAGGATAAAATTAAAAGTATAAAAACTTTGACAAAAGAGAAAAGAAACAAAATAAGAAGTGAAAAGTAGAAAAACCGAACCGAAAAATATAATATACAAATTAGAATTGAAGGATCAAATTGACAAATAATAAAACTTTAACGAAAGGGAAATGACATAAATAAACAATTAAAACTAAAAGGATTGACTAAGAAAAAAAAATAAAAATAAGGACTAGAGTGCATCTCTCCGTGTAGGAGAGAGAAATGAAAAGAAAAAAAGAAAGGGCAACCGACGATAAACCGATCATCTTTAGATGACACGTGCCAGTCGTAAAGGAAAAGGACACAATGAAGAACAAAGTGAGATGAAGGAAGAAAATTGTTAACCACCAGGAGGTGCCGCGCGCGCCGCCCAAAGTGCGCGACACCTCCCTCACACTGACGCGCGCACACCACATGCCAACAAATTTTTGAATAAAAACAATATTAATTAAATGTTAAATTATTTCATCACCCTTGACCAACACAATAATTACAAAAAAACCCTAAGGAAAAGATGTCAATACCCCTATATACACAACTTTGTTTTTCTTACTCTAAGGACAATTGTGTAATTCTATTGTACAATTAAAAAGAAAAATACCAAAACACCTTTGTTCATATATCAATGTTAGTTTTTTTTTTATTCTAAGGGTATTTCAGTTATTTTACTGTGTATTAAAAGATGAATCAATGAAAACACCCCCAAACAAATCAGTAATGACAAATGAACTGTGTAAAAAGACTAAAACACCTTTGAATCAAACACAATCAATTTTTTCAGCCTAGGCCGTAGACGTCACTCCACTATGCTAGTGAATAGTGAAGTGTGTCTACAACTACATGAATTTTACCTTTCTTTTTAGTATATTTGTTATTATTGTGATGACGATAGTAATAATAATCAAAATGACCTTGAAATAAAGTGTTTTGGTATATTAGTTATTTTTCTCTTCAATTGAACCCTCCCAACCAAAGGTTTTGTCCTTTTTTCTTATAATTTTTTTTTTGTCTTGTCTTTTTGAATAAGTGTTATTCTTTTTTTATTTAGTCCTTCAATTTTAATTTTTCATATATTCATTTTTTTTATTAGGTTCTTATTCTTTGGATTTCTTATTTTTTTTCCTTAATCCTTTTATAATTGATTTTTGATCTCATCCTTCAATCCAGGTTTATGGTGTGTTATTTTTTTCAATTTCTTCCTCATTTTTTTATTATTTTTCTTTTTGCTTGAGTTATTTTTTTTTAAAATTTAATCATCCAATTGAAAAAAATTATTTGCCTTCTAATTTATTTTTTATTTTGATTTTCACCCTTATTCTTTTAATTACCATTTTTTAACTTAGATCTTTTTTATAGTTAATCCCCCCGTTAAGTTCTTCCATGTTTGATAATCCCGTTTATTTTTTTTATCCAATTTCGTGATTACATTGATTTTTTTGAAGAAAAAAAATTAATTAACATCTTTATCTTTAATTTTACTGTCTAATTAAAAAAAATTAACTCTTTAATCTTAGTTGGTGTTATAACTCAAATCATTAATTTTTTTTTTAAAATATATTTACATCATCTAGACATCATTTTACTTGAAAAAAATAGAGACCCGTTGGCTATGCCTAGTATAGATTTATTATACTTGTATCTTCTATCTATAATATAAACAGAGTCATTTCAATTTGATTGGATAAAAATATTTTTTTTTCTTCTTATTATGTTATGTTTACGCTTGCTATTGATTCTTCATTTTAATTTTATATCAAGTTTTACTTATTTGGGTTTATTTTATTCCTTTTTAACATTATACCTGCGTCAATTGTTTGGATTCCATTCTCCCTTGCACTGAATAATCGAGAAAAAAAAAAAGATTTTCAGTGAAAGATGTCGTAGATTTGATGATTTCAACTGGTTTTATTTTGTTTTTTTTTTTAATTTATTATTTAGTATTAAATTTATCAAAAATCATCTAAATTATTTGTAGATTCATTAAATTTGTTATTAATATAGTTGTGTATCAAATATATTAAAATATAAATTAATTGTATAATTAATAACATAATTATATTATATAAAAATTAATTATATAATTATATTGAAATTAATTTAATATAAAATATATTAAAATATAATTAACTCTTTTAAATAATTTTTTAACACACACACAACATAATAATTAAAAAAACAATTTTATCAATTTAACTCTTTAAAATAACATCTCAAGGGAGATGCTTATTCTCACTCTCGTAAGTCTTAAATTTTATTCCTTTTTTGTTTCACTGTCCCGATATTCTTCTTCTACGGTTCTACCTTATTCTCCCCGATGACTTCTTAAATTTATATTTCAGTCTCGTTAATCTTAAATATCTTTCACAAGCAGAACCTTCTGTCCTCTCCTCTCCTTTTCACCTCAGGCACGTTTCCCTTACATATCATATACACAGAAACGAAAATATAATTCCATTTTGACATGGCTTTTTTTTTTTTTCCTGATTGCAGAGAGGAAAAGGGCTCTGCTTTGCAGATCTAATTCAACTTCTACGACCTGTTCATCAACTGATGCTCTGAAAGAATCTCCATTACACTATCTCCCACTTAGCTATAAAGAAGATGGGAATTTTGTTTTCCAAAATGTTCTCTTCAGTATTTGGCAACAAAGAGGCTCGGATCCTTGTTCTTGGTCTTGATAATGCTGGCAAAACTACAATCC
>Ga0307515_10011514_pt1 | contig 16786 bp, 14 predicted proteins | sample 17_EM_MG_FD_194513 | JGI IMG/M metagenome (GOLD analysis project Ga0307515, IMG submission 194513) | Populus trichocarpa ectomycorrhiza microbial communities from riparian zone in the Pacific Northwest, United States - 17_EM | ecosystem: Host-associated > Plants > Roots > Unclassified | place... | reverse complement strand
TGGCGCGCATGGCGTCGACGACGAACGACCCGCGGGTCTACGCGCTGGCATTCAACACCTGTGGGCGTGCCCCGCCGGTCGAAGGCGCGTGCCAGTTGCTGAATGCCGAGCAATGGGCGCGCCTCGACCCCGGCAATGCGGCGCCTTGGCTGTTCGTGCTGACGCAGGCCGTGCAAAGCCGCGACATCGCGGCCCAGAGCGAGGCCTTGTTCCGGATCTCGACATCGACGCGCAGCGACCAGCATTTCTTCGCGGTGCCGGGCCTCGTGATCGATCACATGCCGGGCGACGAGGCCACGATGCCCGCGGTGCTGACGCTGGCCAGCGAAGCGATCGGCGTCGAGTCCGCCTGGAGCCTGCCCGGCTACCAGGCGCTGTCCGATCTGTGCAAGACCTCGTCGCTGCGTGACGCGAATCGGCTCCAGATCTGCACGGCCGCGGCCGAACTGCTCGTCGAGCACTCGGACACCTTGCTCGAGCGCAGCGTCGGCGTCGGGATCGGCACGCGCCTGGGCTGGCCGGACGATCGCATCGCGCGCTGGCGCGGTGAGCAGGTTGCTTACGTCGACTCGCTCGGCGCATCGACCGCGCAGACGCCGGTCGATGGCTGCACCGGGATTCGCCGCGACCTGGCGACCGTGAACCGGCATGCGCGCCTGGGGGAAGCCGACGCGTTGCGCGACTGGGTCGCGCACTCGGGCAAGGGCGCCGAGGACTTCATTCGCGCCGAGCAGGAGAGCCGGGCCAAGGCCGCCGCGGCGGCGGCAGCAGCGTCCGCCGCGTCGGCGCCGGGCTGATCTCGCGGCCCAACCCGATTTGCTCAGCGCCGCAGGCGCGGCAGAAGCGACAGCGGTGTGTCGACTTCGATCATGCGCAGCTCAGCCGTGTTGAAGATGCCGCAGTCGCGCAGGCCTTTCACGTGGTCGAGGCCGGTGCGGTACGGGTAGTCGGTGCCGAGCACGATCTGCGAGGTCGGCACGACCTTCGTCAATGCCGACATCGCCGCTGGGTTGGCAACCTGCGCGGTGTCGTAGTGGAAGCGCTTCAGCTCGGCTGCGACGCCTTGCGGGAACAGCGGCGCGACCTTGGGCGCGAGGGTCGGGTGGCGCACGAAGCGCTCGATCAGGAACGGCATGGTCCCGCCGGCATGCGAGAAGATCCAGCGGATGTCGCGGAAGCGGTTCGCGTTGCCGGTGAACAGGATCGAGGCGATCGTGCGCGTCGTGTCGGTGCCGAACTCGATCATCACCGGCGGCACCTCGGGCTGCAGGTTGGCGCAGCAGTTCGCCGCCGTCGGGTGGGTGTAGACGACGGCCCGGCGGCGGTTCAGCTCTTCCATCACGGGCCAGAAGGCTGGGTCGCCGAGCCACTTGTCGCCGTAGCTCGTGATCAGGCCGATGCCGTCGGCCTTCAGCACGTCGAGCGCGTAGCCGATCTCGCGCAGGCTGCCTTCGGTGTCGAGCAGCGGCAGCGCGGCGAAGAAGCCGAAGCGGCCGGGGTGTTCGGCGACCAGCGTGGCTGCGTACTCGTTGCTTTCGCGCGCGACGCGGCGGCCGGTCGCGACATCGAGCTTGGCGAAGAAGATGCCCGGCGTCGTGATCGACAGCACCGCCGTGGCGATGCCGGCGCGGTCCATGTCGGCGAGCGAGCGCTGTGGCGTCCAGCTGGTGACCAGCGGATCGAGCTGGCCGCTCGAACGCAGCGCCGCGACCCAGGCCGGCGGCGACAGGTGGTGGTGGACGTCGATGCGGCCGGCGGTGGGGCTCAGGTCGAGTGTCGCCGGCGTTGCGGCAGTCGACGCCGCCGTGCCGGCGCAGCCGGCCAGCGCCGCGACGCCGGTGAGCGCCGCGCCGAACAGCAGGCCGCGGCGCGTGCCATCGGGCAACTCGCGCAGCGCGCGCGGCCGGCAACCGCAGCCGTGATGCAGCGCCGGTCGAAGCGTGCTCGAGTCGTTCATCGTGAAGCGCGCTCAGCCGGTGTTGCGCAGACCTGCCGCCACGCCGTTGATCGAGATGTGGATACCCGTGCGCACGCGCGCGTTCTCCGGGTCGCCCTCGGTGCGCTGGCGGTAGCGGCGCATCAGCTCGACCTGCAGGTGGTTGAGCGGGTCGAGGTAGGGGAAGCGGTGTTCGATCGAGCGCGCGAGCGACGGGTTCGACTCGAGGCGGCTCTTCTCGCCGGTGATCAGCGACAGCGCGTCGAACGTGCGCTGCCATTCGGCCTTCACCAGCGCGAAGATCTTCTTGCCGAGCTTCTTGTCCTCGACCAGCTCGACGTAGCGCGACGCGATCGCCAGGTCGCTCTTCGCGATCACCATGTCGAGGTTGGACAGCAGCGTGCGGAAGAACGGCCACTGCTTGTGCATCTTCTGCAGCAGCGCGAGGCGCTCCTTGCGCTGTGGGCCATCTTTGCCGAGAAAGGCCTCGATCGCCGAACCGAAGCCGCACCAGCCCGGCAGCGCGACGCGGCACTGGCCCCAGCTGAACGACCAGGGAATCGCGCGCAAGTCTTCGATCGCGCGCGTGGCCTTGCGCGAGGCCGGCCGCGAGCCGATGTTGAGTTCGGCGATCTCGCGGATCGGTGTCGCGCTGAAGAAGTACTCGGTGAAGCCCGGCGTCTCGTAGACGAGGTGGCGGTAGGCCTTGAAGCTCGCATCGCTGATCTGCGCCGCGGCATCGAGGAAGGCCTTCGGCGCGCTCTTGGTCGGGTGCAGCAGCGTGGCTTCGAGCATCGCGGCGACCAGGGTTTCGAGGTTGCGCCGGCCGATCTCGGGGTGCGCATATTTGGACGCGATCACCTCGCCTTGCTCGGTCAATCGGATCTGCCCGTTCACCGTGCCCGGCGGCTGCGCGAGGATGGCCTGGTAGCTCGGGCCGCCGCCGCGGCCGACCGTGCCGCCGCGGCCGTGGAACAGCCGCAGGGTCAGCCCGTGCTCGGCGCGCAATTCGCTGAAGAGCTGCACCAGGTCGATCTCGGTGCGGTAGAGCTCCCAGTTGCTGGTGAAGCTGCCGCCGTCCTTGTTGCTGTCGCTGTAGCCGAGCATGATGTCCTGCTCGGCGCCGGAGCGCTTCATCAGCGCGGCGATGCCGGGCAGCGAGTAGAACGCCCGCATGATGGGCGCGGCGTTGCGCAGGTCGGCGATGGTCTCGAACAGCGGCGAGACGATCAGATCAGAGGTCGCCGCATCGTCGAGCGTGCCGCGCAGCAGGCCGACTTCTTTCAGCAGCAGCATCACCTCGAGCAGGTCGCTCACGTCTTCGGTGTGCGAGATGATGTAGTGGCGCAGCGCCTCGCGGCCATAGCGCTTCAGCATCACGACCGCGGCCTCGAAGATCGCGAGTTCGCCGACCGCGTGCTCGCTGTACGCGGCGGCGCGCACGCGTAACGGGCGCGCATCGTTCAGCTCGCGCATCAGCAGCTCGCGCCGCGCGGCTTCGGGCAACGCGCTGTAGTCGTCCTCGACGCGCGCGACGCGCAGCAGCTCGGCCACCACGGCCTCGTGCTTGTCTGAACTCTGGCGCAGGTCCACTGTCGCGAGGTGAAAGCCGAACACCTGCACCGCGCGCATCAGCGGCTTCAGGCGCGGGGCGCTCAGTGCCTGCGCGTGGTGGGCGGCGAGCGAGCGCTCGATGACTTGCAGGTCGTGCAGGAACTCTTCGGCGCGTGCATAGGGCCGCTGCGGCACGACGGCATGGCGCAGCGCCTCGGTGCCGGTGAGGTCTTGCAGCGTGGCCGCGAGGCGCGCGTACATGCCGATCAGCGCGCGCCGGTACGGCTCGTCTTGGCGATGCGCGTTGTGGTCGGGCGAGCTTGCGGCCAGCGCCATCATCTCGGGCGTGACCGGCGCGAGCGAGGCCGAGATCGACAGCTCGGCGCCGAGCTCGTGCGCCTCGGTCAGGTAGAAGCGCAGCACGGTCTCACTCTGGCGCGCGAGTGCCATCTGCAGCGTGTCGGCGGTGACGAAGGGGTTGCCGTCGCGGTCGCCGCCGATCCAGTTGCCCATGCGAAAGAACGACGCGACCGCGTGGCCGGGCAGCGCCTCTTCGAGGTCACGGTACATGCGCGGGATCTGGCGCAGGAACGTGGAGCGGTAATAGCTCAGCGCGTTCTCGATCTCGTCGGCCACCGTGAGCTTGGCGGTGCGCAGCATGCGCGTCTGCCAGATCTGCGTGACGCGGGCGCGGATCAGCGCGTCGATCTCGACCAGATCGCGCGCGGTGCGCGCGCCTTCGCGCTGCTCGACCAGCTCGGCGATCGTGCGCTCGGCATCGAGGATGCTCTTGCGCTGCACCTCGGTCGGGTGCGCGGTGAGCACCGGCGAGATGTAGGCGTGGGCCAGTGTCTTGGCGATGTCGGCGGCGCGGATGTCGGCCTGGCCCAGGCGCTCGAAGGTCATCGCCAGCGAACCTTCCTGCAGGTGGCCCTGGCGCTCGTGGTGGTCGCGCCGGCGCACGTGGTGGCGGTCTTCGGCGATGTTGGCCAGGTGCGAGAAATAGCTGAACGCGCGGATCACGCTGACGGTCTGGTCGCCCGTGAGGTTCTTCAGCAGCCGGTCGAGCGCGCGGCCGGCCTGCGCGTCGCTCTTGAGCCGGTACGCGACCGACAGCTGCCGCACGCGCTCGACGAGCTCGAACGCCGCCTTGCCTTCCTGTTCGCGGATCACATCGCCGAGGATGCGGCCGAGCAGCCGGATGTCATCGACCAGCGGCTTGTTCTTCTCGGCGGCGTCGCGGCTGTTGCGTTGCAGGGCAGGGGCTTTGGCACGGGCCATGGTTACCTCGGGTCTGGGGCGAAACGGAGCGCGCAGTCGTTCGGCGCGGCGGCAGCGTGCAACTTCCACGCCAGCGGCGCGCCGAGTCTACGCGGCGCGCCGAAGCCGGCCCTTTGCTTCAGGGCCCCAAACCGCTCATGGCGTCAGGTGCAGGCGACCACGACCACGGCCATGACGTTTGCAACCACCGTGCCGCTGGCGTTCGACAAGGTGCAGGTCTGGCCTGCCGGCTGGGTGCTGATGGACACGCTGTAGGTCGACCCGGCCGTCAGCGTGCCGGGGAACGCGAACGAGCCATTGGCGGCGATGGGCAGCAAGACGCTGCCGTTGCTCAGGGTCACGCTGGTGCCCGAGGCCAGGCCGGACACGGTGCCGCCGACCGACGAACTGGTCGAGCAGGTGACGACGACGTTGCTGACCGAATCGGCGAGGCTGTCCACCGTGCCGCTGGCGTTCGAGACCGCGCAGGTCTGGCCCACCGGCTGCGTCAGCACCGTCACGCTGTAGGCGGCGCCGGCGGAGAGGTCGGTCGCGAAACTGAACGATCCGTTGCTGGTCAGCGTGAGCTTGTCCGTGCTGTTGTCTTGCAGGACCACGCTCAGCCCCGAGCCCAGCCCGCTGAGCGTGCCGCCGATGGTTGCATCGCTGGCGCCGCCGCACGCCGCCAATGACAGGGTCGTCAGGGCGCACAACAGAAAGTGGCTGGGTGATCTTGCGAGGCGCATGGGGTCGTGTCTCCGGGTGTTCGGGTGCTTGTGGATGAGGTCGGTCAACGCGCCGAGGCGCGCGAGCGAGATCAAAGCGCAACGGTGTCACCGCGGCTTGTCCAGCCCGTAAAGAACGGCGAAGCGTCGCGGCTGCGCTAGCATCTGCAGATGGCCGACACCACCCTGATCGCTACCCGCGAAAGCCGCCTCGCGCTGTGGCAGGCCGAGCATGTGCGGGCGCTGTTGATGCAGCGCTTCGGCATGCCGGTCGAGCTGCTCGGCATGACGACGCGGGGCGATCAGATCCTCGATCGTTCGCTGTCCAAGGTCGGCGGCAAGGGCTTGTTCGTGAAGGAGCTCGAGACCGCGCTCGAAGAGGGCCGCGCGCAGCTCGCGGTGCATTCGCTCAAGGACGTGCCGATGGACCTGCCCGACGGTTTCGAGCTCGCCGCGGTGCTGGAACGCGAAGACGCGCGCGATGCGTTCGTGTCGACTGGCTTCAAGACGCTGGCCGAGTTGCCGCCCGGCGCGACGGTGGGCACCTCGAGCCTGCGCCGCGTCGTGCAGCTTTTGAGTACGCGGCCTGACCTCGATGTGCAGCCGCTGCGCGGCAACCTCGACACCCGGCTGCGCAAGCTCGACGCAGGCGACTACCACGCCATCGTGCTCGCCGCGGCCGGGCTCAAGCGGCTCGGGCTGGCCGCGCGCATCGCCAGCGTGTTCGAGCCCGACGCAATGCTGCCCTGCGCCGGCCAGGGCGCGCTCGGCATCGAGGTGCGTTCCGATGCGATGGCGTTGCGCGCGCAGCTCGCCCAATTGACTCACCAGCCGACCTGGCTCGCGGTGCAGGCCGAGCGCGCGGTCTCGCGTGCGCTCGGCGGCAGTTGCAGCATGCCGCTCGCGGCGCATGCGACCTGGGCCGGTGACACGCTGACCTTGAACGTGGCGCTCGGCCACGCGCTGCTGCCGGCCTCGAGCCTGCTGCGCGCGAGCCAGCAGGCGGTGGTGCAGACCGACGCGCAGGCACGCGCGCTGGGCGAGGCGGCCGCGCAATCGCTGCGCGACACCGGCGCCGCGGCCTACCTCGTTCCCGCGGCTGAATGACAACCCCCACGATGCTTCGCGCCTGCCCCCCGAGGGGGCGCTCAGCCGTCTTGGGGCGGCCCGGCGACGTCTGAGGGCCGGCGCCGTGCGCATCATCGTGACCCGGCCTGCGGCGCAGGCGGCCGATTGGGTCGCCGACCTGCGCGCGCACGGCTTGACGGCGGTGGCACTGCCGCTGATCGGCATCGAGGCGCTGGCCGACACCAGCGCCTTGATCGCCGCGTGGCAGGCGCTTGCGCAGCAGCGGCTGGTGAGCTTCGTGAGCCCGAACGCGGTCCAGCACTTCTTTGCGCATCGACCCGAGGGCATGGCGTGGCCTGCCACGGTGCTGGCGGCTTCACCGGGGCCGGGCACGACGCGCGCACTGCTCGCGCTGGGTGTGCCGATGGCGCAGATCATCGAGCCGGCGGCCGACGCGGTGCAGTTCGATTCCGAATCGCTGTGGGCGCGGCTGCGCCGCCATGAGTGGCAGGCCGCGCGCGTGCTCGTCGTGCGTGGTGACGGCGGGCGCGACTGGCTCGCCGACACGCTGCGCGATGCCGGCGCGCAGATCACGCGCCTCGCAGCGTATCGGCGCAGCGTGCCGCAATTCAGCGCGGCAGAGCAGGCCTTGCTGCACGGGGCGGTGGCCGCGCCCGAGGCGCATCTGTGGCTGTTCAGCAGCTCCGAGGCGATCGACAACCTCGCCGCACTCGCACCCGCCGCGACCGCATGGGGCCGCTCACGCGCCGTCGCGACCCACCCGCGCATCGTGGCGCGGGCGCGGCAATTGGGGTTCGCGAGCGTGACCGAGGCGCGACCGACACTGGCAGCCGTGGTGGCCTGCATACAATCGATTCGACCGTGACCGACGACCTCAACCCCGCTGCCCCTGCCGCGCTGCCCGCCACGGCCTCCGAGCCTGTGCCGCGCGCCTCGCCATCATCCGTGCGCTTGTGGTGGGCGGCACTGCTCGTGCTCGCCGCGATCAGCGCCGCCAGCCTCGCACTCGCCTGGAAGGCCGACCAGCGCGGCGCCAGCCTCGAGCAAGAGCTGGTGCGGCGCCAGCAGGACGCGGCCGGCAAGGTCACCGAGGCCCGGTTGCTCGCAAAGCAGGCGCAGGAGCAAAGCGGCGAGTCCGCGGCCAAGGTTGCGCTGCTCGAGGCGCGCGTCGCCGAAGTCGCGGTGCAGCGCGGCCAGCTCGAGGAGCTGATCCAGTCGCTGTCGCGCTCGCGCGATGAGAACCTGCTCACCGACATCGAAGCCGCGATCCGCGTCGCGCTGCAGCAGACCGCGATCACCGGCAGCGCCGAGCCGCTGGTGGCCACGCTGAGGCAGAGCGACGAGCGCCTGGCGCGCTACAAGCAGCCGCGCCTCGAAGGCGTGCGCCGCGCGATCGCGCGCGACCTGGACCGCGTCAAGGCGACCAGCGTGACCGACATCTCGTCGCTGAGCATCAGGCTCGACGAAGCGATCCGCATGGTCGACGAGCTGCCGCTGGTGGCGGTCGCCGAAACCCGCAAGGACGCCGCCAGCCGCGACGCGCGGTTCGCGCCTACGCCGGCGCGCCCTGCGAGCGCTGCGCCGGCGGCGAGCGTCGCGGCGGCATGGACGGGCAAGGTCGGCGATCTCTGGGGCGCGCTGACCGAGCGCGTCTGGAGCGAAGCCAAGTCGCTGGTGCGCGTGACGCGCATCGACCACCCGGATGCGATGCTGCTCGCGCCGGAGCAATCGTTCTTCGTGCGCGAGAACCTCAAGCTGCGCATGCTGAACGCGCGCCTGGCGCTGTTGAGCCGCCAGTTCGACACCGCGCAGAGCGACCTGCAGGTCGCTCAGATGTCGCTCGACCGCTACTTCGATCGCAGCTCGAAGCGTACCGTGCTCGCAGGCGATCTGATTCGCCAGGTGATCGGGCAAGCGCGCCAGGTCGGTGTGCCGCGGCCCGACGACACGCTGGCGGCGCTGACGGCCGCCTCGGCGGGGCGCTAGGATGAGACAGCCCCCCCCCCACGCTCACTTTGTTCGCTGCCCCCCGAGGGGGCGCGTCAGCGCCTTCGGGCGGCCGGGCGGCGCTGACATGGCAAGCGCTTGGCATCTTGGTCACTGCCGCGCGCGGCGCACGCGGGCCTGACATGCGCAACGTCATCTGGCTCGTGCTGCTGTTCGGTGTTGCCGTGCTGACCGCGAGCACGCTGGGCACCAACGATGGCCTCGCCACCTTCTACTGGCGCGCCTGGCGCATCGATGTCTCGCTGAACCTGTTCCTGCTCGTGTTGATCGGCACCTGCTTCGTGATCGTTACCGCGATCCAGGCGCTGAGCGCGCTGGTGGGCTTGCCGCAGCGCGCGCGCGAGTGGCGTGTCGCGCGCCGCGATCGCACCGCGCAGGCGGCGTTGCGCGATGCGCTTGCGCAGTATTTCGGCGGCCGCTACAGCCGCGCGCAAAAGGCGGCCCAACGCGCCCTCGTGATCCAGGCCGACACGCCCGAGCTCGCACAGGACAACGAGTTCACCGTGCTCAGCCACCTGCTCGCCGCCGGCAGCGCGCACCGCATGCAGGACCGCCCGGGCCGCGACGAGCAACTCAGGCGCGCGCTCGATCTGGCGAGCCGCAGCGCCGCGGCGCGTCCAGCCGAAGAGGGCGCGCGACTGCTCGCGGCCGAATGGGCACTCGACGATCGCGATGCGCCGCGTGCACTCGAGCTGCTCGGCGAGCTGCCGCAAGGCGTGGCGCGCCGCACCCATGCGCTGCGCATGAAGCTGCAGGCCACAAGGCTGGGCCGTCAGCCGCAAGAGGCGCTGAAGACCGCGCGATTGCTCGCGAAGCATCAAGGCTTCTCGAAGATCGCAGCGCAAGGCCTGCTGCGCTCGCTCGCGTTCGAGTCGCTCGATACCGCGCACGACATCGATCAGCTGCGCCGCGTCTGGGCGCAGTTCGACCCGATCGATCGACGCGATGCTTTCGTCGCCGCACGTGCCGCAGACCGCGCCGCCGCGCTCGGCGCGTTCGACGACGGTCGCGGCTGGCTGCGCCCGTTTTGGGACAACCCTGCCGACATTGGCGCGGACGAGCGTGCCGCGGTGGCGCTGGCGCTCGTGAGCGCGCTGCCCGGCATCGGGCCCGAGTGGCTGCCGCGCCTGGAGGCGGCCTCGACGGCGTACGTGCGTGAAGGAGCGGTCGCACTTGCGGTTGGCTGCGCGCTCGCCGAGCGCCAACTCTGGGGCAAGGCACGCCGCATGCTCGAACAAGCCGCCGCCGACCCGATGCTGACAAACGCCGGCCGGCGCAAGGCCTGGCTGTCATTGGCGACCTTGGCGCAACAGGAAAGCGACCCGGCGCGCGCGGCAGAGTGCTTCGAGGCCGCGGCGCGGCTGGGATAAAACAGCAGCAAAAAATGCTATACTGCGTGGCTTAGCGGCTGTAGCTCAGCTGGATAGAGTACTTGGCTACGAACCAAGGGGTCGTGGGTTCGATTCCTGCCAGCCGCACCAGAAAAACAAGAAATGAATCAACGGCTTAGAGATTTCGGTCTCTAGGCCGTTTTTTTCTTCTGGGGGACTTTTGGGGGACTCAGTTCCCCACGTGCCGCCTCTTGTTCTCTGCGCAACGTCAACAGGCTCTTGTTCCAGCGCCCGTTGTCGTCTTTCACCTTCTCCAGTGCTGCGTGCAGCTCGACGATCTGCGCCACGCTGTAGTGGTGCGATCATCGATCGCGTGCTGTGCCAAAGGATGTCGGCTCGCGTGCCTTCGGGCACCCCCGCTTCGCGCAGGCGCATGCCCACGGTGTGACGCAGATCGTGCACGCGAAGGTCACCGAGATCGGCTTCCTTTCGTGCGCGCTGGCACGCGGTGTTGTTCATGGTCACGATCCGCCTATACGCCATCGCTGGCGCCTGAGAGACGTTCTTGACCCGTTCGCGCCGGTACACGAAGACGAACTCTTCGTGCATTCCACGGACCGACTCCACGACCGACTGCGACACGCTGTTGCAGACCACTATCTTCGACCGCTTCTTGCCCTTCACATGCTGCCTCGGCACCTCGAAGACCGAGATGCCGAGCTCCGGGATGCGGATCTCCCACTCCCACCGCAGGCTGCACACCACATCGTCGCGAACGCCGGTGTTCAGTACGAACAACGCCATGCGCGACAGGTGATCCGGCAGCGAATTGGGTTCGGCGAATGCAGAGGCACGGTCGTGGCGTCCACACCTAACTGATGCCTCCTTGTCGAGGGAACTCACCGCGGTTTCCTCTGGGCCTGAGGCATCAACTGCGATCGACGGCGCAGGACGGCGAATCCGTTGGGAAGCGAACAAAGTTGCACCTTATGCAACAGTGGGCTTTGCACGTCCCTTCGCCGATGGGACGCTCTCTCCCGAACCCCAGAACGTGAAGTTGCACGTGGTGCACGCGTTGCGCGCGTGGTGAAACGCGTGGACCATCGCGTCATCACATCACGCAGCCATGAGGTTCTTATGCGCTTCGATATTCAGACGGCCAAATCAATTGTTCACGCTGGCTGTGTGCTGGCGGCACTCAGCCTTGGCTCAGCGGCAGCACTGGCGCAAGGAAACTACCGCATTGCCACCGAGGGCACTTATGCGCCCTGGAGTTTTAAGGATGCGCAGGGCGTTCTGCAGGGCTGGGACGTCGATATTGCCCACGCACTCTGCGAGAAGATGAAGGCCAAGTGCGAGATCGTCGCCCAGGATTGGGACGGCATCATCCCCGGCCTGATGGCGCGCAAGTACGACATGATCGTCGCGAGCATGGCGATCACCGAGCAACGTCGTCAGCGTGTGGACTTCTCAGACAAGTACAAGGAGACCGTCTCGCGATTCGTCTCCAAGAAGGGCGTTCCAGAGGACGTCTCACCGGCGGCGCTGAAGGGCAAGAGCATCGGTGTGCAGCGCGGCTCGATCCAGGCGACCTACCTCAGCCAGAACTACAAGGATTCGGACGTCAAGTTCTATGACACGCCGCAAGCTGCCGAACTCGATCTGGTGGCGGGCAGGGTGGAGTACATCGTCGGGAACATGGTGACGTACTTTGTCGGCTTCATGAAGACGCCGGAGGCCAAGAACTTCGCCTTCGTCGGCCCGGACCTCAAAGGCGGCTTGCTGGGCGATGGCAACGGCATCGCCGTTCGCAAGGGCGATGCCGACATGCTGTCAAGAGTCAACGCTGCGCTGGCGGCGATACGAGCCGACGGCACTTACGACCGAATTACCGCGAAGTACTTCCCGTTCAAGTTGATGTAGCGGACGCGATTCGCCATGGACATGCTTCACGGCTTCGGTGGCCAACTGCTGCTCGGGGCGATCTCGACGGTCGAACTGGCGGCGGCGTCGCTGGTGGTGGGGACTTTCTTCGGCGCCTTAGGCTGTTGGATGCAACTCTCGGGTAGTCGCGTGATGCGCGGCATCGGATACCTCTACGCCGCAGTGATCCGCGGTGTGCCCGATCTGCTCGTCGTCTTCGCGATTTACTTCGGCGGGTCGCTGACGCTGGCGACGCTGACGGGCCGCTACGTCGAGATCAACACGTTCATCGCCGGCGTGGTCGCGCTCGCTTTGTCCTTTGGTGCCTATGCTGCCGAGATCGCTCGCGGCGCGCTGCTGTCCGTCCCGCAGTCGCAACGCGAAGCAGCGAGATCACTTGGCCTGACTCGTGCGCAGGCGCTGTGGACCGTCGTCTTGCCCCAGGCTGCTCGAATCGCGCTGGCCCCGTTCGGCAACCAGTCGATCGTGCTGCTGAAGCAGACGTCCATCGTCTCAATCGTCGGCGCTGACGAGCTCATGCGTAAGGCGGCAGAGGCGTCCGGAGCGACGCGCGAGCCTTTCACGATGTACCTGGCCGCGGCGTGTATCTACCTGGTTCTGACGGGCCTGGCGACACTGTGCCTCGAATGGTCGGAGCGGCGCGCGTCACGCGCGTTCGGCAACTGAGCATGTTCGATTTCAGCCTCCTCTGGACGGTGCTGCCGGCGCTTGGCAAAGGCGCGCTTCTCACCCTGAAGCTCACCGCACTGATCATCCTGCTGGGATCGGTGCTGGCATTTCCCGTCGCGTTGTGCCGCAACGCCCAGTCCCGCACGCTTCGTTTGGCCGCAAATACCTATGTGATGTTCTTCCGCGGCACGCCATCGCTGGTCCAGGTGTTTCTGCTGTACTACGGCGCGAGCCAGTTCCAGACCATTCAGCACTCGATCCTGTGGCCGGTACTGCGCGACCCGTTCTGGTGTGTGTTGATTGCCTTGGGACTCAATTCGGCGTCGTACACAGGCAAGACGTTGGCCGCAGCTCTTGCGGCCGTCCCACGCAGCCTGCGAGAAGCGGCGTTCTCGCTCGGATTGAGTCGAGCGCAAGCGTTTTGGACGGTTGAACTGCCGCTGGCCGTGAGAGCCGCGCTGCCCGCGTTCGGCAACGAAGTCATCCTCACGTGCAAGGCGACATCCCTTGCGAGCACCGTCACCTTGCTCGATCTGACGGGTACGGCGCGTTTGCTGACGTCGGAGACGTACGCGCCGTACGAGGTGTTCCTCGGCGCCGGCCTGGTCTACCTCGCCATCAACTACAGCCTGATGTTCGCCATGCGCAGGCTGGAAGTCTTACTTGATCATTCACGTTAGCTGGAGAGACTGACAATGAAGTTCGTCGCATTGGGCCCCACCGGAAGCAACCACGAGTACGTGACGCGCCGGTATCTGGACTTTCACGGGATACGCGATCGCGCAAGCATCGAACTCGTCAAGGACTTCGAGCAGGGGGCCGAGGCCGTCCTCGATCATCGGGCCGATTTCATGGTTCAGTGCGCTGTCCATCCGGCCACGATGGCGACAGTGGCGAAGTACCTCGAGGGCTTGTATGTGGTGGACACGTTCATCTCGCCGAGCCAGGACCTGGCGATCATCCAGCGCAACGATGCGCAGAAGCCGCGCACGCTGGCAGTGATGCGGCCGACGCTTGACTACACCGATCGTACAAAGTGGGATGACGTTGAGTTCGTCGATACGGTGGCAGAGGTCAGCAAGGGCCTGATCGATGGAACGTACGAGGTCGGACTCGGCTACGTGTCGATCGCCCAGCAGTATCCGCAACTCCTGCACGTCGTGGAATTCATTGGGACGGTGGACGATGCCTGGATCGTGTACGGGCGCACCCGGGTGAGCGAGAACCGGCTGCTCGCTTGGCGAGACAGTCCGGCAGCAGACCTCTACCGGCGGACGGCCTGAGATGGCAGCGAATGCCGAAATCGAGGTGGTCTCGGTGGCCGGATTGAGCAAGCACTTCGGCGCGCATCAAGTGCTGGCCAATATCGACCTGGTCGTTCGGGCCAAGGAGCGCGTGGTCGTTTGCGGGCCGTCCGGGTCTGGAAAATCGACACTGGCGCGATGCATCAATGGGCTGGAGCCTTACGAAAGCGGTGACGTCACGGTCAATGGCATTCGGATATCGCCCACTGTCCGTCATGCCGATCTGGTGCGGGCCAACATCGGCATGGTGTTTCAGCAGTTCAATCTGTTCCCGCACCTGACCGTCCTCGAGAACTGCATGCTCGCGCAGAATTGGGCGCGCAAGCGAGCCAAGGCAGAGGCAAAGGTCAACGCGATGGAGCAGTTGGAGAAGGTGCGACTGGCGAACAAGGCCGATGCCTATCCCGCCAAGCTGTCGGGCGGGCAGCAACAGCGCGTCGCCATCGCCCGGGCGCTGTGTTTGAATCCGTCGGTCATGCTGTTCGACGAGGCCACGTCCGCATTGGATCCGGAGATGGTGAAGGAAGTACTCGAAACCATGATCCTTCTCGCGCGCGACGGCATGACGATGGTGTGCATCACGCATGAGATGGGATTTGCGCGCGCCGTCGCAGACAAGGTCGTTTTCATGGACGGAGGGCGGATCGTGCAGGAATCGCCTCCGCAGGAATTCTTCAGCGACCGCGCAGATCCACGCATAGGCAAGTTTCTCAGTCAGACGCTCTAGCCAGCATCACTGCCCATGGTCACAAGGAAACAGGCCCCGTCTCCTTTTCCGACAGCGCGGAAGGCGAGGGTGCCGAAGATTGAGATCAAACGGCCTGTCGAACCTAAACGCAGCACGATATCTTCGAAGGTCGGCGCGCAGATTCGATCGCTGCGTCTCGCGGCTGGCACATCGGCAGGATTGGTTGCAACCTCGGCAGGTGTCTCTCGCTCGATGTTCTCTCGCATCGAGAACGGACTTGTCTCGCCCTCCATCGAAGTGCTCGACCGCATCGCAGCAGCGCTTGACGTTCCGATGTCGCGCTTCTTCGTCGATCAGATGCGTCGACTCGATCTGTCATACGTCCCGGCTGGGAAGGGCCTGAAGATAGAACGTGTCGATGCGGTTGCTGGCTACAGCTACCAGCTGCTCGGGCACCTTCTTTCGGGTAACCTGTTCGTGGAGCCCTACCTGGTGACGTTGTCGGACGAGGCAAAACCGTATGCGACATTCCAGCATCCCGGACTGAAGTTCATCTACATGCTGTCGGGGCGCATGAAATATCGCTACGGCAGCCAAACACTTGAGCTAAAGCCGGGTGACTCACTGCTTTACGACGCCCGTGCGCTGCACGGCGCAGAGATGCTGCGGGACCGGCCGATAGCCTATCTCTCGGTCGTGTTCACGCTGCGCGAATAGGCGTAGTTACGTCGTCGCTCTGTTCCCCACATGCGTGCCACAGTCAGTGCGTCGGACCTCGAAAGTGCTTGGAATTCGCTTCCCGTCCGACCGATAGCAAGCCGCCCTTCGGCGCCGCGATGTCCTCGTCGACAGCCTCGCTGAACAGCGCATGTTGTTCGGCACTGAACGTAAGCGCGGCTCAGGGCCTTCTTGACGGCGTCCGATGGAAGAAGCTGACGCTGCTCAGATGTCGAGCGCGCGCCGCAGTTCGTGAAACGGGACGACCCACCGGCTTTTGATTCATATGCAGGTCACGGCGTGTCGGCAGAGTCTCAAGTCTTCTGCATCCTCCAGCGACGGCTCGGCCTCGCTCTTTTCGAATGACTGATCGCACAAAACAACGGGCCGCGTACGGCCGCCTGCTGCTGGCCTTGCCGCTCTTGACCTTGTCCGGCTGCGGGGGCAGCGACAGCGAAGCTGAATCCGGCGCCTGGACGAGCGGCGACCTTCACGTCCACACCGTGCAGTCGGACGACTCGCGCACCACGCAGACACTGGACTTCGTGCTCGGCAAGGCCTTCACCACCTATGGGCTCGACTGGATGGCCGTCAGCAATCACCTGCGCTCTTCGAAGTACGACAACAACGCGAACCTACTATCCGCACCGGTTGCCTTCGCCTACGGGATGGAGGCCTATGAGATGACGCGCATCAAGTCGCTTCAAGCCAGCGGTGCCTACGACAAGAAGTTGATCTTCTCGGGCTTCGAGTGGGACACGCCCGCACACGACCATTTGGGCGTCGGCATTTTCGAGGGTGGGTCCAAGCTGACCACGTCGGCGAGTGCAGCCAAGGAGTTCCAGTACGTTTTCACGACCGCTGACGAGTCGCTGTTCAAGCCGGAAGACCTGGCGGGTTGGAAGGCGAAGTACAGCGTGCGAACCAATACCACGGCCGACGATGCGCTGAAGGGAATCGCCTGGCTGAAGGACAACTTTCCCGACAGCAGTTACGCCTTCATCAACCACCCGTCGCGCAACCCGGGCAAGTACACGATCAGCGATTTCCGGCAGATGAACGACCTGGCGCCAAAGGTCGTGTTCGCGATCGAAGGCATGGTGGGCAATCAGATGGAGCCCAACCGCGGCGGCTATACCTCGGCCTACATCGACGCGAACAAGCCCAACCGTACATATGGCGGCACCGACTATGTCGTTGCGCAACTCGGCGGCCAGTGGGATGCACTGCTCGGTGAGGGCCGGCGCATCTGGAACATTGCGGACTCCGATTCGCACTTCGAGATCGACGCTGCCGGCAACAGCAGCGGTTACTACCCGGGCGAGTACGCCAAGAACTACGTCTGGCAGTCGAGCGACAGTACCGGTGTCGCCGGACTGTTGACCAGCCTGCGCGCCGGGCGCAGCTTCGGCGTGTTCGGCGACCTGATCAATGCCCTCGACTTCAGCGCCACGACGGTCGCCGACAAGGCGCGCATGGGCCAGGAACTCACCGTCTCGGCAGGTCAGAGTGTCAACATCACGATCCGCTTCAAGAGCCCGGCGGTCAACAACTACCAGCGG
>Ga0307515_10011513_pt1 | contig 16786 bp, 13 predicted proteins | sample 17_EM_MG_FD_194513 | JGI IMG/M metagenome (GOLD analysis project Ga0307515, IMG submission 194513) | Populus trichocarpa ectomycorrhiza microbial communities from riparian zone in the Pacific Northwest, United States - 17_EM | ecosystem: Host-associated > Plants > Roots > Unclassified | place... | reverse complement strand
TCCCTGTCCATTTTTAACCAAAACTTACGAATTAAGATACAAAAAATCCAAATAAAATAATTATTCCAATATAACTGCTCAAACCAAGGGAAAAAAATCGATTCAATCGCGAAAGCAACAAATGATCAGAAATACAGAAGCAAATAAATAAAATCATACGCTGAGATGATGTAGCAAGATCCTAAATAAATAAAGAAAAGAAAATGAATTATTTATTTGAAAAGAGAAAAAGAAGAAGAAAAGGGGGAAATGAAGCGATACAGGATTTAGCGAGCTTGAAATTATTGGCAGCTTTGTCGAAGAGATCGGCGGCGTCTTCATATTTGGAACCGAAAATACCCCAACCGTTCAATTTCTTCTCTGCTTTCTTCTCGAAATCGTCTCCTTTTGCTGCCAAATCCATTTCTCGACTTCCTCAACGATCTCTCTCTTTTGGTTTTTTTTTAATATAAAAAAATGGTATTTATAATTATTATCAATCGAGATAAAAATGTCAATCGAAATGTAGACTCGGCAATACACGGAAAGAAAAAATCGTAGAAGTGAAAAAAATACAATGACGATGGTATTTGTTGAGGGAATTTTTCAAGAAGAGAGAAATAAAAATATATTCAGTAATTATTATTTCTAAATGTTCTTTTGACCTTTAGTTTTTATTTTTCAATATTAACCTAGAGCCTGCGAAAATCATCAGGTTGAGCCAGGTTTTATTTTTTTATTTTTTTATTTTTTTTAACTATAAGAGGTATTATTGTTACGGTTCTGGATATTCATGAGTAATTATTTATTAATAGCATTCTAATAGTTATTTGTTAGGCTCATCTAAAAAAAAAATTACAATAAGAAAAAAAAATAAATGGAAATATTCTTATTATTCTTGATGAGTTATGGTTTTTATTTTTTCTTTTCTTAATATATCTATTTTTTTAAAAGTAAATCCGGGAAATAACTATTAAGATCTTATTAATTACATTTTAAATACCTTAAAATTTTCAAAGCCTATCTGCTCAAATACTATGTAAATAATTCGTATCAAAATCGATGCATTAACAATAAGTTTTTTTTTTTAACAATTAAACCTATAATTTGACTCTTAATTGGTGATGCAAGGATCATGTGCATATATCATAGTGCTGAAAATATTTCTAACATTAAAAATTACACAGATTTTATAACTATAGCTTAACGTGAGTGTAACAACAATATTTGTTAATAAAAAAAAAATATTTAAGATTGGGAAAATGAATCTAAAAAACATTAAAAGTAAAGATGTTAAGACTTAAGATTGGAACTCGCATATAACCAAGAATTTATATTCAAATTCTTAAATATATAGTTAACTAATAAGTCTTTGTTTCATGATTGATATTAGAATCTTTAATATTATAAGCACTAAAGTCGAACATGATTGCATCTATAGGGACTAAATTATATTTTAACCAGACAAAAAAATCGCTTGTTTTTTCAAGTAAAATGGCTGCTCTACCCGTACCTGCTTTCTTGATCTGGGTCAGGCTGGTTCTGTTTCATTATTTGAGCGGACAGACTGTTTGATTGGGCTTCAAAATAGGTTGTTTCTAGATTTTAAAAAAATAAAAAAAATTAACATAACAAAAAAGGTACAAGCCGTGCTCAGGGTGTGTTTTTTTTTTTTTTAGTTTAACATGGGTGTCCGGGTTAGCTTGCGCACACCTCAATTAATCTTACAGGCCCTGAAGTTAACGACCATGTAAGTCTCCAGTGGCCATCATCTGAGCAACCATATGGCTCGAACCTGAGACCACAGAGGGAGCAAACCTCTTGATCCCAAGTTCTTACCACTGAGCCACCACCTAGATGGTTGGGTGTGTCTATTTTTATTCTGTGTTTGTTGTGGAGTACAATTTCTTTTTAGTAATAACACAAGAATAAAAGTAATAAATTCATTCTTTTTAGTAATATACACTTAGCATTTGCTTCTATAGGTGTAGCCATTACTAAATTTAAAAAATAAAACAGTAAAAATATAAATTTGTTATTTTTATTTCTGTGTTTTTTTGTTGTGGAACTTTTTACCTATAACAAACACAAAAACAAAAATTATTGATTATTGTTTTAGGACTAATCTGTCTGGTTTAAATATTTAAAGAAGTTATTAAAAAAAATAATTGTTTTTTCTATTTATATATATAAAGATATAATCCATATAAAAAAACATCATTGAAAGAAAATAATTTTTCTCATTTTTATTCTCTCATCTTCCAAACAAAAAATATAATAGCAAAAGCATGAATTTACCGCTTTTGCTTTTGTGTTTTTTCTTGTGGAAGGTTCTACCCCCGCAACAAACGACAAACACCAGGTGTCATACCTGCTTTCCTGTTGATTACGAATTTACGATCATTGCTTGGCTGGTTGATATTTCTGTGGATTTCTTGTTGAGATATACACATTCCGAGGATACAACAACATATGCTGGTGTCATGTGGGAGGCTTTTGGGAGAGTAGGATCCGTGTCTGTGCAAGGATGTGTCATGATCACTATTCCTGGGTGCTTGATTATTTATTTGATTATTATCGGTAAGTGTATATATTTATGCATGGAACTTGGTTGTAATTTATGTCTTGTTTTAGTTACGGAAGTGATTAATACTGGGATTTGTTTGCCAGCTCTGTTAATTAGGCTTCTGCCCTTGAATTTCAATAATGAACAGCCCTTTGATTAGCTCATTAAATAGAACAGTGCTATTTATGATGGCAAGTGAATTGTAGAGCTCATAATACAATTACCATTTTTGCCAGGGGATGTACCGTCTGGAAATGTCCATGATGGATCAATGCACTTGGGTGTGTTGCAAGAATGGTTTGGAATTCTCGTGCTTTTGCGCTCCTCTTCGTTGTTATTTTTGTTACGCTTCCGCTGGTCTTGTTCAGGCGTGCGGGTAAGTTCATTTTTTCATCCTTTTATTTTTAATTTCATTATCGAACAAGTGAAGTTCATCCGGCAAAAGAACTAGTAGTTTATTAGAGGATCATGGTGAGAACAGTGTGGCAATGCTGAAGTTCCCAGAAAATCTGGAATTCAATGAGGGATCACACACAGATTCTTCGGTTAAGGAGAGTGACTAGAATGTTGAGAAAATGAATATTTGAGATTGGAGTTCATTGAACCTGTTGAGAAAAATTGGAGGATGGCTTGTTCGAGTTAAATAGGATGTGGCTTCTGGAGCTAAAAGATGGGGAAATTTCGTTCATGAATATGTTTTTGGGTGGTGATCCACAGTTCAAGGCAATGGACAATTTCATGGAATTCTAGCGGAGGACATGTAGAAATGTGAAGTTGCATATAAAATTAAGAGTTTTTATTTTTGCTCTTTGAAACTGCTGAATTCAAGCAGACGACACAAGATCAAGATCAGATAATCGAACAGAAGATCAAGTTTGCGTTGAAAAATAATATATGAGATTGCGTCATTTGATTCATTACAACTCCTGGCTTGTAATGTGAGAGAGCATTGACCCAGGATTTAAGAACAGGGGCGGGTAAGATGATAATCCAAACATTCTTGAATCAGATTCATACATCATTGTGAAAGCAAGAAAGAAAGATTTCATATGACAAAAGGAAGTTGGAAGAAAATTTAACAGACACAAAGGAATACGGCTGAATCAGAGCTTTCCAAATTCTACCAGATTGGAACAAAGGCCGAAGTGCAGTTGATAATGCGTGAACTTGCAAAGAATCCTGAACCATACAGGGTTAATTGATAAAAGAACAAGACTAGCATAATACTTCCATTTTACCATCTGAATCGCTGGGTTGACGACGACAGCTGAATTTGTTTAAGGTATTTTCATAAACTCTCCGTAGAGAAAAGGTCCACCAGGGCACCTGTCCACGCCCATGCATAACTCCAGCACCAATGAACATACCCATTTCTGGCGAGCACATCGAACAGTTCACACAAAATAGTTGGGGGACCTGTGCTGAGTACTACTTGCCTGGCAAACCAAACTAAGCTACTCAATGTAAAACACAGCCTTATGAATGCAATTACAAATGCGCAGAACTATTTGCTAGCGACTCCATGAGCTCATGATACGTGAGCCTTTTGATTCATAGCATTAAAAACATGGTTATCAAAGGGGAAAGAAGTTGGCGCGAGAAAAAATTTAAGTTTGTATTACATTAAAAAAGGATGCACTGTGTTTTCATTCCTTGTAAATTCTAATCTCTCCAAGATATCAAAATGACTGTTTGACCTGGCCGCACTTCAAGCCTACAATGGGAAGGTTTAATACCTTGAACAAATTACTTAAGATGAGTTCTCATATTTCAGATCCTGGAACCTCTTCAGTAAGCTAGCCTTGAATTTCTCAATTTCTGCTTCCTCAGAGGAATCTGGGATAGACTTAATCACCGATATTGCCCCAGCAAGGTGTAAAGCTCCTAGAGCTTCATCTGCAGTTCCAAAACGTAAGTGCTAAGTTCCAGTAACTCTTGGCAGCAATTGTGCTGTCATTTACATTTATGGACGTTGCAACGTGCTTGAACACTCAAATATGTAAATTGAGCCCGTAAAAAATCACACCTAAAGGAATTTAAAAATCCTCAAAACAAGGAGTCGAGATTAGAAAAATCTAAATGATTTAAGAGTGCAATATTCTTTATTGTTTTAAACATCTCTTATATTGGAAACATGAGCTCCAATTTGTGTTCTTAACCTGCTTTTGTTCATCATCCACAGTCATTTCCTTTTATTGGTAAATCAAATTTTTATGTTGCTAGAAAAAAAGTATCCATGATTTATGATTTGATATCAATATCTGAGATCCATAAGAAAAAGGAATATAAAGTACAATCCAATGAACGCAAACATTTTGATGTAACCTGACTGTGAGAGGGCAGCAAGAGCTTTCAAAGCTGCTTTCCTGGTGCGGTCTTCTTTTGCAGCTTCCAGCATGATCAACAACTCTTGAGCCCCACCTATCTCCACTATTTTCATCCTTCTTTCATCTAGAATCAAGAAGAAGAATAAGCAGGGCATACACGCGAGAATTTGTCAATAAAAAGGAAAAATCTTCAAACCACATCCCTCATGACAAGCTAATTCAATCTAAACCAGACATCCGGTAGTTCACTACTTCACTATGGGTCACCACTTCTAAAAATCATGGAATTTCCTTCGTTTAAACCCAGCAAAAACACTCAATTACAACAGTCATGAGAAAAGAAGGGTCTAATAGAAATATTCGATACAGCTTTCAGAAGATGCAATCAGTGGATTTACAGGTACAAACCAATACATCACCAAATGCTTGAACTTTAATTACAAGAGATGAATAAAGGTCCACAATCACAACCCACATCAACTTCAAACAAGCAGCTAGTAATTTATAGACAAGAACTCTTTCAGAGTAATAATTGAAAGAGGTGGTTACCATCAATGGCGAAACGGGCTAGTCTAGAAGCTCCACTTCTTTTAAAGAAGGGATCTTTAACGTGCAAAAGCGAAACCGACTGTCGCAACATATTATCTCCTGTAAAGAGGAAGCAAGCAAACAATGTCAAATCTATGAATATTGAAAACAAAAGGCCAAACCAGCACTGTGTTTGGCATACCCATGTAAGGAAAGAACTGATAACCAACAAAGACTGCGGTCCCGACAAAGATTGATTTCAGCAACCATCCAATTTTCCTCTCAGCATCTTCTTCAATGGATAGCTCATCTGCAAATTTAGAATTACCCATTAATACTTGTAACTAACTAACTAAATAATAAAAACTAACCATAACAAAAACGAGGGAGAGAAAGAAGACCTATTTTACTGAATGGTGATGGGGATGATGAGAAGTGGCGAGATGGAACATTTCGAGGATTAAAACGACACAAATACTGCAACACAGAATTAGAAAATAACGAAATAAATAGTTTGATTGACTGAACGACATGAGATTTGATTTTTTAAGAAGAAGGAAAGCATTACGTTCTTAAGCGCGCGCATGATGCTGCTGCTGCTAATGGATGTGAGAGACCTCTCCACTTCTCTCAATCAAAACCCAGGCACAGGCAGGTCCTCTCTGTGTTTTTTTCTTTTTTGCTGCCCACTGCGACAGCGTCTCACCTGGTTAAGTGAAATAAAAATAAAATATATATGTATATATATGAAATGGCCTAGTAGAAGAGATTAATCGACTAAATCTAGCGATCATGATCCTACGGCGTCGTCTGCAGAACTTCAGATACTCCTTTTCAAGATAAATATTTTTTTTTCTCGAAAGATTATTTGTTCTATACCTGAAGTTATTTATTCACTTTTGAATCAAATCAAAAGTAAAAACCGCAAAGCAGCAGCAGGTCATTTTCAGGGTGTCATAAATCTCGTTGCCCTTTGAGGTGAAGTTCAAAGATATTTCAATCTCTTGTAATTTCTAAAATGCTCTTTAAATCACACTTCTTTTTCCCTAAAAAGTTACAGATTATAGTTATTATTTTTTTCAGAAGAATAAAGAAGGGGGGGAAGGTTCCATCTTCACGATTGAAGGATAGTGAAAAGGAGAAAAAAACCCTAGTTCCAATAGCGATGATGATGAGCAACCGTGGGGAATTATCATCCAACAGCTCAATCGCGCTTGGAAGGTATTGCAATGTGAAAAGAAAAAAATAAATAAATAACAAACTAAACTGCATTCTCTTGCTTCGATTATAAATAATCTATTTCTTCAATAAAAGGCAAACGCAGAACAATTTAACTTGGTACATGACTCTGTCTGAAAGTAAGTCAAAATTTGCTTGAAAGTAGTAATAAACTCAATAACATAGGCCAAAATCTTCAGTATCAGGATGTGAAGCTATCCCTTCGTCTTCAAATGGTCGCTTTCTTCTCGTACTTTAGTGCCATGAGGTACACCTAAGCCTCGGTAAAAGCTACCAAGGAATCCCTACCGATGAAACCACCACTTTCTACTTCCTGTCCAGAAATACGAAACAGGTCAATTCAATAAGACATCGACATTTAATATAGGAAGCATAAAAACGTTGGAACAAAGAGCTTAAAAATTTTGCAAATAAAAGAAGTGGCAAACTCCATAATCTGTCAAGCAAGACAAGCCATATGATCTGTACTCTTTTGAAGAGTAATGGACAGTATGGAGCCTGCCAGGCATACAGGGAAAGACCAATCTGAGTAAGATATATAAAAGATGCACGTGCATTTGAGAAATCATAAGCTGCTCAAAATGCAATCCTGCAACTCATAAACTAACCTTTTGGTTTTGGTTTTGGCTGTTGGAACAACCAGTCCTCTTTTCTCCAGGCTTTTAAATCGATCCTTTACTAAGGTGCAGCAACCCTTTAATAAAAAACAAAAGGAGGAAAGATAATCTCCTTCAGTTTCCATCCAACCTTAAAGCAAATGAAAAATCTGATAAATAAACAGAGAACAACAGAAGAGAAAAATGAGATGACCTTTATTTTACGGAGGGATCCAGTAATCTCTTCAGATAACGGTACTTGAATAGGGGCAGGCTCAAACCTGAAATACCGGTTGCAATTAGTTTTGCAATGGTTGAGATTAATATTCTCAGACAAAAGTGGAAATAGAGACACAAATCAATTTAATAAGACACCTTAAACTTTTGAATTTTCTTGATTCCCAACTAAATAAAACATTTCTTTATCGTCTTAACATCTCCAACTTGAGTGAGTCCCGAAAAAACAAAATAAAGAAAGTTCACTGATCTATTTGCTCTCCCAACCAGCACTAGAATATAAAAATTTTAACATGAAACCATACATACTTGTGCCTTCCCAAGCGAGGTGGACGCGCCTTTAGTCTTTCTTGCTTTGATACTATTCTCCGGATGTTTCTCTTATGCTTCTCCTCATCCTCTTTCGCTATTTCCTTTATGATATCTGGCAAACTGAAATCAAGAAGCCAAACAACAGTAAGAGTATATCCTTATGGGAATCTATCTCACTTGAAAAGCACCTTTCTCAACATAAAAAAAAAACTGCTTTCCTACCTGTCAATTCCTTTGGAAAGTTTCTGTTTCTTCTTGACTGCTGCTTCTTTTTTCTCCTGCTCTTTACGCCTTGCTCTCTTATTCAACTCAACTCGTGTCACCCTCTTTGTTTGAGTGGGCCTGCACAACGGTCATTAAGACAGAAAGAAGTCATGTGATTGAATATTGAGGATATTAGTAAAACCCACCCAATTTCTTAGCCTAAGGAAATTTAGAAAACAAAAGCAACAACAGGAGCCTCAATCAAAACTAGTTGGGTCAGCTATATGAATCCTTTCCCACCATTCAGCTCGATCATCCACATAAGAACAATTAGAGCAAAAGAAATCAAAATAAATTCAATTACGTCTAGCATGATAATTCTATTAAATAGATTTTTTTTATTTACAATTATTTAATAATAATTGAACATAATCCTAGGCACCCCAATAATATAGATCCATGCCCGCATAATCTGTGCAAGCAAGATTGTGATATGTACATATATCATTCCAACCATGGTCATATAAGGTTAAAATAAGCTGACCTTTGCTCTTGTGCAGAATCCTCATTCTCATTCAAGATCTCTTCATCGGTGTCATCACCATCACCATCATTCCCATTATCCGCATCAAGAAAGTACATCTGACAAATTGTGTATATTTTAAGAGAAGGCACACAAAATACAAAAGTGCAACATGTTCATGCACAATGTTCACAGTGAACAATAAAAGCAAATAGAACACGAGATACTTACATCTTCTTCATCAATTACTTGTCCAGGAACAGTTAAAGGGACAGGCTGAGGTCCCAGCTCATTTTGATAAACTTTCTGCATTTCTGTTGCAACAGCTTGAGCCAAAGAATCCTGGATTGAATTCAAAGAAATACAGCATTTGAATCTGGAAGGTTCAACATAGGAAATACATGTGATCACTAATGCAGATCAAATTACCTGATGAGCTTCAAATGAAGGATTGAATGAGCATCCTGGAGGCTCAACTTCCACAGCTGGAATAACTGAAGGTTTGGATATCTGTCATCAATCAGATAACAGTAAGGCCTCATAAAAAGGAAAAATCCAGACAGTGCCAATATCAAATAGAGTACTGCTTATGTGTTTCTACATTTCTAAGGAGCAAAATGGGATCCACTAGCATCAAATTCATAGAAAGACGCCCTCGTAAACAGTGAAGCAGCACAGTAAATTCATCCTTCTCAAATCATATGTCACAGGAAATATGTGGCAGTGGCAAATCAACAGGCATGCATAAAAGCCAATCACACAGGAAGTTAAATCATAAAAAGCATTAGGTACCTTTCTAGCTATGGCATCGCATTCGCCTGCAAGTGTGTCGGAAAGAACCAAACACAAAACTCATTATTTCCAAATGCCAAACTGACAGAAACAGGAAAAAAAAGAAAAGCCAAACCAGGTCATTACAAATCACCTTCTTTTTCCCATATATCAGCCATCTCTGAACCCGAAACAGCACCATCCTAGAACAAAAAAATACAAACACAATCAATCCCACACTATCCATAAGAGCATAAAATCATAACAACTCTATCCTCGCGCAATTGCTCACCTTGGAACCATCTTGAGTCGCATCTTTTGCTTCAGAATCTTTCTTATTCTTATTATTTTTCTTGCATCTCTTCAGCGAAGATGATGGCACCACTTGAACAAAAGGGTTTTTATGCAGCACACTGTCGCAACGAAGCACTTTCTCCCTGTGTTTCTCAATTTTCCGCTTCACAGAAAGATCTGTGAACGACAAAAGGCAGAGATTAGGGACAAAACAAGCAATCAATAATTAAACAGAACAATAACAGGATAGGGAAACGCCCTTTAATTAAAAAAGGAGCAAAGAGATTGACGAACAAAAATACAGACATGAAATCTTAGACTAGCTTAAACTAAAGCATAACAACATGAGTTGGGATTTAGTGGTGAAATTCAACAATCAAAATTGGAAACCGTTAAGCAATGAGTCTGGTTATCAGATCACGGAGAAGGATAAAAAGCGAACCTTTGGATTTGTCGACGAAGAAGAGGGAGTCGGTTTCGACATGGGCAAGAGAGCCGCCAGTAAGAGCGTCTTTTGTTGATTTCTCGAAGAAATTATCGATGTCTTCTGTGCTAATGTTCGCTCTCCATGCTTTCTTTCCTTTTCTTGAGGTTTTTGCTTTCTTCCCCATCTCTCTCTAGTTCCTAACACTCTCTGTGTGTGGCCGTGCTTGTGTTTGTGCTTTGGCTTCCACCCGTCTTTGCTCGGGCAGATGAAAGGGAGGCGGATTTGCGTAATATGGACAGAGCCGTTTATATACCTAACCTGCTTGACACGACGTCGTTTCTCAGTGGACAGAACGACGACGTCTTATGCGTGCTTCTTGTTCCTGGAAGAATGCTAATTCAACCCCTTTCTTTTTCCTAATTAACTCTTTTTTTTATTATTCCTTTTGATTTTTATCTAATTTATTTTTGTTTTGAGGGTTAATCTATTCTTACTTTAGTTTTCAACCGTCAAATTAAAATTTTTATTTCATTTGTTGTCAACTGGTTGAATCTTACAGCGGGTGATCTACACTATGTAATTTAACCATATGATCTACCAATATAACGCATTTAAAATATATATATATATATCAAAACTGAATTGGAAATTAATGCTGTCAAGCTAGAAAAGAGTACAAGTCATTAATTCCCACAGCAATATCTTCTTCTTTTTATCTTAATAATAAAAATATTTTCAAATCAATTTTACATGCTGAAACTAAAATATTTTTCAGTTAGATTTTATAAAAATTGATGCATTTGTAAAAAGAAATAAATCACATGATTTACTTACTAATTTTCATATGTTAGTTAAATCCCTGATTCCGGCTCGCTTGAGAACAGAATGTTGTAATTTTGATTCCAAGGACATATAGATTCTGAACACTCCTACTACCTAAGGAACCTCTCGTTGACAAGGCCCAAATACAGCAGTCATTAATTCCCAAAATATTTTAAAAAAATAATTTTTTTATCTTAAAATAAAAAAATATTATTTTAATATATTTCCGAGTAAAAAATACTTTAAAAAACAACCGCAACTACATTTTTATACACACTCAGTCCTCGATCTCAGCTACTCGTATTCAACCAAGTAATAGCTGGCCACGCTAATCTGATTTTGTTTTGATATACAAACATTTCCCTTTGATACACAGTTCTTCATACAAAAAATTATATTACTTCAGAAGATAGAGACTGCTGCATGGCTAACTGATCGGTAGCTTCCCATGGAGTTGCTTAAGTGTCAATTAGGCTCACTTGCAGATAGTGTCATACTGTATTTGTGCTTGAGGTAAGCTCTGATGAAGGGATCCAATTCGCCATCCATTACAGAAGCAATATCTGATGTCTCATGTCCTGTCCGGACGTCTTTGACGAGTTTGTATGGATGGAATACATAGTTTCTTATCTGTTGGCCCCATTCTGCCTTCACTGCATCTCCCCTTATTTGCTTGATTTCAGATGCTCGTTGTTCTTCAGCTATGACCAATAGTTTTGCTTTTAACCGGCTTAGAGCCTTGATCTTGTTTGATAGCTGGGATCTCTCTTCTGCAACGCAGCAAGGAAATGCCATCAGTTTTGGAATTGTACGCACTACAAAAACAAGAAATTCTATTTGACAAAGAAGCCTGTTAGCACTGCAAGTTCAAATGGAAAATTTGATACCCAAATGAAAGAGAAATTGCATTGCTAGAGTGGCATACAGATCAGCAGTCCAACTCTAATCAGTGAAAACTTCTCTTCTCAATCAGTAACGAGGTCTATTGACTCTCCCTCTCAAACCTTTACTTTACACGTTACTGGGACGCTTCTCCGTGTGCTCCCGCTCCCCCTTCCCCAACCAAGTATCCTGTCTTCCCAAATGATTTAGCACCTTAAGCTAGTGGGAGGTGATGAGGTGTACACTGCATCTCACGGCTGAATATTCATGTTCACAACTTCGGAGCTTTTTGAGCATTTGCTTTTTTCTTAATAAACCAATTCCACTACTTCCCTTCAAGGTTACAACTTTTTAAGAGAGAACCAACAAAAGAATTTAGGGGCACAACCATACCTGTGCAGCGAACGGTTACACCAGTGGGAATGTGAGTTATCCTGACAGCAGTTTCAACCTTGTTTACATTCTGCCCTCCTTTCCCACCTGCCCTTGAAGTACTAATTTCCAGGTCCTCCTCAGGTAGTTCCACGTCCATCGACTCTTCAGGAAGTAGAGGCATGACTTCAACACCAGAAAAACTGGTCTGCACTTAAAACTGCATGTTAGAACATACACGTGGATCATTGAAAGAGAGGAAGAACCAAATTCCATTCGGAATCTTCTTATATCACCTTATATCACCGACTTTTCTCAATCAATATGTCATCCTAAAATTCATTTTATCTCCTTGTACAGATCCTGAAATTTCAATTGCTAATCTTTCATCTGCTTCCAATGATGTCTGGAGTTACCATCAAAACTATTCAAGATTTAGTATAAATCATGGAAAGCATGCATAAAGCACAATACCATGACTGCAAGAGAAACTAATAGAACCTTTTGATCGTGTTTTGAAAATCACGAGTACATGAAACTGCTTGTTGATCACATCGCCAGGGTATATTGATAATGCTTTCTACTATACATTAGCGGAACTCCAGAATATGAGAGAAACTCATTTTTTTAGGTCAATGCCATGTCTACACGGCATGACTTCACACTTATGTTCAACTGATAACTAGATAACCTATGCCATGAGAAACATGACAAGTATAAGTGGGAAAAAGGTGTGGTGATTCAAATTCAATTTTCATCTACATGCCATTTAATGAGTTTTTCCCTTTAAAACCAGGCAATGTAACTAATTGAAGGTAGAGTTGAGATGCAATCAGAAAATAGCCATCACCGCATCTAAGTCATGAACTTATAGGGTACGTTTGTTTTGCATAAAGGAAAACATTTTCCTAAGGGAAATATTTTCATGCAAAATGTGTTATTTTCCATTATTCGAATGAATCAAGAAAAATAATTTCTAACAAAATAAACTATTTTTCATTTATGGTTTTTGAATGATGGTGATAAGACTAGAAAACTTGAACTTGCAATATTTGTGATAAAGATGGTGGTGGTGGTAATGATAATTATGGTAAAATTAATGATGGTTACGGTTATAATATTTGTGATAGTAATATTATTGGTGATAATGGCGGGTGTCATAGAACGATGGGTGTTATAGGAGTGATGATAATAGCAATAATGGTGAAATGACGGTTACTTTAATAACAAAACAAAGTAGTTGGTGGTGGAGACGACAACAACGGTGGTGGTGGTTGTTATTGTATTGTAGTTAGAAGGTTATGGTGAGATGGTGATGAAATAATGATTACATTTATAATAAGATGATGGCTAGTGGCAGTGTGGTTGTGGCGGTGGTGGTGGTGCGGTTGTGTTGGTGGTGATAGAGGGTTGTGGTGGGATGATTACAAAATGGTGTTTACAGTAGTAATATTCGGTGGCAGGCAAATATATTGAGTTGATGGTGCAAAAGAAAATATTTTAACCTTCTTTGAGAAGGTGAAAATATTTTTCTTTGATTGGCACTATTCAAGAGTTCAATGGAAAGTATTTTCTGTTCTATTTCCCACTAAAAAATGGAGGAAAATATTTTCCATGCCCCCAAGTTCATCATTCTCTTGAAGAAAAAAAAATTGAAGTTACCTGACGAAGACCTTTGGAATTAAAAGGAGATTGCCGCACAATTCTGTGTGTTCCCTTCTCCCCAGACAGGTAGCCATAAGCATAACGGCCTTCAACTTCAACTGTGGCTGATTTAATCCCAGCTTCCTCTCCTGGTGAACTTTCAACCACCTTTGTCTTGTATCGTTGTTTCTCTCCCCATCTCACATACATCCTGAGAAGCATGTCAGCCCAGTCCTACACTGGAAATGATGAGAGAATTTTACACAAGAAAAGCAATAATATGCATTGATGTTCAATAATCTTTAGAACCCAGCGCCTTCCTGGCACATCCCAGTTTCAAACCTGGGACACACCTCTTCGGATATTGGAGCTGTCACAGATAATAGCAATTTTGAAGAAGTAGATGAATTTGGACACCATTCAATCCAGCATAAAGAAAACAACAACATTTCAATCTGACTGATCTGAAGAGAGAAAACTCCATGTTTTACCATTGCCTTTTACATGCAATGACTCGTTACCTGTGCATCTGTACCGCCAGCACCAGCTGTGATGGATAGAACAGCACCTTCTTTATCATAAGGACCAGAAAGAAGTTGAGTCAACTCATACTTATCCAATGCCTTATTTAATTCTTTAATGATCCCAGTTGCCTCTTCTAGAAATCCAGCATCTGTGGAGTCCATCTCCTCTGTTAATTTAACTATAGTTTCAGCCTCTTCAACCTGCACCAATGAGATGTGCATATAACACCATATCCAGAAACATTTAAGGCCAAATCAACTTTTCAGTCATTGGCATGTCACTTTTTATTAAATTTCAACTCTATCTATATATAAAAAAGCATCTCATCTTAGAATCCAGATACAACAATTAGAACCCCCATTGTTCCCAAATATAATGCTACACTCTATAACATCATATAATATACATACAAGCATATCAATGACACTCAACTGAACCAACTAGTTGAAATGCTATTTTTCAGAAAAAAAGTTTGTAGCAAACTATTCTTCTTACTAATTCCCATCACCAACACAATCTATTTTTAAATAGCTAGTATTCCCTCATTTAGGTAGTTCTTCACACACAATCTAAACTCCAGTTTATTGGCCTGCATCAACTACATAGATTACAAAAAAACACGTAAACCCCAACAAGGCTCATTCTGTTGGTGACAAAACAATGACATAACAAGTCTAGGAAAGTATTTATTTACTCACAAATTATACATGCATATCTTATCTTTACTCGTCAAAATTATCAGCACCAGACCTTTTTAATCAAATTATTGAAACATATATTCATTAGATCAAATGTTAAATCATAATATATCTACAATCTACACATACTTGTAATGTTTTTTCCCCTCAAAAGGGACTGCTAGTGAGTTACACATTTAGGGGACAGCTACTATTGAACAACTCAGTGCTTAGAGAACAACTTGTCAACACATTTGATTTTCCCCAACACAAATAGCCAAAGTCAATTATGTGAAAAGATGCATTACTTGTTATTCTCGTGGGAAAATGTACTTCATATCTCACCAACGTATACTTAATTAATGACCAATCTGTATTCTTAACTGAGTGGCAATAATTGAAAAGCAACTGTGAACGCTATCCAAAAGAAAAGATTTGGACCTTGGTTTTGAATTCTGCTAGCAACTTTATCTTATCTTTCACATCGGTCAGGGCCAGCAGGGTTTCTTGAGCTTTAGCACGGTCATCCCAGAGGGAGCTATCAGCTGCTTTAGATTCCAAATCTGCAAGTTCTTGTTCTAATAGATGCAGACCGGAAGAAGCTCTCATCTCTTCAACACGCTGTGAGGCAGTTTCGACATCCTTCCTTAAGCTATAGAAATCTGTTAGAAATATTAACATTGTAAACAGACATTTTGATGGGCCTCTTAATAAATCACACAAGATAAAGTCCTATTGTTATTTCATGATATATGTTAAAATGGCAGTAGCAAGTTAGTTTGAAGCTCTGTCCCTTCCAAGTGCCACTTTACTCTAGATTTTCTCAGAAACGGTGGCTAAGAATCATTGGAAATTGGAAATTGGATATTGCAAGTGACAAGGTCACAAGACTACTGCTAGTATATGCTCAAGTACAATAATTTTACCAAATGCATCACCATGTTTGTCCTCGCTAATTGTAAAACCAATGGATAAAGAATCAACAAAGACACGCAGGGAAAATATTGAAGAAAAGTTATCAATTTCAATGCCCTATAATAGAACAACCATACCATAAGAACATATTATGCATTTTCTCCTATATTCTAAACTTAAAAGCAAAAATAACTGGCTTGAAATGATCATAAAAAACCTTGCATTGCCCATTCTCTGGTATCCGTATCCGTATCCGTATCAGCTCCAACACTCAACTGGCTGTCTGGTGTGGCATATATAACTACATCCAAACCATACAAATATCAATTAAAAAAAGCACTAAACATTACCAGAATCAGTGATTTAAAAACCATCACACTGTATCGCACTAGACAATACAAACATGATAGTAAATAAAACCCATTAAAATTCAGAGCAAATTAAACAACCCCACGAAACCAGAACTTAAATAGAGAAATGAAGACCACTAAGAATAAGAAACACACATAGTGAAAACTGTATTGAAATTAACGTACCAGAAGAAAAGGAGCGAGAAGGGGCAGAGAATAGTGAAGAGAGCAATGGAAACATGGTAGAGTTAGAAGGAGAAAAGGAGGCCTTGTGTTGAAAAAAAAATGAAGGTCTTGATGGTGGTGCTAAAAGCACAGTGGCACTGGAGATACTGCATAAATTGCGAACTAGAATGCCCTCCATGCCACCTCAATTCAGACCAACTTTTATAACTATCAACAGTCTGTTGAGAACCGAATGGCTCTTTCTTTCTTTCTCTCGATGCTTGTGGCTCAATCCTGTTTTCTTACTTCTGTCTCAGTTTCAAGAGGATAAGACAAGTGCCTTTCAAGTTTCAATTAAATCTCTTTATTCACAATTAAGCAATTTCACCCTAATAGCAAGATGTGCCATTTTTTTTTATTAATATTGTAAT
>Ga0307515_10011512_pt1 | contig 16786 bp, 9 predicted proteins | sample 17_EM_MG_FD_194513 | JGI IMG/M metagenome (GOLD analysis project Ga0307515, IMG submission 194513) | Populus trichocarpa ectomycorrhiza microbial communities from riparian zone in the Pacific Northwest, United States - 17_EM | ecosystem: Host-associated > Plants > Roots > Unclassified | place... | reverse complement strand
AAAATTCATACATGGTTTAAATAACTTAAAAATACGAAAAGAAAAAAAAAAGATTGAACAACTATGTTTTATTGATAGAGTTTCAGAACATTTTCTAGATGACAGGTTTTGAAACACACTGCAGGCAACTAGTGAGATGATACAACATTCTAAGATATATCACCAACTTCAAAAAACAATTAACAGAGACCAATACAGTGAACCCGTGACAACGAGAACAAAAACGTATAAAATGACATCAATTTAATCTCATGCCACCTCACCTTCCACTTTTTATGTTAGTAACAAGTCCTAGAAATAATGTCCAAATATCCCACCAAGCAAGACATGTATTTCAAGTTCTCTCTAAGTCTTTGTCGTCTCTCTTTGTAGTTAACAAATGGTTAGTCTAAAACACAGTATTTATCTCTATATAAGTATTCTTATCTCTTACTTTACTCCTTTGATTCCTCACCATCTATCTCTGTCTTTTCATGGTTTTGATCCTCCGATCATGCCTTCCCGGCCTAAAATACAGTATAAGGCTTTCCCATACTCAAGATCCTCTAATGCTGGTGTTAGTCTGCTAAGATTGAAAATTTGAGATTTGGGCAACGGGGAAAGGGGAGACTGGGGAGTGGGGACTATGTAGTGGAGTGTCAGGGGACTCGGACAGGGAGATAGTAAATTTTTTAACTTTTGCGGGTTAAAACTCGGTTAAAATCGGTAAAATCGAACCGATTTTACAAGTTTGACTGATTTTGACCGAGTTTGATCGATTTCGAGTTTTAACCCGATTTGACACGTTATATACATGTTGACTCGTAAAATCGTAAGATTTTAAGAGTCAACTTGTGATTTTAACAACCTTAGCTGCATGACAAAAAAAGAACAACAGAACTTTGATGAATGATAAGAACTTTAAAGAAACATTTAAAGCAAGAATAAAAACTAATTAATCACATATATCAATAAATTAGAAAAGGTAAGGAAAAAAATGAAAAAAAAAGGGATGGAACTAGCAAAGCTCAATCCAAAGCGCTCAAAAGCATGTAGTTGAAAGTAGCACAATAAAACCTCAACAACAAATAACATTCAAATTCAGAAAAAAGAAAAAAAAATATAAAAGGAGGAGAAGAACTCAACACGGCAAGCAACAATTGTCATATAAGCAATATGACACCGTAATAGCTAAAAAAAGAAGCGAAAACTATTTTTTAAAAAAAGGAAAAAAACAAAAACAAGGCTAATTAAGGAACAAAACAATTAAGCGAACAACAATGTTTCAATGATAAGCAAGGATTCACGAATCAATGTAAAAAGAAAGAGAAACCCATTGCCTTGTCCAACCCCAACAACGCAAGAAGAAAGAAGCTCTAGGATAATGCACATTTAATGAGTTATTAGTGTTAATTTAATTTATGAAAGTGTGAAAAATAAAAAATAACCCCCTAAAACCCATAATATAGACAAATTAAGGATAAAAATGTAATAGCATAGAACCACAAATGGCACCATAACAAAAAGGACAATTAAAGGGTAAATAAGACAAAACCTTCCTAAAAACCCCAGAGCATGCCTAAAAAAATATCAAGGTCGACCAATCATTGTTGCACAAACAATGTCATCCATTATGCAATTGAGAGAAAAGCAATGGTCAAACACAACAAAAATGCATGCTCATTTAGTTTTTATGTTAATTATTAATTATTAATGTTATCATAAACAAGAGAATCTATTAAAAAAAATGAGGATAACTGAGAAAAAAATCCTAATAAAGATACTAAATAAATCAAAATTTGATAATACAAACATTTTAATAGAAAATAAATGAGTATAAACACTTGGATAAAAAATAAAAATAAAAACCTATACATTATATAATTGATTCTCTCAACTAAAATAGAAAAAAAAAATTTGGTATACAAATAATTTTGTAAATAACTGTCACGAGGAGCCTAATAAAAGAAGATTTTAATTATCTAGTAGATGACCCAGTGTTAAAAGTTTGGGATCAAGGGGTTTGTTCTCCCTATAGTCTCAAGTTCGAGCCTTATGGTTGCTAATATGATAGCTACTGGAGGCTTACATCGTCGTTAACTTTAGGGCTCGTGTGATTAGTCGAGGTGTGCACAAGTTGACCTGGACATCCACGTTAATAAAAAAAACAAGATGTCCAATTTCAACATCAATTGTCCACGTAAAAGATGTTAACCAATGTCAAACCAATTCTTATAAAAATACTCAAATAAAAAAATTAAAATATTTTTAAAATTAAAAAGATTATCTTGAATAAAATATTAACACGCGTAAAGCAATTATTACAACAACAATTCAAAAGTCTTTAGTGGAATAAATTATAAATTATTTCTTTAGTTTTACAAAATGAATTAAAAGAATTTAATTCATTTAATTTCAAAAAATTCATTAATTAGTACTTTGATTAGTGTTAACTCAGTCTAATTACTTTGTTCTATAAAATATCTTCTTTTTTGTCAATTTTTTCGTATTATTTTTTTTCTTTTTTATTTTCTAAAATAAATAGATGAAAAGAGCTAACTAATAATATTTTAAGAAAATAAAGGGACTATTTCATTATTTTATAAAATTAGAGAGACTAATTTATAATTACTCGGAGTAATTAACTTTTATTACTGTCTTGAAAAACAAATAATCACCCACAGGTTTTTGTTTACGATCTCAAGCTCCCAACAACACTATTAAACACTCCACAAATCTCTTGCGATTCCTTAGCTTCCTTTCTGATCTTCTCTTCGCTCTTTAGTTACAGATCTCTTTCTCTGTTTCTCCAAACCCCAAATCAGAATCCAATCCAATCAGGTACCTTTGATCTGTTATTGTCTTTGTACTGTAATTTCTTGTTGATCCATCTATTTATGCATGTTTAATCTTATTTATCTTCTTTGAGTACTTTTCTCTATTTTATTTTCACTTTCTTGAATTCCCCCCTCTTTTTTTGCTCCTTCCCATCGCTGTCTGCATCTCTCTTTTTTGTCCTTTTCTTTTCGGGGTTTGAAGTTAAATTGGGCTTTGTGCTTCGGATTTTCAATTCTGGATCTTGCCATGCTATTTGACTAGTATTGGAATGGACTTTGTCGCTGATGCTTTGACATTCTTGTCATTGCTACTGCTACTTTTGCATTCGCTCTGACTGCTGTATTTGCTATTATTGTTTCTCTTTTATTCCCATCAAAGACCACCCCTTTTCACAAGCTGTTGAATCGGAATTTGGCCATCAATAAGCTTTACCATGCCAAGGACGAGCTTTTAGCATGCCTGTCTGTTGAGCATTTGGTCTTGTGTGGTTGGATCAGCTCGCTGAGTATTTCTATTTTAGTTAGTCAATGCTTTGCTTATTCATGGGTTTGAATCCTGTGTGGACATATTTGTTGATGGTTTTCTCTGCTTGTTTAGATAGTGCCCCATTTGTTTATTTTCTTACATTTTTCCCCTCTCCAGGGTTATGCTTAACTATATTGGTTCCTTTATTTTTTTGGATAAAAGTCATTGCCTTATTAGCTTATCCAATTGGTTTCATTTGTATGCTTCCTCCATTGAATTGGGTTATTGAATTTCATTTGCAGATGGCAACGCAGGAAACAGCTCCTGCTTCTGGTCCCAGTGCTGAAGTTGTTGGCAATGCCTTCGTGGAGCAATACTATCACATTCTGCACGAATCACCGGAATTGGTACATAGATTTTATCAAGATTCAAGCTCGCTAAGCCGACCAAATACCGATGGTTTTATGACAACAGTTACTACCATGCAAGTATGTTTATATGGAGACTTTCAGTGCAAATGCACTGCGCGTGTTAATATGATGAAATATGGTGACTTTTCTCTTGCAGCAAATGTGCATTGTACTATTTTTGTTAATCTGTTCACCAAGTAAAGCATATTGCTTGCTTTCTCTAGTTAATAAATGTGAGGCTAACAAGCTCATTCAATTACTGTGATTTAGGACATACTCTGTGATAATTGCTGATGAGTGCATTAGATGAGACATTTTTTTTTAATAATTTAAAAATGGGAATAAAAAAGTCTGCTGAATGATCTATTTTCATTACCCTTTTTATGTAAATGAATTGTTCTGTGCACCATTGTCAAATCTGCTTATATTGCTTTGGGAATCTCTGTGATCAAGTTTAGATAGCTCAGAATTACTGCAATATAACTTAAGGTAGAAAAGCTTGTCATCCCACTATTAAGTATGGGTATTTTTCTTAATGGTAATTGATGCACTTTCAGAATCAGCACAATCACTTCAACTCCAAAGGTTTGCCAATTCACATTTTCTGACTTGCATTTAGTCCTCGATATAGCTCACACAGAATAAATTTTTTATGAAAATTTTCTTCAGACTGGTATTCATTATGGGATTTACCTCTCGTATTTGTTCAGGAAACTTGGATATTCTGTACTGATAACTGGCTTGAATGAGAGTCTTAAATTCTTATTATAGTCTGGCATAGGTTGATGGGCAGTTTTTATTGTTCTTTGTCTTGGAGCAGGCAATCAATGACAAGATCCTTTCATTGAATTATAAAGATTACACAGCTGAGATAAAAACGGCAGATGCTCAAGAGTCGCATGAGAAAGGAGTGATTGTTCTTGTAACTGGGTGCTTAACTGGAAAGGATGACGTGAAAAAGAAATTCACACAAACATTCTTTCTTGCTCCTCAAGAAAAAGGGTACTTTGTATTGAATGATGTATTTAGGTTTGTTGGAGAGAACGAACCAATGCCAAACACTTCTGCTTTGGCTAATGGCATCGTTGAAAGTGCTCCACCTGCCTTGACAGCAGAATCAGGTTGGGATGATGTGGTAGAACCAGGTTGGCATAATATTCTGGCTCTCACTTCTTTTCTTTTTTTCTCCCCTTTTTTATATTTGTCATTATCCTCGGTTTCATTGAAAATGCTCCACCTGCCTTGACAGCAAAATCAGGTTGGGATGATGTGGTAGAACCAGGTTGGCATAATATTCTGGCTCTCACTTCTTTTCTTTTTTTCTCCCCTTTTTTATATTTGTCATTATCCTCGGTATATTCATTGGGAATGCAAATACTGAACTTGCAATTAAAAATCTCTCCAGATCCCACTCAGGCTACTGATCATCTTACGGTGGATCCTGCTACTTCCTTTGAAGAGGAAGATCTAAATAATGGTTCTGAAGTTTGTGATCATTCTGATAAGGAGGATGGTTCAGTGATTGACATAGAGGTGGTTGAACCTGTAACTGATTCAACTCAGAATGAAATTCTTGCAACTATTAATGCAGCTCCTGCTTCCTTGGAGGATGCTCCAAAGATATCATATGCTTCAATTGTGAGTTGATGCTCGTAATTATCTTATTGTACATTTTAGTACTATTTTAACCCCTTCTGACAATTTTTTAACCTTAATCTTGTATAGTTAAAAGTGATGAAAGGTAATACACCTCATCCAGTCCATTTTTCTATGACTAAAATGAGAGCTGCACCAATAAGCATTGAACAACAGTCAGCTAACTCTGCAAAGTCAGCTGCACCAGAGGCTTTGGCTTCAGCTGGTAGCAGTGCTGGTGAAACTAGCGATGCTCATGAAGAAGGTATCATTTGCCTTTTGAATTGATAGATTGTCATACCTTGATATTTTTTCTCGAGTTTGGTATGTACATATTCTCTAATTATCAATCCACATGTATTATTCTAAAATAAAGATGCTTGTGGTGTGAGTGGAGTGATTGAATCTCTTTTGCCAAGTGGATATACCCTGATGGCAATATCCCTCACTTTAGAAGGGAGGTACCTTTATTGATGGGGTAGGTGAGGAGCCTGCCTCATAATGTTATCTATATTGGATGCAGCAGGATCAATATTTTTTATATCTGACTTTCGTGTGGTAGTCTGGTGGATGTTCTGTTGGTTTTTGTTCTATTTTCCTGATCACATATTGTTTACTTTGCTTTTGTTGCAGCTGAAGGTCACTCTATATTTGTTAAAAATTTACCTTTTGACGCAACGGTTGAACAGCTTGAAGAGGCATTTAAACATTTTGGGCCAATCAAGCATGGTGGCATTCAAGTCAGGAGTAGTAAGGTCTGGTTTGCATGACATTTTTGCATTCCATCCCAACCAAACAATTATTTCTGTAATGCTTATGGTTATCCCTGATGATCTGCAGCAAGGATTCTGTTTTGGCTTTGTTGAATTTGAAACTATGAGTTCCATGCAGGGTGCTCTTGAGGTAATGTATAATACCTTCCTGTTTCATTTTTTTGTCAGTTTTCTCTTGTATTGATTTAACATATGGATTATGAAGTACAAAAAAAAAATGATGATCCTATGGCAATTTAAGCTCATCCAGCAACATACCTGAATTGGTTCCTGTTTCTTTCTTCAATTCTTAATCTCTGTTCCTGTACATTTGGAGAAAGGTTATATGTATTTTGTACTGATTGATGGCGCTTAGGTTTTTCCACTAATTGGATCAAGAGATCAGAGTTTTTTTATGAAGGTGTGGATCCTTGGGCCATTGTGCTTGTAGGTTCTCAGCCGAGGTGCCTTCACTTAGATGCACATGAGGTGCCTTTTACGTGACCAACATTGCATGTATATGAAAGAAAAACAAAGCTAAAGGTCACTCAAGTTTTTCTGATCTTGAGCAGAACTCTCTCTCTCTCTACACACACACACACTTGCATGCTTGCACACAGCCACAAGCAGATGTTCTCAGTCTTAATAATATTTTAACTTTTCTCTTATCTTTTAAAAGGTGATATTGATTTGAGCCACGAGTGTCAATGGCATATTTAGTGCTTTCACTCCTTTTTCCAACTGTGCAAGCTTATGCCAAGTGTCTTGTCTCTTATACTAATTTAACAATTGCTAAAACAAATTCCAGGCTTCACCTATCAATATCGGGGATCATCAAGCTATTGTTGAGGAAAAGAGAACAAACACCCGAGGTAAGCTATATATGTCCTTGAATTGGTGCTGTGATTTGAATCCCAACCACTGGGGATGGCAATGGGTATCTATGGGTTGGGTTTGAAACTATACGTACCTGAACCTGAACCCTAACCCAAAATTACTATCCATGCCCAACTCGAAACCCGATGGATATGCATTTTTGATATCCAAACCCGAAACTGACCGGGTTTTGGCTGTCCATACCCTAGAAAATAACGATTTTTTGCATCTCTTTCTTTCATGGTTGCTGGGCATGATTAGCTGAGTCAAAAAAAATGAGATCAAATCTTTTTGCCTAGCTGCTGAGAAATTGAAAAGACCTGAAAACCTGTATCTTCAACCTTATTTTCCAGCAACAATTAAACTTATCTAAACTTGAAATATTCCTTGTGAGATTGCTAAGCAAAGGAGACGATGATGACTTGTCTTTTTCTTGCAACAAATCAAAGGAATGTCAAACCAAAGGAGATCGAAGGCTTGGTCCCTTTCACAAAACAAATTTTGAGATAAACAGTATAACACATAGAAATCAGTTGGAAAACAAACAACTCCATAGAGGGCCACAACTAGGCTGCCACTGCTGCTAGATCTGCTGCCGCCGCCACTGGATGGAGAAGAGAGTGAGAGGAAGTGAAGTGATGGCTGGAAGCTGAAAGGAGAAGTGAAAAACCTAAATTTTCCATTAATATATACATAGCTGGGTATAAGTGTAATTTCATCAAACCTTAAGGTTCTTAGTGTATTTCGGGTTGGGTCTGGGTAGGTAGAGCAATATCTGAACCCGACCCGAAACCTGATTGGGTCAAAAAAACTCCTATCTATTCAGATCGGGTAGAGTGGGTATCTATCGGGTTCGGGTAAAATTATCATCCTTAGCAACCATCACAGATAGGATTGCATTTAAAGAGGGCTAAAACCTACATCCAGGCCTAGATGGAAACTAGCTAGGGTTCAAATGGTCCAAAAGACTAGAAGTTTATGGTTCGGTCCTATTAAAGACAAGTTTTAGATGGTTGGTTTCAAGACCAGGATGTAGAATATTGTGTTTCGGGGATTTAGAAATTGAAAATAGATGTAGAATATGATAAATTAATGTACAAACAAAATAGAAAACTACTAGCCTAACACTAGTAAAATCAAGGAATCATTCCTTAATGAAAGAATCCCACTCAAAATGTTAAGCACTCTATTCCTAATAAATTCTCTCACATTGAAATTGAAAGACTACTACAAACATATTAAATAAACGGTGCTTGGACTTTATTCCTGCTCTAATGGAACTTGGACTTTTAACCGAGAAATATATAAGAATTCCTAAACAAGAAACCTAAACAAGTCAATTGTTTAAAGACTAATAAAAAAATGTATGTCCTGCTGAAACTTCCAGCAATCTATAAAATACAGAATAGCCTGGCTACTAAATGGAAGGCAGCCTTTGCAGAGAATCCTCATCCCACAGAATTAACTCTTGGGGCTTGAATATATTCTTTGTTTGTTCCTTGCTTAAATATTTGCCTAAAGTCAAAGCTAAATCCTTAGGTTGCATCATAGTTTTTCTAGAGACAGACCATCTAACAATACTGCAGACACTTTTTTACCTCAAAACAAAGCCCATTGTGGGCTATAAGATTCCAGAAGAGGGTGTGCAAAGGCTACAGACGCTTCTTTATAAAGCCTTTGCGTGGCACGTGCCACCTTCATGAGAGGCGCAAAACAATTACAACCTGTTTGGAATCAAATCACATATGAAATTGAATTCAATTCAACATGAGATTTGAATTCAATTGATAACCTATTATAATTCTTATGCTTAGAATAAAATACTATGGAATTGAATAGAATTAACAATCTTAACTATTTTATTCTTAATTCAGAATTGCATGGTACAACTTCTTAGTGAATAATTTGACATTGTGACAAGTATTACAAGTAATGTCCTCTTCAAGTTTTTATATTTCGTTGGAAAATGACTGCCTTCTACTATAATAATTTGGATTAACAAGCATGAAAATTCAAAATGTTAGTTAAGATGCAAATGAATGTAAAGAAGCCATTACTTTGGTATGTTCTGGGAATCAAAGCCATGCCACTGTGAAGTAGTAGACCATGGAAATGGATATTATAATAGAGGCCATTATATGATCATTAATGGACATTTAATCTTAGGGAAGATGTAAAAACCAGTATTGCTTAATTTAGTGGGTTTTAAGAAGGGCAATGACCGACTGTATTATTACCACTAAAAGACTTGTAATTGTAAGAGGAGGAAATATTCATTGATTGTCATTGATTTGTTCATGTGCTCTCTTACAAAGGAGAGAGAAATATATAGATCCCATCTTGTGAACTGTACTGCTAAATTGAGATGTCATTTGAAGAACGTTTTGATGTGCTGATATTAAAAATGATTTTTTTAAAATAAAAAAATTATTTTGATGTATTTTTTAGTGAAAAGCACCTTGAAAAACAACCATTACCATACTTCCAGAAACTCTCTAAGTTCACTGTGCCAAGCCCACGTTACTGAGTAGTCACTGGAAATTCATATTATTTAGATGAACAATTTAAAGTGAAGAGAAGTTTTTTGCAAATCAAAGGATCTCCTCTTTGATTTACTTTTGTGTATTTTTTATGATTTGAATTTCATTTGGAATTCAAATCAACACCCTCAAAAGAGTTCTAAATACTTGAATTGATTTAACCCTTGGAATTGAATTCAATTCCAAGGGTTCCAAACAGCCTGATAAGATCTGCTTCCTTGTGTTTCCATTAAGGCCAATTCCTGGCTACCTAATGATTTAAGGTTGGTGATAAAATGGCAGAAACAATACAATCTAAAAAAATGAAGGAGGGGTCGAAGCGGCTGCAGCAATTCCTTGGCATCACTGCCTCTTATATCCAGTGAAGACCTCTACCCCATACTTACCATCTCTCGTAAACCTTTTTCAGAGTTGAATCAATCTTAAGTAAGGGCATATAAAGACAAGAAAACGTCTCCTAAGGCTTGCACCATCACTACATATCTGTAAAATCCGAACTTAGACAGAACAGGCAAGAACCATATAACCACTAAAACTTAGATCTCCTTGAACCATCCAAATATCTACCAAGTTCAACCTCCACCAAGACCAGTCCAAACCACTCTTTTGAGTCTGGTCACCACAAACTTCAAGCTTGTAGGAGACCATTATTGTAACCAAATACAAAATAAAAGACAGACATCTCCAGATATGCCTTGAGAGCAGCAAGGATCTATACCACCCCTTAGCAGGTGGTGGAGGTAAAGAACCATGCCTTGAGGGAGTAGCATGAGATAATGAACTTTGATATGCTAGTAAAAGGAAGGTTATGGAACCTGGATAAGAGTCTCCCTCTCTTTAGTTTGGGAAAGGAAAAGAGAGCTGTCAGTTCAGTTGTGTATTTGCCTTCTGTTTTTTCATTTTTAACTTCTACGACACCTGCAGGCATAAATAAAATTGTAAAATTTTGCTGGTGCTTGCAGTTGGAAGCAGTAGTGGGAGGGGGAGGTATTCTTCAGGAAGAAGTGGGTTTCGGAGTGACAGTTTTAAGAGCCGTGGGAACTTTTTTGGTGGCCGGGGACATGGCAGGAATGAATTCAAAAACCAGGGTGAGTTTTCAGGGCGGCCTAGGGGTTCAACTGGATATGCTGGAGAGGATTATCAGCAAGGTTATCAGAGTGGAAGCAGAAGGGGAGGGCGTCAAGGTGGGACAAAAAGCAGTTCATTTTCTACATGAGCACAGGGAAGGAAAGTTGACAGATGATTTTTTTGACAGTACAAATGAGGGGCATGATGACAATAGATTTTGTTTTGGTTTTATTTTTTAGTGTATTTTTATATTTGCAACTGCTCGTAAGATTATTACTGAATCTTTTGTTTTTTTTTTCATGCCCCCCTCTCTCGGGGGACATTTCATAAAAGCTTACATGAGATTGAAATGGTGTGGCTGCAATCATCGATTAACGTTGTGATGATTTCTTAGCTCCCTCGCACCGTCCTTTTCTTTTATTAAAAGAAACTGTTGCTCAGCTTATGTGGAAGGGAAATTGATATCGTTAATCGTATTGAATGATTTCTACACACACTCTCACAGAGCTTGTCTCTCGTTCAAGGCTGATGTTAGTTTTTAGCGGCATCAAAGCATCATAGATGGACTGCTAGCAGTAGTGATAAATGATCTGAACTGGCATATAAATTTGGCAAATGAAAATCAATTTGATTTCTGCAAGTTGGATACAAAATTTGAAGCTGCAAAGGCTGCAGATCCACCAGCTACGCAAAGCAGAACAACTGCAACTTGCAAAGCAACCTCCCAAGGGTAATCCTCGGGCACAAGATAGGCACAAGAGGGTCCTAAAAACAGCAGTCCCAGGCTAAGGCTTAACAAAGCCCCTGGGGTTCCCGGGTCTGTAGCTGCTGAGAGGACTCCCAATTCTTCTGCCTTCGAGAGTAGCCCCAGTTTCTCTATTGTTGACAAGGAGAGGCCAAACTTCTCTGCTGCTGAAAGTAAGCCTGCTTTCTCAGCTTTGGTTAGTAATTTAAGTTGCTCCACCCTTGTCAGTAGCTTAATTGGAGGTGAGGTTGCGAGTGGGCGGCTTCTAGGGCCTTGCTCGCCAGGGGGGAAGACATTTGAGCTCTGGCTTGGTATTAATTGTCACAGAGCAATAACAGAATAAGAAAATGATGGCTGCTACGAATTAGAGTTGATAGCAAGATGATGATGAAAGGTAGAGCAGAGAAGAACTGACCTTTCTAGAGCTAACAGTCTTGGCAGCTGATGGCAAAGGCTTCTGGGAGGCCATGGATTTGATTAGAAGAGGTGAAGAATTAGTATGTGATATAGCTGCTGCTGCTGCTTTCATTCTGAATGGAGGTCCTCTGCTGCCACACAATGCTGTGGCCTCCATCTTCTGGATTTTGGAAAAGCTTTGAATGGAATGAATGATAGACAAAGGAGTGATGATGGATTGGGTTTTGTCACTCGGGGTGTCCAGCTGGCAGTATATGTTTGGCTACTTATTTCATCTAAATTTTATTGATTGGTTGCTATTTTTCCTCCAAAAAAAAATAAATGAGCCCAGCCCACTCACATCATGTGGGGGGCAAGCCGTAATTAATAATTAAAAAAATCATATGTAATGTTTCAATTACTTCTATTATAAAAAAAAAAGTGCCATTTGCTTTGATTTCTAGACAAAATGGTTTTCTAGCATTAAAATGAAAAGGAAAACAAGAGAGAAATATTTCGTACATGTTTGCCCCTGCATATTAAAGCCACAAGAGGCAGTCAAGCAAGGCTTCCTCTGTAATTTTAAATGACACACCGCATCAAATAAAAACCCTAATTTCGGTGGGAAAAACCCTGTTTTCTTCTGCCTCTCTAAAATCTAAAACCCTAAACAACTCTCTCTCAATCTTACAAGTTCACCAATGGCAGATTCATCAGTTTCTATTGACCAGCTAAAAGCTATCTGGCACTCTCAAGTTCACGATGAGGAAAAATGGGCCCTCAACATGGTACTTCTCTCTCTCTCTCTCTCTCTCTCTCTCTCTAGAACACACAAATTTACTAATTTATTCCTTGACTTGGTTCTTGCTTCCCTTTAATCAACTTTTTTTTTGTTGATTTGGAATGTGAATTGAATTGAAGCATCAAATTTTGGTATTTAGAGAGCTGCTACGGGAGTTCTTGTGTTAGAACTTTATCTCCTTTACCTCAAGTTCTGAGGAGCTAGGAAAGATAGATTCGGTTATAACAGTCTGTGTGATACTGTCTCAATATATTTAGTTTAAGATTTGGGTCCTTAAATTGTACTATGATTCATTTATTAAGTAATCCCAGAGGTCCCAAATTTGTCTGTCTTGTTATATTTTACTTGTGAGTCGAAATTATAATTACATAGAGGTAGAAGAACATAATGTATTAACAGAGAGACAAAAACAACTCTAATGGATGACAGCAACCCGCAGGAACAGCCAACATTAGGAGAAACAAACTCTGATGAATTTGTGCTTGACGTAGTAGCTCTATTTGTAACACTGGTTTTTAGTTGAACAAGTGAAAACCATATAGGTTACTTGGTCCTGGAATCTTGTGACTCTTCCTTCCTGAGCGATTGAAGCTGATGGCCTTGTTTTGGTTTGATTAGGGTTCTGCTGTCACTAATAGAACCGAAGGGGCATTTCATATAATAGAGCCAGAACATTAGCTTTGAGTTTGAAGGTGACGAATAAGCTACACATGAATCCAAACCAGAATGCGCTTCTGTATATTGAATAGGCAATTCTTGCTCGGTCAAGCGGTTTCTCCCCGTTTCTATCGCGGTGTGGCTTGAAGCCCATCTTCCGTGGAAACGTCTTCAGTTCTTTGATTCATTCCGTAGCCAGAAATCCATCTTTAGCAAAACAATTATTTGGTTATGCTATTTTGGGATTTGCTCTAACGGAAGCAATTGCCCTCTTTGCCCTAATGATGGGATTTTTTTTTATCTTATTCTAATTCTAAATACTAAAATTTGTTCTTTGATCACCAAGCAGTCGAGAGTGAGTTTCTTTTTCTTTCTAGGAGAAAGACTATATAAAAGTTAAGGATATAGTGTCCGAAAACCTCTCATAGCAGGAGTTACGTCTAAATCAGACAGAGATTGATGGTCCAGGGTTGCGACACCTGAAATCTTATTAATAACCTCAGGGTTTAACTCAGATTTTTGTGTGGCAGAACGCCAAATAGGGTGGGTTGCCACACCTGATTTCTGTAAATGCCTCCTATGTCCTGTTGACTGGAATTTAAGACCTTAGAAAATGCTTTCTGTATTTAGTTGAATGAAGTTTAAGGCCTTAGGTTTAGTTAAAAGAAATGGATTAGTTTTGGTTTTGATGCAAAAAGCTCGCTGTTTTTAAGAGCAAGATCTTCTGTGCCATTTGGAAAAGCGTTGGGGAATGCCCTTGTCTTTTTGCTTAAAGTAACTAAAAGTGACGTTTAAGCACAGCCTGGTTGCAGATCCTTGCTAAGAGAATCTTAATGTTATTCAAAGTGCTATTTTTATTTTTAGAATTTTTTAGCACTGCTAATGCTGAATCTTAGCCAAGGCATCGACTAAAATCAATAGTGGAAATTAGCAAATGCCTGACTTTCACGCTGTTTAGTTAGATGAATAATGCAGCTCCTGTTACCATTTTCTCCATCAACTGGTAAGGATTTTAGTAGTAAAGATTTTAGCTTCACTAGCATTATTTTCTTAGAACTTATTTGTCTGCTGATGTTACATATCTTTTATCCTTCATAAGATTTTGTTCAATTTCCATGAGCTCGGCTAGTAGCTGATTTCATTTGTTGTCTAGTAAGGAACTGCTTTTTGGTTGTTGCAGAAACTGCTGCGAGCTGTTGGACTGTTTGCTGGATCTATTTTTCTGATGCGGAATTATGGTGATCTTATGGCAATATGAGGATTGATGAAGGGCTGCTATACTGCAGTCTTATTTCTGGCTAAATTAGTACTGTGAGCTCATGAGGTTGGATGGGTCTCTTTGGATACTGTGAAGCAGATTTTCTTGCAATACTTTCAGATTTTCCGTAGTTTAGTGTTCTTACTTTGGAATATGGACCTGTTTCTTCAATCTTCTCTGGAAAATAAACATATATGCTAGATGACTTGTCTTTGTTTGCATAACTTGCCAATCTCATTGATTCCTGGTAGTTTCTGTTGTTAATTAACTTAAATGACTTGTTTTGCTAGTACGTGTGTTCTTAATGCATACTAATAACTTGTTATAATAAGGTATATGGAGCTTTGGAAGATTTTGAAATTGCTGACCAAATAACCTCGATGATTTTGCACTTCACTCTTGATTATCAATACGTATTCTGTATGAGCTGAGAAATATAAGCACGAGAGAAAATGAGAGATCATTAAAAATCTGAGTTTAACTTTCGAATATTTTATTTTTCATTTTTATATTTTTTTTTCAAAATAGATACATGGAATAAGAATTCCAAGTTATTTCTAGGTTTTAAATTTTTTATTAATGTTTTTTTCTTAATCTTGTCTTTTAAGCTGAATAGTTATTTTCATTAACTAGTAAAGTGGCAAACTGACTAGGGGTTGGCTACGTGTGCTCTCTTTTTATTTACAAGATTTCCAGATAAAATAAAATAAAATTGGCCATCCAACAATAATTATTTTCGTTCATGTAACTAAATTTTTTATAGGTTTATTTAACACATTTGATATTTTTATAAGTGTAAAATATTTCATTATAATGTTTCAAGTTTATATAAATAAGTTACTATACAAAGATTATATATATAAAATAAATGTGATTATTTTACCTTTGTCTTCTCTTTTTATTTTTTTCATAGATTTAGAAAGTTTAGTTATATTTTGGAAGTGTTGTTTTTATATAAGATAAATAAATATTTTAAAGATAGTGTTTTTACGCCTTGAAGCCAACTCTTTATTTGTTTTCATTAATAAACAGTTTTTTCAACAATCTTAAGGTGTTTAATTTGATGGAGATAAATATGAATTCAAGCGTCAGGGTTGCTAACTTGCTAATGATGTCAAAATTCAATTGGATTGTTTTGATGATACGAATTATACAAAGTGGATGGATAAGATGGTGCTTCTGCTTATTTCACTAAAGATTTACTATATTCTTGACTCGAATCTGTCTGCATTATTTAAACCACAAGAAGATGAATCTCTTGTTGTTGTTAAGATTGAAACAGGAGGAAGATGAAGTACTTTGTCGAGTGCATATTTTGAATACTCTAATTAGTCAACTTTATGACATCTTCTTCAAATTAAAGTCGTCAAATGAAATTTAGGCAGTCTTGGAGACACTATAAGTAGAAAAAAAATCAGGTTTTGATCATTTTCTTGCTTTAAATTTTCTAGTATGAGATTACTAACAACAAGCCAATCATGGATCAAGTTCATGAAATTCAAATGTTGATATCAAAACTTTAGTGATTTGAAAATCAAAGTTCTTGATTCACTTCAAGTGGGGGGTTGTTTATCAAAACTTTTGCTATCTTGAAATGAACAAAGGAAGAAAATGTTGCATTCAATAAACAACCCTGAATCAGTTTCAAACACACTTGCAAATTTAAGTACAATCTAGTATATATGAATTGCAAGCAATATATTCTAAAATAAATTTGGTTACTTAAACTGGTTTGACAGTGACTCAAAACAATATGAAAGTGCAAAAGAAAAGAAACAAATTCAAGAAAAAACAAAATACTAACAAGAAGCATAAGGTTTGTTTCCATTATGGAAAAAAAAGACACTGCATAAAAAGAGTGTATATTTAAGAATTTTAACAAGAAAGGTCGTTCTTTCAAATTGAATATGATTGAAAATGATGAAGTCAAGGAGTTGGTTGTCATGGTTTCAAACATTCAAATTTTAATGATTACTTAATTAAATATGACAATTGGTGCTGTGAAGACTTCTGATTGGTGGATGGATTTTGGTGCAACAGTTTATGTCTACAACAACAAAACATGGTTCAGAACTTATGAATAATCGAAGAAACCTGAAATGGTCTTGATGATGAACCATAATTCTGCCAAAGTTTTGGGAAAAGGAACTGTTGAGTTATATTTTATTTTTGGACAAAAATTATCTTTAGTTAATGTGTTTCATGTTCGTGAGATTAGAAAAAAAAACCTTGTATCTACTAATCTTTTGAGCAAAAAAATATTCAAGATTGTTTTAGAGTCTGATAAGGTTATTACAACTAAGAGTGAGATGCTTGTGGAAAAATGTTATTCTTGTAATAATATGTTTAAGTTCAGTATTGATGA
>Ga0307515_10011511_pt1 | contig 16788 bp, 18 predicted proteins | sample 17_EM_MG_FD_194513 | JGI IMG/M metagenome (GOLD analysis project Ga0307515, IMG submission 194513) | Populus trichocarpa ectomycorrhiza microbial communities from riparian zone in the Pacific Northwest, United States - 17_EM | ecosystem: Host-associated > Plants > Roots > Unclassified | place... | reverse complement strand
TCGGGCTGGAGAGTCTACAATGTCTTCGACGGCGACCAAACTGCCATCCAAAAATCCGAAGCGGAGGAAGACAAAATCACAACCCGTCACGTCCGGTTCAAAACCCGGCACCCCAGGGCCGTCGGCGAGCGCAGATTTGAATCTTCCTCTAGACCGGGACGACCTAAACGCGAAATCTAACCCTGCGCCTGACCCTGTGTTAATCGACCCCACCTTTCACCCTGCTTCGTCCTTGCCTTCGGATTCTAGATGCCAAACTGGAGAAACCGAGCCGGAACCAGTTTTAGGTGTGATCGGTACCCCTGTAATCCCCAGCGACTCTTCTACCCCTGCTCTTATACCCGAGTCAAAATCCAAGGCGAAGAAATCTGTTGCTGCACAACCTCCTATGCCTGCTCCTCTACTCTCTTCCCCTACGGCGCCGAGAAAGCCGGAATCCGCTGCGCCAGTGCCATTCGGTCTCAACGAGGAGTTCATCGTTTTTACTTTCCCCGACTCTGACGAAGAGACCGCCGCCATGCCTATAAGAGAATGGGATCAGGGGAAACAAAGTAGAGATGTCGAGAAGAGGGGGAAGAAGAGGAAATCCGGAGAGATGTCTCGAGACGACCGGGAGTACGACCGGGATAGTCGGAGGGACAGAGGCCGTGATAGAGACAGAGATAGGGATAGATACCAGTACGGGGAGCGGATGGAAAACGTTCCCCGATACGCTCCTTGGATTCCGAACGTGGATTGGGACCGGTGCACGAATGTTGCAGAGTTGTAAGTGACCCCTGGCTCAGAATTCTCAAGACTGCGGCTAACATTGATTGTAGAATGCATAAAGAGGTCGAAGCTTTTGTGGAATATGTTTCTCCCACCAAGGCCGAGGACGAGGTTCGCGAGTTGACCGTGAATCTAATCACTAGGGCTGTGGTAAGGAACTTTCCAGACGCGAAGGTCATGCCGTTTGGGAGTTTCGAGACGAAACTTTACTTGCCCTCAGGGTCAGTGTTTCCTTGTCTCTGCCTTGTGCAGTGTTTGGATTGTTCACTTAAACCCAAGCGTGCTAGTGACATAGATTTGGTCATCCAGTCCAACAGCATGGCATATATGAACAAGGTTACCGTCCTTCGCGCCCTCGCGAATACGATGAAGCGCGCAGGGATCACGAACAACGTAACGATCATAGCGAAAGCTCGAGTCCCCATCATCAAATTCATCACCACCCACGGTCACTTTTCCGTCGACATCAACATCAACCACATCAATGGCGTTTTTGCTGGCAAAATGGTCCTCGGGTTCCTCAAGGAACTTCCGGCTCTCCGTTCGCTTGTGCTCATCACCAAGGCATTCCTGGGTCAGCGTTCGATGAATGAGGTGTTCAGCGGCGGATTGGGGAGTTACAGCATCGTTTGTTTGGCCGTTTCATTTTTGCAGATGCACCCGAAGATCCGGAGAGGAGAGATCGACCCATCGAAGAACTTTGGTGTGTTGATGATGGAGTTCTTCGAGCTCTACGGATGTTATTTCAACTACCAAGAAGTTGGGATATCGATACGGAATGGCGGATCGTATTATTCCAAGGCGAGGAGAGGATGGCAGGATCCGAGCAAGTCCCATCTACTCTCGATCGAGGACCCTAACGACATGTGTACGTTGCAGAACATAAGCGATCGGTTTGCCAACTGACGTTTTATCTCCGTAGCCAACGACATCTCGAAGGGTTCCTATGGGATAGGGAGAGTGCGAATGGCGCTTGCGGGTGCTTACACGATCTTGACATCCACTGCATTTTTGCACGCTGGATTAATGAACTCGCGCAAGGAGGGTCGGTACACGAACCTCAGAGGACGGAGGGCGCCTGAGGATTTGAGCATCCTTTCGAGCATTCTGGGTATCTCACAGGAGGTTTGCCCCTATTTGATATCTCCACCGGGGTTGTTTGCTGAGGCTTTGTGCAGTCGATTGCCCACCGGAAGGAAATTCGGGAGGTTTACGAGTCGGGTGTGCTGCACGATATGCTTGATGTTCCGAGACCCCTACCTCCCTCGCAACCAGAGACAAACGGCGTCGAGAAGTTCAACATTTCGGATATCTATCCCCAGGAAAGCGGATCCGATATGGACCTATCAGACCATTCGGGATCAGAGAGGTACAGACACGAGAGCGATGAGGATGACGAAGATGAGAGTCGGTATCGAATGCGATCGTCGAGACCGCCCCCTGCAAAGCGACGCAAGCCTGAAGCATACCAGGAATACTTGACAGACGACGACTATGACGAATCGGTTGGGTAATATTGGGAATGTAGCCTCTTGCACGTCGTTTTGTTACTTAGCTTGCCTTTGTGCTGCACTATCCTACGTTACCATTCGCTCAATCCGGGAGGGGGTGATGGTGATTTCCCACGATTTTATTTTCGGGCGAAGCCCGGTCACTATCCTTTGATTGTTCCATCTCTGGCTTTTCCTTTTTTCCCTCGCCCACGCGGATATCGACAGCGAATAACGCGGGCCGTTGGTGTGTCATCCGTTTCGAGGATTGAAGGCGAAGACAGAAGCCTACCCACCACGGCCAAGTCGACCAACTCCCACACTCCCTCCAGCCTCAGGCGACCTCACCGCCCAGGCATTCAACCATGTGAGCTCACTTTGATGGCCACTTTCTGCTCGTCTATCAGACCGACTCAACCCCAATCTCCTTTGTTTTACAGGTCGACGAACACGACGGGGTCAAAACTGCCAACACACAAAAACCTGAAGGATCGTATCGCCGCTTTTCAGCAGAACAACTCACCCACCACCTCCCCGAACCCGAATGCGACCTCCTCTTCTCCCGACTTCTCTCTCACTGCCACACAGTCCAAAACCAATGCAAACAGCAACACGAAGGGCTCGCTACGGGACAAGATCGCGAAGTTCGAGGCAGCTGGCGGGACACCCATTCCCAGAGGCAGCTTCGGTATGGGCGCCATGCCTTCCCATGACGACGATGTTTCGAGGAGGACGGGCGAAATGCTGGGGAATCGTGTACCAGGTCTGAACAGACCAAAGGCGTTGCCGACCGAAGGTCTGGGTATGGTCTCAAAATCTCACCTGACCGTGAAGCCCGTCGCAAAGGATTCCGCCCACCATCACAGCCGAGGAGAAAGCCAGAGTTTGGGAAATTATCATCGGAGATTCACTTCACACTCTTCGCATTCCGCTTTGACTTCACCTTCGCTGTCGGCGTACGATGGGGAAGGCGGGGCCGGGTTATCAGAAGTGGATGAGTTTGGAGGGTTGAATGGGCTGGGCAGACCTCAGACTCCGTATTCGCCTTACTCCCCCAGTTCAACGTTCTCCTCGTTACCATCCCCGGAGGTCACCGCAATCGACAAACTTCCGGGAAAGCTCCTGATTCCGAATAAATTTCAGAGGAGGGTTGTTTCGGATTCTCAGGCGGGCTATGGATTCACGAGGGCCTTGACACCGGACCCGGAGGTGCCGTTGCAACCGCTTGAGGAAGAGATAGCCCTGACTTCGACAGATTGTGACTCCCGTTCCCGACCGAAAACGGAGTCAGTACCAAATACCCAAGGCCATGACGACCCGACGGAACCTGAAGTTCAACCTTCCGCCGAACCGACGGCGGAGCTGGAGATTTCTACTCCCGAGGTATACCTCCCTCCTCCAATCGACTCATCTCGAGAGGTGACGACGACAGGGACCGCCCTCGAACCCACCCCAGAGCCCATTCCGGTGGTGGATGTTGTAGGAGAGGTTGTCGAAGTGGAAGGTGACCGACGATCTTCAGACGTAACCCCACCCACTCAAGATCAGGATCGTGATCTCGTCCCGGAAGTCCCAAAGCCAAACTCCACCTCCACCCCCTTGACATCTGTCGCGGACGATGCAGATGTGCCTCCCCCGGTGCCATTCAAGGTTTCTACAACTTCAATTCCCACACTTGTAACGGGTGCTCCACCTGTCATTAGGAATGGCGGGCGGCCCGCCTCCGAACCTTTCGACGAGCTTCTCCCATCGGCCAATGTTACCCAAGCCTCTGACGAGGCATCCACACCTGAGGAGACCCCCGCCCCACCGACCCTCGTGTTCCCGCTACCACCGATCGATGTGCCTCTCGTCGACGACGCCTCTTCGCAATTTCAGACACCCCCCGAGTCTCCCAAGCCCGCTTCTTCAACCTCCGCATCGGTCTCCGATCTGAGCGACTCCACGATTGATTACCAAAGCCTATCAAATCATCCAGACCCAGACCACGATCTATTCGTTCTCCCTCTTCCGAAGGACGATGAACTACCCACTCGGCCGATCGTTCAAGAGGTGGCGGTGCCTCCTTCGATGCACCGAACACTTGCATCTCCATTGCCGACGCTGCAGGTACCAATTGATTTCCCCGTCACCACGGCAGGGAGTTTTTCTACTGAATCATCAGATCCTGACGTCAGTTTCGTCGGGGATGAAAGTCTTGCCTCGGATGCCAGTCAGGCCGAGATTTTTATCGCTCAGTCAGAGATTATCAGGCCTGCGAGTCCCACGCTCTCGGTCGCAATGTCTTCTCCCCCAACCACCACCACCTTCCGCGTGCAGACGCCTCCCGTACCGGGAGAGTCCCCTCCACCACCTGACGAGGTCAACAATACTCCGGTATCCCCTCCATGGATTCGCAAAAAGTTGTATACGAATCATACTGCCCCTACGAGCTTCAAGGACACTTTATCGCCGCCTCCCACTCGACAATCCTTCTCTGCGGTTGTCCACCAGAAAACGAGGGCTTCGGCCTATGTTCGTGCCCCCGATAGGATCGATTCTCTAGCTCCCGGGCCCTCTAAACCTGTGGACGCATTCATGGCCCCGAGGAAGAAACAGAGTTTGTTCACTGAGCCTACGACTCCTGCTTCTCCCGGGTTGGAACTGGCATTCCTTGTCAAGAATGCGGCGATTTTAGAAGCTCAGTTGGAGCATGGAGTAGACTCCTCTGCCAGCGGAGGGAGGGACAGATCGGATCCAGCGAAACAGTTGGTTCCGTTATTTGCGGAACCACCTCCACGGTCAACGTTAAGATCGGAAATGGCTAGGGTCAAGTCCGCGTCGACCCCTGCGCTTGTGCCGACCTCGGTGAAAACTCCAGGTAACATCCCACCGGTACCAGATTTAATTTACGACGATGGGAGCTCGAATTCTGGATTGTCCTCGAACCGACAGATTCCTCCCTTCTTCTCACAGTTACGGTCAAGGAAGAGCGGGATTCACGAAGACGCCGATCGGAAGTCTCTCGCTCCTTCACACAAGTCGAGGAAATCGGAGAAATCTCCCAAAGAAAAGGACAAAGACTCTATGCCGAGAAGCAGAAAACTGTCATCGAGGCTCCGGTCCTTGGCTAACTCGAGCACGAATTCACTTAGGTCGTTGGGTCGACCGAGTTTGAGTTCGGAGGCGAGCGTGTCATTTGATAGCCCGACCACGGTTTCGATTGAACTTATGACCCCGCAGGATACTGGGGTCGGTGAGAGTGGGAGACTTGGAGTTGGGATCGGAAGCCCTGGGAGCCGTAGTCAGATCAGCCAGGGAAGCGGGAGTGAGTGGGACTCTCCACCCAGGAGGAGGGACGTGATTGGGAGGGCTTCATCGTTTGCGGACCGGCTGTTAAGCCGCGCGGGGAAGACCAAGTCAGGGTTCCCGGAGAACTCCCAAGGTATTAACCTATCACTTGAGCCGATCCTCGGTCGGTAGCTAATGGCTTTGTTTATAGACCCCATCCCCAACGATTATCTGAGTCCGACGAGAATCAATACAGTCTCTGGCAGCGAAGCCTCTCGTGAGGATCAGAGACGCACAGGCGTGAAGGAGAAGTATGACGTCGTGATCCCCCGGACTTCACCGCCTCGGGCCGGAATCCCTTTCTTCCAGAACGAAGAGGCGACGAGGACGCCTCCAAACAGTTCGAATTCTTCAGACCATCTGCCGACGAGTTTGAGGGTTCTCCCACATATTCCTCTTACCCCTTCCACACCCGATTCTTCTTCGTTGTTCGATACAACCGAACTGTTCGACGAGTTTCCGAGTGTTCCTCAAAACCTACCAACTGGTCCTGGCACTTCGCTGTTGAGCGGGTTTGAACTCAGAACCAATTCGGATCTGGGTTTTGGAGGAGGGCTGGGAAAAGCGGCGACAATTTCCTCGAGTTATCGGTCTACTTCCCAGTCTTATCGGTGAAGACTTACCCACCTTGCCTCCAGTCGTGTCGTGTCACTGTCTCGCCTTTCAAACGCAACCCTTCGTTCTTCAGAACCATACACCCAACCTTTCGTTTCCTTCCCCCAATAACTTATGATCGTCACCGCCGATTTTCGGTTTTATCTCCTCATAGGTGATACGTTCGCCATCCACTTCCATTCACAAGGCGCTGATTGGGGCACACGATACGTCGGGTATTTTGTCTACGTACAACTTTTTTTCCTCGCTCCCTCTCTTAATCGACCTGCTCTCGTTACTATGTAGCAATTTCGGCCTCCAGTACACCCGCATCCAAACATCTCTCCCTCTTTTTTCATCGTTACATTTTTTGATACAGTACTCTGCAGGCTGCAGCGCTCGCCATATCAGTACGTTATCCAGGTCTAGTATCTACACGGAATCTATAGTTTTCCCCGACAGTGCCGGTGATCTGGCGAGAGTGAATTCAATCGTCACGTCACGTGACCCAACATACACAAACGAGAAGATTCACACAATCACGTCGTTTGTCTTGATTCGCGCTCAGACTTTTCCTCCCATATACCCGTCCACTTTCCTCCCTCCGGTGTAAATGCCCCCCGCGCCGCGCAAATCTACCGGTAACTCGCGAAACAAGAAACACATTCCGTACCGCCACGACGACCTCCAACATGGCAAGCGAACTGGTATGGCGGTGGACGTCGTCGACAGGAACTCGGATGACTTCGAACCGTTCGACAAGATTCTCAGTCAGGCCGACACAAGGACTCCACCACGCGTAAGAGGGAGCAAACGGAAGAGCCTAATTCCTTCTCCGGTGTACGAAGACGAGGACGGGGAGATGTCTATGGATATGGCCAGCCCGATATCTTACTTCAGTTCTCAACGCGTCCGTGTCCCCGAAAATCTCATCAATACTGGCCCCTTCGCCCGGACGTCCTACTTTTCGCCTGAAGTCGATTTTGACCAGGTTCCGTCCCCGCGGGCGTCTGTGGCCTCGATTTCGGCCTCGAGGAGACGATCGTCGGTGAACTTGAACGGGAAGTCGCCTAGTTCTGGACTTGGACGGTCGAGGTTGTCTCAGTCGCATCTCAGTGTATCACCGAAGACGGCCACAGGTCGGAAGAGTAGGGTGGATGAATCGCCTGGGTTACCTGGGGATTCTGACGAGGATTTGGACGATGGGTTCGAACCGCCCCCAACCTTCGAGTATCGCCCGCATAACGCCCCGCTATCCCCCTCACCTGAGCGTGCCGACTTTCAGGACCTTAGCGGGGAGGAGGACGGACCACCAGCTGCGCTTGACCCTGATCTTGCTACTCCAGTCGGCAATTCTCGACAAAAGGCCAAGGATCGGTCTACCCGAAGGAGCAAGGTTGACGACGAGCCGTTGTTCTTACCTGATAACGAGGACGAGCAACCTGAAGCGTCAACGAGCAAACACACGAACCGGAGGAAGTCATCGAAGGTCAGCGTTGCGCCCGAGCAGGATGAGGAGGAAGATTTTGAGGAGGATCCCCCTGAGGATGTGGAGATGGACTTGGACCCGCCCGTTGAAGAAGACTTCAATTCTCGCCGGAGTAGGAAGCTGTCATCTATTCTGGAGGCACCCGAACCAGAGGAGGAAGATGAACCAGAGGCAATGGACTTCGAACAAGACGTTAGACCTGAGGAGCCACCGGAAAGCCAGCTCGATGAACCACCAGAGGAATCTGATGAACCCCCGTCAATAAACCCACCAAAGAAAGGTCGTAAGATCACTTTCGACGAGAACTCCACGGAAACTCGGCGTCCTTCCAGGAAGCCTCGTTCGAACCGTACACCCCTTGCTGACAAAACTTCAGACTCACGCTATGTCTCGATTCGCCCAGGTAAGCACCCGTTAGTGGTTGGATCATCGAATATCTCATTCCGAACCGCCTCTTTTTCGGCTCCTATTACACACAGTCACCACGGCTCCCGAAAACCCCGAGGGGTTACGGAGGGGTCGTAGGTTCCGGTATTCGCCCTTGAAGTGGTGGCGCCTGGAAAAGGTTGTCTACGGTACCGACTATGGCGAGGACCAGGGCAGCGATAGGGAAGACGAGCACAACAAGGCCATTAATCTCGTCCCTCCAATTAAGGCCATCATTCGCGTTCCGCAGGGTCCCGTCGAACCTCTTGGGAAGAAACACAAGAAAAGGCGAGGGAAGAGCGTCACCGTTGATCCGGAGTCCGTTCCATTCCCTGAAGCAGGTTGGGACAAGAAAACGGAATCCTACGGAAACGTCATAGATCACAACACCAATGAGGAGGTCAGCCGGAGGATCGCGTTCACGACGCATATGACTCGCGAGACACCTGCGACGAGTGCGGATTATTCGTACCAGAAGATATTTAGCGACGAAGCTAACATCGCTGCTGGACACATCCAATTGGAACCCGGGGGAGAAAAACCGAATAAGAGTTCGAAGGATAATTCATACGTGCGTTCCACTCTCTTCGTTCTGCACCTGGTTACTTTACTAACAGTGGAAGGGTAGGTATTTCACGTCGTTCAGGGTGCTATTCACGTCAAGGTCCATACCACGAGTTTCGTGATCTGTCAAGGAGGGTGTTTCTTGGTCCCCCGTGGTGAGTGGCGTTACTTTGGCACCCCTGAGAAATTACCAACCCAGTACATTTAGAAAACTACTACTATATTAAGAACGTCTGCGACAGGACCGCCAAAATCTTTTTCGCTCAGTGTCGAGAACCTTCAGGGAGCGGGGAGGTCGAAGACCCCGAAGAATGGGCGGACGAACGGGCCAACCGCGTTAGCGTGTTTTCTGAACGGCCGACGCCACCTGTTGTTCAACGCGGGAAGACGAGGAGTCAACAAGCTAAGGGCAAGGAGAAGGCCCCTCCAAAGACCGGGCCCCCGAAAGGGAGGAAGAAGTAGTCGTTGATCCCTCAGTTTCCTTCCTCTTGGAATCGCTCCGCCGGTTTTCTTCCACAAGTCCCGCCGTCGAACAGCCGGGTTGGCCGACGCGACCCTCTTCTTTTCACCCCCACCACTATTATCATTCCTCCTGTTCCGTTGTGGATCCTCATGCACGCGACTCGGATATCCTTATTACCCTCGTTAGATACTCAGTAGTTAGCACCGTATGCACCCGTTGTATTCTTAGTTATGGCCGCAACCTACAAGGTTACCGTTATGTTACCATTTTGTCGCATTCGACGGGGAGAATTAGTAGCAGTATATTGAGATAATGTACAACTAAGGCTGGACACAGGGGGCTAAGTTAGAATCGTCTCTGTTCGATACACCTCGAGCACCGAGAAAGGGAGGATGTTGGGGAAGCTTTGATGCGGATTTGACAGGTTAACCAAGAAAGGGTAATCAAAAACACTGGTGCCATCCGTCCTCAGATGGGGTTGAGGCAGGACTTGTACTTTGGCTTTGTCCTTCACGCTGGCGATCAAAATTTACCCCACCTTCGACCCAGTAATCAGAGTCTTCTTCCGGGTTTTCGACCCAATGCCTACTCATTCGGATCATTCAGCGTCGTCTCACTCAAACATAAACATATAACATCTAATGAAGAAATTAGAACTCACGCATCCAGTAAATGTTCCTGTGCCTGGTAGGGATCTTCAGGGCTGTAATCGTCTCCCGCCCTCCAACAACGCACGCAATCCCACAGCTCGTCGACGGGATCTTGACCGACGGACGTGACGTCTGGGAGTTCGTCGTCATCAAGGATCCGCCAGTCGGTGGTTCGCAATCCCTCATGGGCGACCTTTTGTACCTAACCCTTAAGAGTGAGACTCTCGGTGCTCCAAGAGTGTGGAAGGAAACATTTCTCACCAAGTGACGCCAACTCCCAACCTCCATTTTCAAGACCGGCTTCTTCGGGTCCTTGGAAAACATCACAATCCTGCAGGATTCGTTATCCAATTCCTCCGCGGTCATCTCCTTCGGATCTCCAACTCTCAAGTCAGTAATGAGTTGGGTAACCACGGCCATGACTTTCTTCTCGAAACCGATTTTGGGGACAACCGAACTCCAACGGATCCCCCCATTGATGCTGACCCTATCCCAGGCCTCCCTCCTTATAGAACCCCACATTTCGTTGATCACATCCTCCACCCTCGCCGCTTTTGAAAAAATACCGTTGCTGAACCATGTGGTTGCAAGCTTCAACGGCTCCGTAGAAGTGTAACCTGGCGGCAAAAGCTTCAAGAGTGTCTTCTCTCGATCTCTCCGGATCTGGTCAGTGATTCCAGGCAGTTGCTGCATGATACCGCCCTTCAACTCTTTGAACGCTCCCTCATCGCCGTAGTTGAGGATTTCACTGATATGTGGGAGATCAGCGATCACACCTAGCGTCGGGAAGAATTCTCGAGGAGTCATGCGGGATCGGTGGAACACCGACACGCTCTTCCCCAGTATGTTGATCCGCTGCATCCTTCTATCCAGGCGTTCTTCCGTGAGCCGCATCTCCATCGTCCTCGTGAGGTACGCAATCAAAGAGCCTTTAACGTTCTCCCACCCTGAATATAACTGATGAATCACAACGGTGTGGCCCGTGGATGAGTATACGTGCCTTTGTCCGTTAACGATTTGGATATTTTTACACCCGGTTGGTCCTTTAGGCCATCGTAGATCCGGGGGTAGGTATGGAGTTCGTGACCCCACCCTTCGTTTTTAAGTCTCTCGCAAACCCTAGACGGCGACTGTGAACAAGAGAACTCATCGAAAGGAGGAAGGGCTGACTGTTGGTAACGCCTGGTACGCTCGTGACCCAAAGCGTCCTCTCTGTCAAGAGCTTGGTCTGCTTCCCAAGGCTCGATCGCTTTCATATGCTGTGCCGTCATTCAGCGCCCCGCCGGATGAGGGGCGGGGAAATATCCACAGCTTACCGCTCGACGAGCTTGCCTTTTGAGTCCATACTCCTTTACGACTTCATACAGGTCCTTGCCAGCGTCGAGCTCCTTCCGGCACGCATCGATAAAATTGTGGACGTCGTCTCGCAAAGTGACGAACGTTTTACCACTTCTTCCCGGTTCGACTGTGCGAAAGAATCAGTCTTGTCGAACCAAAGGCGATTTCTGTGCGATCTTTACCTTTCAGTAGATCGTAACCGAGGAAACCTCCCAGCTCTAACGAGTCACCGAGTCGAACCACACCAAGTGCGTCCTCGATGCCGGCATCTAACACCTTCTCCCACATTTGTTCTCCAGTGTACACCCTGTGAAAAACAAGGAAGCCACAGACGCTCAATGGACGAACGACTGGCCGTAACTTCGGGAAACTCACTCGTCCGGTAAGCATCGTTTGCAAATCCTCCTTCGGAAATACCAATTAACGGGGGGACGCGCTCTTCCACAGCCCTATCCCATCTTGAACGCGCAGGGAATCGATGATGAGACTAAGGAGACGTACGTGACACGCAACGTGGAACAGAACTGTCGAGTACTCGATCTCGTTCATGTGAGAGGGGCATCGAGGGAGCCCATCAACGGACTCCAGCGCCCCCTTCCAAATGTTCCTCGCGGAGGGACTGGTGAGCACTCGCCGGAACTCCTTGTTGGTCCATGACATCCGGACGAGGTCTCGAGGAGCCAGGAAAGAGAATATCTGTCGGCAAAGGGACATAAAATCACGCTCGTGGGGAGGAGAGGAGAGATTTACTTCGTATAAAACATCCAAAGGCATCTCTGCGATCATGCCCAACTTTCCCTTCTTGGTGATTCGTACACCGGAAGGTTTGGCTGCGGCCTTCTGCTTGCCCCTAGCCTTGCTCGTAGACGCCTCCGGCACCTGGACGTTCGCGTCTTCATCAGTGCTAATATCTGGTTCACTAGAATCACTCCAGTGGAAAGCCTTTTTTTTGGCTCGTGTACGGCGGCGACCGACCATGCTCAACGTTCAAGCAGTGGAGGTGGTAGTAGAAAATAGGGGAGAGGAGATTAGCCAGGATTAGCCTCGCATGCTGCCGCGGCAATCAGTTGATGGGAGCAACCGGTCGTTCTCACGATTGCTGCGCCAAGGACATCGTTGTTATCCACAAGGCTCCCTGGTCCAAGCTGTGGTACCCAAGTGTATAACAATTACCCATGAACATAGAATAAGAGTAAACACGAAAATCTATTTTTCCACCACTTCATCTACCCCAATGTCCGCAACCTCCCCCTTATCCTCATCTGCCGCTTGCGGCTCCCGGTAGAAGTCGACATCGCGCCTGTTTCTGACTTCGCGATAGTAATCCGCATCCGTGACAACTTGGATAGAATGGCTAACCAAAGAAGTTAGACTGGAGGGGAAGTCCGAGACGCCGATCTCTGCTTACGTGGTCGTTATATGTGTCTTGATCTCGCTGAAACATTTGCCTCTTCCGATGGACATCGGATCACCGGTTCGCCAGCAGTGCATGCACGACCACTGCATCTTCTCTGAAGGGGTTTCACGTTGTCGAAACTCCGGGAGTTCATCCGGTTTGAGCACCCTCCATTCCGGCCTGTCCAGTACCTTGCCCTTCTCCTTCTTGTTGGGGGTCTGGAGTTTTCGGGCCTGTTGAAGGAATCGGGTAAGTGACAGTTATCCCCAGTTCGTGGTGGTCTCACCAGTTGACGCCAATCGATTACTTGTAAACCCAAGGCGCCTTGAAACCAAGCAATCCGACAAGGAATGTCATCCAGCTCACGATAAGTCATCTTATCTGGGTCACCTCCACACGCCAGAACAACCTTTCTAGTAGCCTTCGAAATAGCTTCCGCGAAAAGTAGCTTTTCCGTCGGCCAGGCCCATGGGTTTCCTGTGAGCTCAATAAGTTGCGTCTGAGGTCTAGTTACCTCAGAATGGCGAATCCTGAAGCACATGTGCTTGAAAACCTCCTGATGCCGCAGTGCTATATTGCACCACCAGCAGGTAAACCATGCGATCGCGAGTTCGAGTGAGTCTGGCGTGGCCCCATCCCATGGCAAGATGGAGGAGATCTGCTCTACCCTCTTCCTGCAGATCTCTGTGGAAATTTGGGGGAGACGGTCGGGGAGACCTTCCACGAGGGCAGCAAAAGATTCGTCGTCCCCGGTGAGAGTGGTGTCAAGGATATCAGGGACCCAACACACGTCTGAAACGAGAGGAATAAAGTCATCGGTTGGGTGTAGCGATCTTTTGTACGCGAAGATCGGGACTCGTAAGGCAGCAACTCGAGTACTGAGGCGTTCGCGTTGTTCCTGAGAAACGCGCCGCGCCTTACGAATCTCCATAAACGCAAGAACTGGAGCCTTGATTTCAGCCCACCCTAGGGAGGATTGAGCACTGATTATCGCATTAGCTGAGAGCAGTCATACCTTTCTCTGTGAGTGGCTTTGAAATTCCGACGCCGGTGACCTCGTCCAGCCCACAATAGGACTGAAGATTTTCGGAAAGCTCGTCTCCCCATCCTTCCTCGAATAATTTCTCTAACACTCTGTAAATATGGTGGTCATCGGGAACGTTCCGGTGATTGTGAGAGGCTTTGCGTACGAGTACAATCGCTGGAATTTCGCCTCCTTCAATTCTTCCTTCTTTTCTTGAGCCTGTAGGCGTTCCCATGCCTCCATGCAGTTCACGTGCTAGTAAAATTCAGCGCGTTGTGGTGTAGGTAGTACAACACACTTACGCCGCTCCTGACTTCCCTTAAGGACTCGCATCGATTCACAAGATCAAGAAGGTCCCTTCCGGAGGATTGGATTTTCAGGGCCTCATCCGCAAACCTTTCGATGTCCTCTTTCAGATAGTAAACATTACGGCCACGGTGTGCCACTAGAACGGACATTGCATGAGCAGCTTGCTCATGCGCATAAGGGAAATGAACCACCTTTCGTGTAGATTCTAGGCATAAACTCGCCGATCCCATGGACTCGGATCTGCTTGAAAGCCGCATGTAAACCCTTCTTTCCGATAATATTCCAGGCTCCGAAGTAGTCAACGAGCCTGCAGAGAAAATATTTGGCTTCGTCCTTGGTTCTGTGAGTTGTTTGACGTACGCATCTGCAAGGCACGTTTTACAAAATCTCCGCCGAAACTCCCAGACCACAGACGACCGTGGCTTCACACATCCCTGTAGAATTCAGAGCCGTCAATACACGCTCAATCCACCATTGGGCCATTACGAACCGAGCAATAAGGGCTAAACAAGAGGGCCGCATACGCGGGCTCGGGTAAATCCCTTGGGCAAGGTGGTAGCTCATCGACGGAGGCCAAAGACGTTCTCCAAATCGGCTTTGACGAACGATCATTTAGAACGCCCCGAAACGCTTTCGTTGTCCAGGACACCCTCAGTAAGTCTCGAGGGTGGAGCAGCGAGAAGATCTGGGTGACCGAAAACGTAAGCATGGACCATGGCCGAGCACCAGACAACTCACCTCATACATGACGTCCAAAGGCATAGCCGGGAACTTGGACAGTTTACTACCTCTCTTTCTTCTCGTCTGCTTCGTCTCTGAACCGTTTCGTTCCGGCTTGGCCTTTCCACGTCGCGGGCTTGGAGTGGAGCGCCCGTGTCCATCGTCGGAGTCGTAGTCGTCCTCGCTCGCCTGGGTATCTTCGTAGTAGTTCAAGACCGTCTTGACGGATCTGCGTGGCTGCAGACGCGAACTCATGTGTTGCACGATGTTGTGGTTCTCCACAGAAGCGCAACGAGGGGAAAGAGGCCGGGATAAGTCCTCTCACGTGCCACTGCCAGGCTTTTGGGCTTGATGAGACCTTCCGAAATTGGAAATGAATCTTCCATCTCCGATCAAATCCGCTCCGGAATGCCGGACTGTCAGAATTTGGGGGTGAGAACAATAACTTTTGACCAAGTTTTTCTGAAAGCATTGTGCTCGCGCAGGGAATTCAGTGTGGAAAAGGTATAGTTAACGCGGCGTCGGTTCAGAATCTGGGATTGCCATGGGATGAGAGCTCACTCGAGAAAGGCCAACACCGATCGTCAGCAAGCACAAAGATTTCAGCAATACCAATGGTGTTTTTGTACTGTGGGAACCAAGACGCTAGAAAGCGTCAGTATTAATCTTTCCCATGTCGAGACTCACCTTGCTCAGCGTAACAAATTGCGCGGCTGTGGTTTGAGCTTGCAAGCATCGCCCATGCGCATTGAACGTGCAGGGGTTCGCATCTCGCCAACGTCCCTTACCGCTGTGCGAGAAATATATTCTCACGTATTCTTGTGCAGATGCAACCTGAGCTCAATGAAGGTCATGGGTGATGATTGTCTTGCGGATGGTTGAAACTGTCCACAATATCGACGCGGGTTAATCCTCACATCGACCCTCAGGACACGGAACTGGTTACCGACGACGTCCAATGTGCCCCGCGTGGGTACAGTGCCCTATTACCCCGGGCTCATGTGGTCAGGTTGGGGACACATCCGTAGCTGATATAAGAGAAGCAGGAAATCACACTTGCATCCATGCAGCTCTGAAGGTACGCAGAGAAACCAACTCTATCCGCTTGCCCAGTCCCACTTGAGGGCGATGTAGTGATTCCTCCGAGGGAGCGAGGTTACTCGTGGAACAGCTATCCACCGACTTGCACCGAAATGGGCTCCGGCTCACCCGTGATCGCATTGATCAACCAGTCATTTTCCATGAAAGAGAACTAGCAGTAACCCGTGACGCGTAATAAGTTATCTTGAAAACCTGAAATCCGTGAGTGCGGAGGCAAATTTACCCAACCACCGCCGCGGACAAATGTTGACAACCAAAGATGTTCTGCAAAATAATCAACGACGTGCTACAGAGTAGGCAAATGTATGCTACAAAATACATCACAGTGGGCTAGTTACATAGTCTGTTGCAAGCATCCTGCGATGATTGACCAAGCGTTGTGCCCCGCTGCATGTGATGTCCAAGGGCCTCATATAGGCCGTAGTTGCGGGTACGTGGGACGGGCCCCGTGATATGGAAGGAGGGAGCTAGGCCGGTGACGGAGCCCGCCCATGGATTCGGATACTGCCACCCCAACCCCAACTGACGTGAATGCGAGAGCCGCATAATATTGGTGAATGTTTTGCTGGAATTTACCGGCTCGCGGAACTGGAGGAGCTGGTGAGTTGTTCAGGCGGGGGTGCCATGGGTGACAACGTGATGTCCCGCGATTGCAGCACACCATGGCAGGCGGGTGGACTTCGCTACTTCCACTCCTCGTTGGCCTTTCCAGGAATCAGTGTAGGGTGTCGCAGTGAGTACAGACCTGATCTATCCATCCAAGATCATACCTCCGGGGTGGTTCGTGACATGGCTGGCGCTCTCCGGCTCGCACCCCGGTTCTGCGTTGACGGTGGAGTGGGTAATGGCACAGGTGGTGACGTGGGGCAGGTTTTTAACCTCTTGTATGTCGACACGCGAATACACTTACCGATAACTGTTGCTGTGATAGCTCACATTCATGCCGTTCTCTCTCACACCGTCGAAGGCTTGTCCTTCAGAAAAATCTGTAGACACCCACTGCCCTCGTTGCTGACTCGGACTGCGGTCGTCTCAAGGCGTGCGAGGGGTCTGGTCCGGAGTGAGAAGACAAAATCTCCGAAATCTCCGCCAGCTGCTTCCGGATGCAAGCGTACCATCACACGCA
>Ga0307515_10011510_pt1 | contig 16788 bp, 13 predicted proteins | sample 17_EM_MG_FD_194513 | JGI IMG/M metagenome (GOLD analysis project Ga0307515, IMG submission 194513) | Populus trichocarpa ectomycorrhiza microbial communities from riparian zone in the Pacific Northwest, United States - 17_EM | ecosystem: Host-associated > Plants > Roots > Unclassified | place... | reverse complement strand
CAAAATATGATCATAGGGGGGGGGGGATTTTGAGCTAGGCTGCGAGTGCTGCCATCACCTCAGCCCACATTTTGATTTTAATTGTAGAATGAGTTGTTTAAGAATGTGTTATATATTATTTTTTGAAGTTTTAATTTTTTTAATAAAGAATGTATTATAAAAATTATTTTTAAAATCAAAATGATTTTAAAATATAAAAGAGCCAGAATAGTAATGGAACTTTTTTTGCCATTTACATTTGTGATCGTGGGATTGAAAGTGGATGTCTTTTCCATGGCCAATTATGGCTGGTCGAATTTGGAACCGCTAAATGCTATGGTTATTACAGGGTATTTCTCCAAATTGGTTGCAACTCTTGTTGTTGCTCTTTTATTTGGAGTTACATTAATCAAAGAGAGTCTCACTCTTGGTGATCTCACGATGAACTTGAGAGGTTTATTCGAAGCGATGATACTCTTGCGCTGGCTAGAAGAAAGTGCAAGTTCTCTATGCTCACATACTTTGCGCTGGCTAGATTTTGGCGATCCCTACCTCCACGTTGGTTGTGCTATTAACAACATTGATGACCGGCAAGTGTTCAGCTTTGATATGCTTGATCATCTACGATCCAACAAAACAATACATGACAAACAGCAGAAGAACCATCCAACATACCCCTCCAGGTACAGAGATTGGTATAGTAGTGGGCATTCATGATGAAGAATGTGTAGCCGGATTTATCAACCTCCTCGAGATCTCTCATCCAACAATAACCAGCCCTTTTGCGGTCTGTGCCATCCATCTATTTGAGATTGCAGGTCTGGCATTTCCAGTGTTCATAGACCATGATAAACCAGAACGACCACCCAAAGTATATAGTCTACGAAAACACTCACAATGCCCTAAAGCTCTACCAAAATACAAGAAGTGAATATGTGAAACTACGTTCATTTACCGTTGGGACTGTGAAGCAAACTATGCACCAAGACATTTGCGATATGGCTTTGACAAATAAAGCTACTCTAATCCTTTTACCTTTCCGCAATAAAAGGCTTGATAAACTTGCAAGAACAGAGATTGTCAGGCATGATTATGGAATGCAATCTGTAAACTCGAGAGTCCTAGCTAGCCAGTTCACCTTGCTGATCAATTGGAATTCTTGTTGACAAGGGTCGCACGAATAACCCTGTCTCCATGCAATATTACCATCGGCACTTTATTCACAAATATGTTCTATTTTTGGGAGGAGCAGATTCTAGAGAGGCACTTGCTTACGCAGACAGGTTGGCTGCTAATCCTGAAGGTTCTCTTACAGTGATAAGGTTCCTCTCATATAAATGGTTTTGGTGATGGAGCGGTGACATGGTTTTGGGTGAAGAATGAAGGGAATAACAGAGTGGTTTATAAAGAGGTGGTGGTGTGTGATGGAGAAGGAACGCAAGCAGCAATTCATGCATTTGCCGACGATGCTAATGAACTTTTAATGCCCAAAGCCAACCTGACCACTCTAAAAATAATTAATTTTAATTTTTTAAAATTCAAATATAAAAAGATAAAATTATATATATATAATAAGAATAAAATTTGAAAATAAAATAAAATAAAAGGGTTTATAATTTTAAATTGAAAGGCTAAATTGAAAAGAAAAATAAATTTTACAAAAAGAATTAAAAGAATAAACCACCCGAAAAATTAGAACCAAATTTAAAAATAATAACAAACTAAATATCTTGATTAAAGGATGTAATTAAAAACAATTAAAAGCTCATAAAAGAGATAAAAAAAAAACAAAAAAAAAAACCAGGATCAAATCTGAAAAAAAAACCACCCAAAAAGTGAGGATCAAGTTTAAAAACAACAACAAATTATAAATCTTGATTAAAGGAAGAAATAAAAAACAATTAAAATTTCATAAAAAAGATAAGAAAAAATGAAGAAAAAAAAACTAGGACCAAATCTTTAAAAAAATGAAAAACAAAAAATCTAGACTGAAGGTAAAATAAAAAAACAAAACAAAAACTTATAAAATGTCTGAGGACAAAAATAACAAGTCAAAAGAATGAGGATTGACATAAAAATATCCTCAACTAATGGGACCACCTAGAACTTTTAATTTCCAGGCTTGAACTTCGAGAGAGGAGATAGAGAGAGAAAACAAAAAACATCTTTGATGATATTTCATCCACTAAATAATAAACACGTGCCACCTAAGAGAAGAGGATGTCTCGGGGAATCTATTAATATTGTAGATGATAATTTTTCATTGTCGTAGGATGCTAGATGCACCACTCAAGCATGGCAGAACCCTTCCATACGCATCCGCGTTACATCCACGCGCCTGGAAGATTTACAAATTTAATAATTTTTAATGTATACAAAATACTAATTTACCTTTCTACTAATCCATTTATAATATAAAAACCAACATGAAATTCCCTATTCCCCGAAAGCAAGCCTTATTTTATTTTTATTCCAAGGTTAAGTTAGTAATTGAACTGTACAAAAAAAATTGAAATATCAAAAAAGCCTCTAGAAACCAATTACCTGATTTTTGCCTTTTAGAGAAATAAATGTATTTCACTATTCTAAAAAATATGAGAAGATCTCTATAATCCCAATGAAAATGTTAATGTCAAATGTATTAAGGGGAAAAGTTTAATATACCCCGAGCTTAGCCTTCTAAGTTGACTTGATGAAGGCAAAAAACGACAATGCGCTATTATAATCCACAATGAATCAAGGCCAATTCACAAGAAATAGGTTCTATAATATGTGCATTAGACAACATAGCACAATTAATTAATAAATCCTACCCATCCTTTTCTTAATTGAACAAAAACTAAGGTAAAGAAATGTAGGGGGAATCAGTTAGGAGAACTCATTATTAGTACATGAGAACAGTCGAAGATAAGCAAGAGTCAAGCAATATTCCACTATTTTCTTTTTTTTTAGCAATTAAAATAAAGTCCTCCACAATCAATACACAAGCACAATCCTTGACAACACTCTCCTTTTATTGCACACTCGTAATTCTAATTGATTTCAGGTCATTAACAACATAACTCACACTGAATTAATTAAACCATCATAAAGATTCATGTACATGTCATGTAACTTGATAAGAGGACTCGTCAGGTTTTTTTTTAATTTACTCGAGTGAGGTATTAAATTTTCACTTTGATATAACATTTGTTAATGCAGTTTAAGTCAATCTGATGACTTATATGATCAGCTTTCTTCTCACGCCTTGCAAACATTGTCTATAAGGTCATTGTGAGTTTCTTCCTTCATTTTTCCGTGTGTTTATTTCATGTTTCCTAATATATTGCTTGTATAATTCAACCAACATTTTTAATTGTAGTGATGTGGATTTTTCTGCCACTGAACTTAAGTTGCTTTAATTGTTTTGATCATTTCAAGGGTGGTGTAATCATTGGTCCATTCATCCTAAGCATCAACAAGAAGTTTAATGGCATTTTTTAAGAGGCATTTTTTTCTTAAAAAATGCCAGGTAGCTAGGTCATTAGAAATATTGGACTCCTAGACTTTATGTACTTCCTTTTTTCATCATTGGGTTTAAGATGGATCTCTTTGTGATCAAAATTTCAAGAAGGAAACATAGAATGGTAACATTGACTAGACTAGATCATTCCCCTTGTAACAACTTCAATAATTAGAAACATCATTAGACCGTCAATGGATAAAGAACTTGCCAAACCTTCTTCGTTTGGAGCAATTGTTTCAACAATGACTTTAATAGGATTTGTTGTGGTTTATCCTATCCTTTTGGAATGAAACTTGCTGGGATTTGAGATTGGACAGACGACCTTGCATATCGCGAAACTAATGAAAGCAATAATGATATCTTACTGATCATATCTCAGATGTTAGTCTAGTATACTTCAATGTCAATTCTGCTTTATGGTATATGATTTCAGCTATAGTTTTTATAGTTTTCAATGTGATGATGCTCATGCATCAGAATTCAATATGCTAGGAAACCTGAGTTTTTGATTGTTTAGATTATAGATGATCATGCGCTTGTATCAATCTTCTATTTTTCAGAACTGAGGGCCTAGAGGGTTGGTGATGAAGGCCTGGATTCTTGCAAAACAGTCTATTTTTTTTTGGGATTTTGGAACCCTCCGATGATTAAGTCAATGACTTTATAGTGAGGAGTTGTAATAAATGAACATTAAATTCTAAGAACAAGCATATTTGTTCTTAGTTTGTGTATGATAAATACTGAGAACATATAGTAAAAGAGTGAAGATTTTGAACCAATTATTTGGGTCATTTATAAAGTATTTATAATCTTTGTACCTTGAACTTTATTCTTTTTGTTTGAGGGGCCAACAATGTTTTTCCCTTTTCACATCCAAGTGGGGAGGAAGTTTCATACATCAACATTAATGTTGATGTAAGTGTCTTCTTATACAACATTAATATTATGAGAATACCACATGCCCATAAAAGGCGATCCTACGTTATCTCATACACAACATGAATTTTGATGGGATCGACCCTTATAATCAACATTAATATTGATTGTCATATATCTAGTTGTTAGAGGATTTTTTAAACAGCTAGGGTGTAGGGAGATGATCATAGTTATCAAACCTGACTCGGAGGATCCCAGGTTACAAGGGTTAACCCGGGTCAATCCAGAAAAAAAAATTGAGGTTTTAATATTTCATATGAAAAAAATAAGAAATAATTAATGTGTATATAGGTTATACATGTTGTAAATAATGAAGTTTAAAATATTATTTTAAAAAGTTTTTTATCCTACATTAGAAAGATACTATCTTATTCTTTTAAGTTAAAATATTTAAATCAAAAAGATTTTTTTTATCCCATATTGAAAAATATAACCTTTTTTTTATGAACATAAAGTATATATACTAAAGGGTTTCAAATCCCACATTGAGAAAATTAAACATTATTTTAGTATTTATATAATGAACTTTGAAATGGGTGAGTAACCAACTAAAAAATGAATCTCTGGCTATGAGAAAAAACACATTTGAAAAAAAAAAATAGGTCTCTACCGGGTTTTGTCAGGTCACCTAATTGCAGGCCCGAGTTTTAAATAAAACAGACCTGGTCAAGGCTCCGGGTCCCAGGTTGACCCGTCGAGCAGGGTTTGATAACTATGGAGATGATGACTCTAAATTCTCTTTTTGTAAGTTTGTTCTTGAAGAGATCCTAGACCCACAAATGTTGAGTCTAGTGTATTTCTAGGCCTAAAGGCACCTGGGCTAAGCACGTAGCTAAGTTTAAAAGTGGTGGATCTGATATCTTTCCAAACCTATATGCATTTGGAACTAACATATAGTCGAGCCTTTGAGAGTTGTGTTTGGCATCTTGCCAGACCCATATACACTTGGGTCTGACACATAGTCGAGCTTAAAGGAATCAGGTATTGCATCTCATCAGCCCTATATACACTTAAGCTCGGCACGTAGTCGTGCCCAAGGAAGTTGGGTCTGACATCTTACCAGACCCATGTGTGATTGGGCCTGACATATAGCTGAGCCCAAGAGAATTGAGTCTAATATCTTTTTAGACCCACAATATTTAGGTTTTGCGCGTGGCTTATCCCAAGAGAGTTGGGTTTGGTATCTTGCCAAACCCTCTCTCTATGAGTTTTGATTTCTGTTGAACTTTTATGATATGTCATCTTTCTTTTGGCTACTTTATCTATAGGATTTTTTAGTAAATGAATTTTAATGTAAAATGCGTTAATCCATCATAACTCAAAATAACAAAGATGAAGATATTTTTTTTGCAATCACACTAGGAAGATCAAGTCTATCATATCCTTGGAAGGTTGTGGGGCTGACGACTTCGTTTCTACCTTTAAAATTGGTGTGGTATTTGGGCATTCTCTAGAGAGGATGAAAATCATATTGGATTAATGAATAATTTATACTTTATTAACTACGATACAATTTCAAATGATCTGAGTGCCACGCGTAAGGAAGACTTTTTCCCTTCATATCTTGGAGATGGTGGGTATTGGCCTTTACTATCCTTGTGATTTTGAAGGGACCATCCTTTTTCAAGGATCAGTTTGCCTCTACTTTCTCTATTGTGGGTAGCCTTCAACTTTCTCAACACCAAGTCTTTGAGCTTAAATATTATATTATTAACCCTAACATAATGATAACAGGTAGTTCTGCATTGGTAAGCCTCATTTCTGATTACTGCAGTTAGACAGGTTTCTTCCAGAAGATCCAAGTTGTTCTTGAGGCTTGGGTGATCATCTTCTGACGTGCAATGGACTACTCGATAACTTGAGCATCCGATTTCAGTTGGGATCATGGCCTAAGTTCCATATGTGAGGAGAAAATGAGTTTTTTCAGTAGATGTCTTTTAGGTGGTTCTATAAGCCCATAAAATTCCATTTAGCAGCTTTGCCAATTTTGACTTGGCCTCCGTTATCTTCTTCTTGAGTCCATTGAGCATAACCCGATTGGTAAGTTCAGCCAAGTCATTCGTCTAATGGTGAGACATTGAGGAGAATCAATGGTTGATATGAAGACTTTGACATTGTTCCTTCATCTTATGATTGTCGAACTGTGTCCCATTATCGGTGACCAAAACCTTTGGAATCCTAAATCTGCAAATGATGTTCTTCTATATATATAAAAAACCTTGTTGGCGATGATATCTGCTAAAGCTTTCGTTTCGACCCATTTGGTGAAATAATCAACAACCACCAAGATGGATTGTTTGTTTCTCGTGCTTTTGGGAAAAGGGCCTTATATGTCCATCCCCCATTGGATGAATATCAATGGAGAAGATATAGTGGTCAGCTTGATAGAGAGTTGTGTAGAGACCAATACGAATTTCTAACATTGATCATATTGTTTCACCAATATGGTAGCATCGTTGAGGATTGTTGGCCAATAAAATCCTACTCTGGTGACTTGGGCTGCAAGAGCCATAAAAATAGTGTGTAGACTGCAGATTCCCTCGTGAATTTCTTGTAGAACATAAGCATTTTTTGTTGGGGACAAACATTTCAACAAATGAGTTTGGGTAGACCACCTTAACAAGATCCCATCAATTATACAGTACCTGGTTGCTCACCTAGTTAGACGGATACTTCATTTCTATCTGGGAGCAGTTCTCCTGTGTGTGAATAATCTTTGATAGTAGTCCTCCAATCATCATCTGTGTCGACGAAGGCAATTATTGGCCCTTCTTCTATGCTTGGTTTCTCTAGGACTTCAATCCAGACTTCATGAGAGAGATCAACCAAGTTGGAGCTTGCCAACTTGGATAAGAGATCTGCCCCAGTGTTCTTTTCTGTGAGAACCCTATTAATCAAAATTTCCTTTCCGTCCTATTTTCCCGAGAGGTGTGTTAGATTTTTTGGAGATACTTCGTCAAGATAAGGTATCTAGTTTCAAACATCCCTTGACATTACCCTACTATTTTTCCAAACCCACATGTACTTGAGTTTAAAATGTAGTTTTGTTAAAAGGAGTTGGATCTAGTATCTTGCTAAACCATCTTTCTACGGGTTTTGATTAATATTGAGCTTTAATGATAGGTCATCCTTCTCTTGCCCCTCTCTCCATGAGTCATGAGCCTTTTTACTATTTTAGCATAAAATACCTTTGACGAGCAAGGAAATGGATTCTAGGAAAGAAAACCCCGAAGGGCAGCCTGTCAAGCAAGTTTATGTGGTGGAACATTTTGTTAGGGGTAATTTTGGTGATGGGTTTTCTTTCAGACATGCTTGGATTGGGCATTGCTACTGGATCCATGTGGATTGGGCTACTATACTCTTTTTGAGTTTTATAAGATGGAGACAACTACTCTTTCAGAAACGAACATCACTTGATATAACCAAGGAAAAAGAAAAGGAAGGCTGATATCAAGGCGTATTTTTGCCACTTAAGCAAACCGCATACGTGTTAGAATTAAAATAAATCAAGAGTGGTCAAACATAACAAAACGTCGGCCAAATTCCACTCTTTTCGTTTTTCTACAAATGAAATGGATGGCTTTCTCCACAACTAATGCATGCCCACAATCCTTAACATCTCTCTTGTCTCTCTCTTCAATGTTCACAGTTTATGGTAAGAATATTTTCAGGTGGTATTCGTAAGAAAAATGGTTAGGATAGCTGATGACCCACTCCACAATTCCATTTCCACAGAAGCATTGTATGTTCCTAATTCTGATAGATTTCCAGTCACTAACAACGTTGTTCCCAATGAATTATACCATTACAAAGATTCATTTTCATGTCGCGCAACTCGTCAAGCTGGGAACTCGTCAGATTATTTTTACTCGAATGACGGGTTAAATTTCCACTTCGGTGTAATATTGTTCGATGCAGTTTTAGTCATTTTGATGACTCGCATTGTCGCCTTTCTTCTCAGGCCTTGCAAACAACCCAAGGTTGTCTCTGAGGTCATTGTAAGTTTCGTCCTTCATTTTTGCGTATATTTATTTCCATGTTTCGCTAAACATTGCATGCATATTTTAACCAACATTTTAAACTGAAATAATATGGATTTTTCTGCCACTGAACATATATATGTTGCTCTGTTGTTTTTGATAATTTTCAAGGGTGGTATAATCCTTGGTCCGTCTGTCCTAAGCATCGACAAGAAGTTTAATGGGGCTTTTTTCTCAGCAAATGTCAAGTATATCATTGGAAATATTGGAACTATGGGCTTCATGTACTTCCTTTTCATCATTGGGGTTAAGATGGATCTCTCTGTGATCAAATTTTCGAGAAGGAAATATAAAATGATAACATTGGCTGGAGTGATCATTCCTCTAGTCACAGGTACAATAGTTGGAAACATCATTAGACCGTCAATGGATAAAAAACTTTCTAAACCTTCTTCGATTGGAAGAGTTGTTTTAGCAATGGCTGTAACAGGATATGCTGTCATTTATCCTATCCTTCAGGAACTAAACCTGCTCAGCTCTGAGATTGGGCAAATGGCCCTGGCTATCGCGATAATAACGGACGGAATAGCGATAATCTTGTTGATCATATCTGGGGCGCTAAAACAAACAGATGTTGGTGTCGATGCCGCTTTATGGTACATGATCTCTGTAATAGCTTTCATGGTTTTCAGTGCTATCACCCTTCAACAAGCAATGATATGGATTCTTGGAAAAAACCCCGAAGGGAAGCTTATCGAGCAAGTTTATGTGGTTCTCATTTTGTTAGGGGCTTTGGTGATGAGTTTTCTTACAGACATGCTCGGATTGGGCATTGTTACGGGATGCATGTTGACGGGGCTTGTGATACCCGATGGTCCACCACTCGGATCATCAATTGTGGCGAGGAGCGAGACATTCATAATGAACTTCTTCATGCCGTTTTCATATGTGTACATCGGAATGTCCGTGGATCTTTCTGCAATGACAAGTGTTTCTTGGTCTGGATTGGCACCACTTTTTACATTGGCTATGTCAGGAATTGTGTTTAAACTGCTTGCAACTCTTGTGACTTCTCTCTTAGTGAAAATACCATTTAGAGATGCTCTTACTCTCACGCTCATTCTGAATTTGAGAGGTCAGCAGGAGTTCATGTTAATAATGCATTGGAAGGAAAAATCGGTAAGCCAGTTTTTCTCCATCGCATATATGCACATCATCATATAGTCTATGTTCAGAACTAGAAATTCCCCTTAACTGATAGGTGTATAAAAGAGTTATTCATTGATTATGTGCATTTTTATGTTTTATAGGTTATAGAAATCCCATCTTACACGATGCTGGTGCTATTGGTAACAGCTGTGACAGCAATTGCCACGCCTCTCATCAGATTCCTCTACGATCCAACTAGGCCATATATAGTGAACACGAGGAGAACCATCCAATACACCCCTCCACACGAAGAACTTAAAGTAGTAGCTTGTGTCCACAACCAAGATAGTGTGGCCACCCTCATCAATCTTTTTGAATTCTCTTGTTCATCTCGGAGAAATTTGTCAGTCTATGCTCTCTGCCTCACTGAGCTGAATGGCCGTGCAGCCCCTTTGTTGATAGATCACGAGAAGCAGAAAATGACTTTCAATTACTCAGGTTACGATTCCACATATAATGCCTTAAAAATCTACATAGAAACCAAAAGGGACGTGATGGAGATCCATTCCTTCACGGCAGTGGTTCCAAAGCAAACAATGTATCAAGACATCTGCAAGTTGGCTATGATAAAAGAAGCCGATCTTGTCATTTTACCTTTCCATATGGAATGGAGGGATAGCGTGAGAATGACTGAACTCCATCATCAACGAAGAACGCCATCTGTGCTCTCAAATGTGTTGGACCACGCTCCATGCTCCGTTGGAATTCTTGTTCACAAGGTTCACTTATTGGGCCCCCTTTTTGATCATTCCTTCAACAGCTCTCCTCGCCATGTTCTTGTGCTATTTTTAGGGGGAGCAGACGCTCGAGAGGCACTTTTTTATGCAGATAGAATTCTAATGAATCCGAATGTGTTCCTTACGGTGATTAGGTTCCTTTCTCATCATCATCACAGAGAATATGAGCAAGAGAAGAAGCTTGATGATGGGGTGATCATATCATTTCGGGAAAGGAATGGAAGAAATAAACGTGTGGTCTGTAGAGAAGTTGTAATGAAGAATGGAGAAGAAACATTGGCTACAATCCAGGCATTTGGTAATGATGTGCATTTTGACCTATGGATCCTAGGAAGGCACAAAGGGATCAATCCAGTTCTCCTCAAAGGATTATCATCAGATTGGTGTGAACATCTTGAATTAGGAGTGATAGGTGATTATATCTCGTCCATGGATTTCGATGGCACCACTTCTATTTTGGTGGTGCAACAACAAACTTTGAGAGGGTAATGAATTCTATTGTGCAGATATTTAGGAGTGTTTATAATTGATCGGTGCTATGTTTCACCGTATGCATGATAAGGGACCGAATCCAGCAGTTTCATGAGACAACAAGCCCAGGCAAATTGACAGATTTGTGGTACTTGTTCTCTTAGGACCTCTGGACTAGCACAAGCGGTCGCAACTTGGAGAACTGAGAAGGTCTCGAGAGTCAAAACAATGAAGTAGCTAGATAGCAAAACTGGTCAAGGCAGACTTCAATGTTTTTGTTTTTATAATTTAGACTATTTGTCAACAACTTTTTGATTTTCTACTAGAACCTTTTAGACTCCAAATTTCGACATTCATATCCGACGGTGAATGATAGAATTATAGCCGATAGTGGGTCAGATCACTCCATCACGTGTTTCACTCTAGTTTTTCCCCTATCACAACCTCTTACACCATGCCAATGGATTGTTATACAAAGACTGTTACTTTTTCCAATGTTGAAAGTGGCAACACCTCTTAATTATGTTTTAAATGTCTTGTTCGTATCTAACCTTTATAATATTGTCGCATGTACACCCGCAGCGAGACGAGACATCAGGGTTAAAAAATCATCATCTAATTATTTAATTTATGATTATCACGAGACTCAGGTGCATTGGTTTTATTTGAAATTTCAGAATAAAAAATTAGAACGGTATTAATATTTCTAGTATACCTTATCTAGGATAAATTGCATTATGGTATGGATATGGTTTAAAAATGCTGATTGATTCCTAATCGGTGGTCCGTCAATAGATTAAGACAAAGATTTATGCTCAAGAAAAAACTAGCATTTTGAATTTATTATGTACTTGTATGTCTAGATAAATCATTATAGGAAGAATTCATGTAGGTGCCCTGACATGGTTCACCTATCCTGAAAGGTGAAAATGTTTTCCACAGCTCATATATATATTGTAGTGAAAAATACTCTCAATTAAAATTGATGAATATTAAAAAATTCTAAGAATTTTCTATTCAAACTCTTGATAATTAAATACTAGTCTACTTGTAGATCCAACATTTATATAAAATATTGACCATTAATTTTCTGAGAAAGAAAAAAAGAAGAAAACTTAGCATTATTGAAATATTAGCCAAATCCTTAAGCAATTTTACAAACTTGTTGTAAATTCCACAAAAAAATACAAAGAAATAAAAAAAAATTCTAAAATAATGCTAAAACAATTTTTTTCTCTTTTTTTATAAATAAAATGCAATTTTATAAGGATCAGGCCGTATGCAACAAGAAAAAATCTTTTTTGTTTAAGGTTATGTTTGGAAAAAACCTATTTTTCTCTCAAATCAAAACTGTTAAAAAAGACTTAGGGGTGTTTGTTAAACACACCCTTAAAAAAAAAAAAAAAACCTTTAGAAAAAACAATGCTAGCCAAACAGGGTCTTAACCTTTGGCCTGATTTTGACCCAATCGAGTTGACCTGAAACTTTTGGTTCGATAATAAACCAAACCAAAGTCCACTGGTTTGACCCGAAAAACAAACCAAACTATAGACAGAATTCAAAACAAAATCAAACTAAAAAAACATAAAAACTCAAAAATTTCTTATCAAAACCCAAAAAAACGAAGAATATCAAAGAACATTCAACATGAACCCAACAATGTAGGTTTCAAATCAGATCAGATATGTACAAATCAAGGACACGAACATGTTGTAAATCGTGCAATGATCAATAATCTAGCATTAATAGACTTCGATTATCACTTAAAAACCGTGATTTTGTCAAAATAAGTTTCGGTTCAAAATCAAAACCCCAAGATTAAAACCTATTGAAATCATGTTATTGATACAAATAAACCTTAGATTATTAACTAGTAAAGTCACTTGAAGGATTATGTGCAAATAATTGGATCAAAATTGATCCAAATCATTGAGTTAAGGCAATGTTCTTCTCAATAACACGAAGAACATTACCAAACAACCAAGAAATAGCTTAGAAACCCAACACACTAGCAACCCTCTAAAATTGTCATCTTTGACTTCTAAAACATATTTTCTTCATTCTAACAAGTTACACAACCATAACCAAACATGTTTGAATTAAAACAAGAAGAATACTTATTTGTTGAAATACTTTAAAGTAATGAATCTTTTGTTATTGTTAATAATGAATCATTTGTCCTTAAGATTTTATTTCTCATCACTTATGCAACTAGGATGTATGTAATATGCCTCTCAAGATTCCAACACCGCCATCTTGGTTTAGATGCACTTCTAAACTAAGGTCTTTAAACCAAAAAAATATAAAAATCAAATATTTCTTAACAATATGAACCTAAGCTCTAGATTTGAGAGGAAAACCAAAGAATAAAATGAGAATAAACACTAAAATATGAGGTGAGGAAGAGTGTAAACATCTGAAAAATTATTGGTTTAAACTCATCTTTCAACTCTTTTTATAGTGAGTTTTAAAGCTAAAAGATTGAAGAATTAATAAGAATTAATTTCACCATTATAAACCATCGATTAGCCATCATAAATTAATAATTAAATCTAATAAAATCAAGAATTTTTTTTAGTAGAAAAACTAAGAAATTTTTAAAATTAATTTTTTATTCTCTATAATTTTTTATTTATTTAAAACAAATTTCTAACTATTTCAGCCATCATTAATGTTACATGCATGTTGGTTATTTTCCTTTCTCTTACAAAAGAAATCATTACTGTTCCATGCATGCCCTCTAGCTGCGTACACAAATTCTTAGACACGACGGACTTCATTAATTCACACGTGGCACAGGTCTCTATGCTGGTAAAATTATACATTTTCATCCAATAATCATGAAGAGAAATTCCCACGTGAACAGAAAACATGCAGTTTCCCTTCATGATATTGGGCTCCATTTCTACAAAAGGCACAAAGCTTAGTATAGGGTCCAAATGTTAAGGCCCAAATATCTAAGCCCACTGGGGCAAAAGGTGCCGAACTATCCCAGTCACCTGAGATAGTTTTTCTTTTATTTTCTTTTTCAGAACCTGAACCTGAAGAAAGTTTAATTAAGGGTTTTTGTTTGGTCAAGCTGGTACATTTTCTTCTTGTAGATTTAGATAATTATGATTTATCCTTTATTGTTTTAAAAAATTATTTATTTATTTCTAATGGTCTCAAAAAATATATTTTATCCTATCTTTTTAAATTCATATATCTATAATTTAGTTTTTTGATTAATTTCATGTTCCTTTTCAATTTATTTTTAGTTTCTTGATAAAAATAAAAAAGAATAAATAAATAGATGATGGAAAATTTTGATGACGATTGAAGAAATGTTTAGGAAAAAACAAATAAAGAGTGGTCTAAGTTGATTAGGAGGATATTTAATTAATTATTTTTTCATAAACCTAGATTAATTAATTAGCAAACGATATACACTAAATCGTAATTTATTCTTCATTGCATACACTTTTTTTTTTCCTTTTTATCTTAGCAAAGATAGTACAAAACATTTAGGCACTTTCATTATGTCCTGAATGTTTTTTTTGTTTTAAAAGTGTTTTTAAAAAAAATTAAATTTTTTTTATGTTTTTTTACTTCAAATTAATATTTTTTTGTGTTTTTATATCATTTTGATACGCCAATATTAAAAATAATTTTTAAAAAATAAAAAAAAATATTATCTTAATATATTTTTAAATAAAAAATATTTTAAAAAATAATTACAACTATATTTTTTGAGCATTTTAGAAATGGTGATTCAAAACTTTTGGAACTTGTTCTTTTATGGTAAATTTCAAGAATTCAAAACATTTTTGAAGACGAGAGACCCAAAGAAATAGCTTTGAGAATTTCAAATGGTATTTGTTATAAAAACATATATGAGTAATACCACTTTTATTATTATAGTCATACAAAACTAGCTTTTTATTTTAATAATAAGAATTTTATTATATCGAATTTGGAATTTTATCATAAAATTAATTTTTTATTTAATTAAATCTTAATATACAAGAAATTATTTTGTGCAACCTCTTAGGAACTCAATTAATTAAATATTAATAAGAATCTTAACACCGTTGTAAACCTTGTTTTTTTTTCTTCTTTCTCAAGAAAAGGAGGAAAATAGCTTCAAAAGCATCCCGATGGAATATTCTATTATTATTTTAAGAACTCAGAATACTGACACCTTGGAAAATACTTCGAAAATGACCATTAACACAATATAAATCACGCCCTCAACCTAGCCTACGCCAACAATATATTGCCACGTTTTCAACCTAACTAACCCTAACCCTATAAAATCACAAGTCCAGATTTTATGGTCAGTTTCACGAATTCATAGGCACGTCAAAACCCTTTCTCTCTCGAAGCCTCTCTCACCCCCTCTGTCCATCTATCTAGTCGCCGCCTCTATCACTCACCATGCCTCGCCGAAGCTCTGGAGGTCAGATTTTTACGTAGATCTGTTAATTCTTTTCCGGGTTCTGTTCATTTTTATGTGTTTATTTTTATTCGTTGTTTTAGATTTGAGAAAACGTAGCCAAATAATACAAATTTAGATTCTCCGTCTTTTTTTTTGGCGACTAGAGAGGATGTGTTGTGCTGATTATATTTGTTTAGTCATGGTTTTTCTTTTTCTTTTTTACAGCATTTGTTTTGTGTTTGTTTTTTAATTTGTGAAAGTTAATGTTGAGCATAAAGTTCGTTCCTTTTTATCTGTTTAAATCTTGGAAGATGCTTAATTGGTTTGGATTTCCATATTTATGTTGATGCGTGTAATTGGGTGGTTTGGTTTTCAGGTTTTTAAGCAGGGTTGCGTAGAGGTATTATTGTTTTTAAAAAGAAATTTATTTGGAAATGTATTAAAATAATTTTTTAATTTTTAAAAAATTATTTTTAATATTATAATATTAAAATGATTTTAAAAAATTAATTTTGCTCAATTCTCATTGCTTAGTTAATATTCTCATTGCTTAGTTATTATTGAGCATGAAAACTTAGGCACTTAGATGTTGGTGCTTGTTAGCTTTTAAATTTTTGGGGTTGACGTGATTGATTCATTTGTTGAATACCCATATCTATTCCGTTTCGTTTTGTTGTTTTGGATAATCATTTGCGGGTTTCCAATCGTTTAGTTTATGTATTATGTGATGTATTTTTTTTATCAATTGTGCAATTTGTCATCCAGCTTCTTATTTACATGTAATCCTATGCTTTTTGCAGGAAGATCTGCCCGCCCAGCTCCTCGACCTGCCCGAGCTCGCAGCCCACCTCCCCAAACAGGTAATGCTACTCTGCAGAGTATTGCAGAATAATTTGAAGATTGCAAGACATTATAGGTGCACACAGGAACAGATCCATGTATCGCATTTAGTTTGGATTGAGGGTTTTCCATGCAATTTACCTTCTCATCTTAAATTTGGTGTTGCCTTTTTTAAAGCATAACTTTGCCTTAACTTCTTTGTGTGTGTGTGCGCGTGCGTGTTCTGATGCAGTTAACCATGCTCCTCCACCAGCTCATGCTCAGAGCAGCGGTGGTGGATCAATTCTTGGAGGCATTGGTTCGACCATAGCTCAGGGTATGTGAAAGATAGATCATTGCTTCCCTGGGATTGAAACCCTCTCTTTCATGTTATTTCTTGGTCATGTTATGTTTATTTGAATTAGCATAAGCCTGGTTCTTCTTATAACAGGCATGGCTTTTGGCACTGGAAGTGCTGTGGCACACAGAGCTGTAGATGCTGTGATGGGTCCTCGCACTATTCAACATGAAACTGTGGTCTCTGAGGCTGCAGCCGCCGCAGCACCCACTGCAAGCAGTATGGGTGGTGCTGATGCATGCAATATCCACACCAAGGCATTCCAAGATGTATGTACACTTTTCTTGTTTGGTTACTTATTTGCAAAGATTAGCAATGTAAATCAAGTGATTAATTATCTTTGTTAATTTCTGGTATTGCCTGGAGGATGGTAGACA
>Ga0307515_10011509_pt1 | contig 16789 bp, 2 predicted proteins | sample 17_EM_MG_FD_194513 | JGI IMG/M metagenome (GOLD analysis project Ga0307515, IMG submission 194513) | Populus trichocarpa ectomycorrhiza microbial communities from riparian zone in the Pacific Northwest, United States - 17_EM | ecosystem: Host-associated > Plants > Roots > Unclassified | place... | reverse complement strand
GGGAGGGTGCATGTTTTGTTGTTCCGACGGCGGATTTAGTACTAATCAAGTCAATTTTAGCAATCGTAGTGATAAATAGATATGCTAATGTCTGTACATATAGAGCGGGGAGCTGTTCTGCCTAGTACCGACACACGACTAGTTCCGGAATATTTCTGCTTCAATCCGGAACAAAGACGTCCTTATTTAGGTAAAAGTCGTGTATCGCTCTAAGAGGCTGTATCCCGGAACAAACGACTCATTCCGGAAAAGATTTTTTATATAAGATCTTTAAAAGGCCTTTAAATTTAACCGATGGTAGCATCTTGACGGGGGCGTCCGATTGGCCACAAGTTGGTGCCCTTTAGGGGGCCTTTTTGGGGCCGATTTAAGCCTTATTTGAGCAATCGGGTGGGCAATCGGGTGGGAGATCACGTGATACCGCTGATCTAGGCCTAATTAAGGCAATTGTAGAGCCAAGAGCCAAGGTCCCACACGATTGCTTGAATCAAAACCCAAAAACGACCCCAAAAAGACATCCCAAAGGACACCAGCTTGTAGCCAATCGGACGCCCCCATTAAAACGCCAATTTAAAGCTTTTTATATTAAACCTTTGCCAGATAAGGCAATTAATCCGGAATTAACCTCTAAAGACGATTTATTCCAGAATGAAGTAGAAATAATCCGGAACGAATCGTGTACCGGTATAAGGCAGAACAAAACTTAGATGTCTGTCTTCCCAGCGCTGGAGAGGATGATTACTAGAGGCATAATGCATAAAGATACGCCTTCAGTTGATACGAGTTAGCGTGAAATTTAAGTTTGAGCTAATGAGGAAAGTGCGCAAATCCCCTCATCCTCTAATCGTGGAGACTGATACCAAGAAGCGAGGTCCAGGCGCGCGATAAAACCCGCGCGCGCCGCATGTTTATAGTACCTGTTCTTAGTATCTGTTCTAAACTTCTCCAAGTTCATCAGACTTCTCCAAAAGGAACTTACGGGAGACGCAACAGAGACTTCTTTAGCTTGAATCCAGCAGCAGAGATGATTATCTCAAACGGCAAACTACGTCAGCATCGTGGCTTGTGACCACACATTGGCCAATGATGACGATTCCTAAGAAAAACCAACCGTATGAGATGTCGAACACAAACCGTATTACTCGCTTTGTTGAATGGGGAAAAACTCACTAGGCATTCATTTTTTAACTTTATTTATTATGCCAACAATTTCTTCGAGTTCCATACGTCAAATTCAAACTCCAATGGAGTGCCTCTAATTAATGTCATTCTGCCCGGTCGTTTTGTTGCAAACTTATCAAGGCATCGGAAGACACCCGTTCAGCTCCGTTTTATTTCACCCAGCAGTAAGTGGCGCCGCACGTGCACTTAGGCACTTCGGATAAAAGGCTGGACCCACATGATAACACCATGGTTTGTGGGTCAGCTGTTTCACCACCGACTGCTGAACGCCGAAACAGTCGTTTCTGCTGCAGCCTTTATATGAATTGGCGGCCATTTCGCCATCTCAGCTGTCGACTGCAGCTTACAAGCGCCACCACATTCTTCCATCCTCGGATTTCAATGAAGAATGTATGCGCAGGGGCCCGTGCTTACATGCCGTAAGACTGCGGAGAGGCCGCTTCAGCGATCAAAAAATATGGCTTGACAACTTCATGTAAACGCACCGTCGGAGTCTTGTCCTTTTGCATTATTGGACGTTTAACCCCACTATGGTGGAAGTTTTCAGCCAGCCCGGGCGGGGCCAGACTTGCCCCTCCCCCTCTATTTCTTATTCCACGCGCTCTCCAAAGCTGCAGCTAGTCTGAGGGCTACCTGAGACCTTCCGAAGTAGCACAGAATGATACTACCAATTTCGCATGGGCATCAACGAGCACAGATGTGGCTTTTCTCGACCTTATTAGGCTACTCAGCTGAAGTGCTTGGAAAGTATTGGAATGCCATGTCTCTGCCTCGCCTGTCACATATAAAGCCGAGAAGCTCCTCAACCAGTATTTCATGACTAAATCCACTACTCAAATCAAGTCTACTCAATCCTCTCTAGTCAGAATCAAGTTTTTATTCGGTTCCAGTGCATACTGTAGGCGCTAAAACAGCTGGTCCGCAACAACTATGGCGAGCTCAAACGTGGCCACTACTGGTGTTCCTACTACTCCAGCCGCCAACGGTCAGCCTCGCAATATGTCCTGTTGACCAAGTATCCTAATTTTAAGCAGGCGCTGTCCCCCTGAGGCGTGAAGTTCGGGATCTTCAGAAGAATTTCCCAGATCAATGGAATCTGTTCTTGCTTGGTCTTGTCAACTTCCAACAGGTAGACGCAGATGACCTGCTTTCGTACTATCAGCTAGCTGGTATGTCACATGCGCTAAGGATCTCTTCCTCCACTATTCTAAGCCGGTGGAACTACATTCCTTGCTGACCATTCTGAAATTGCCGGAATAGGCATCCACGGCGAGCCATTCATCCCTTGGGATGATGTAAATGGGATCTCCAACCCCACATTTGGGGGATATTGCACGCACAGCTCGATCCTGTTCTTGACGTGGCACCGTCCTTATCTTGCTTTGTACGAGGTTTGTGTTTCTAAAATCCCAAACTTTTCATCCCAAAATACAGGCACTATGGAGCTTAACAAATGCACTATTAACCACAATCACAGCAAGCGCTTTACGCCATTATTCAGCAGGTCGCAACTCAATTCCCCGCGGCAGTCCGTGGTCGCTACGTTGCAGCTGCACAAACCTTTAGAATCCCTTACTGGGACTGGGCTGCGAAAGGACCAGGAAGCGCATTCCCTTCTTCTATAAGTTCCCCGCAAGCAACTATCATTGATGTTGATGGGGCTACGAAGCGAATCTCCAATCCCTTATACAGCTATCAATTCCCCGCAAGAGCAAGTCAAGGAGATTTAGATGATAGGGTAAGTCGCCTTTTTCAAGACCATAAGGTCTGGAATATTGTCAATGAATTGCGTGCATTACTCCCTAGATTAATCACATCAGGGAACAAGAATTCAACAAGCATTGCTGATAATCAATAGTGGAGCGTCTTTCCTGGCACTCTCCGGTACCCCAATAGCAACGATGCCAGTGCACAGTCTCGGGATGACCGAGTATCCCGAGTGATTTCAAATGAAAATGCCTCTTTGAGAAACAATGTTTCTCTTATCCTGCTTTCATACAAGCAATTTGATGCATTCAGTAACAATGAATGGCTGCGCAATGGACGGGCTGGCACCTATGGAAGTCTTGAGGATATTCATAACGAGATCCATGACAAGACTGGAGGCAATGGTCACATGAGCGCACTAGAGGTTTCTGCCTTTGACCCTGTCTTTTGGCTTCATCACTGGTTTGAGCTGCCTCCAACCCCTTGTGAAGGTTCATACTAATATCTCTTAGCAACGTCGATCGCCTTGGGGCTATCTGGCAAGCTATGAACCCTAACAGCTATGTAACGGCGAAAGCGAGCGAAGGGAACTTTTTCACCGCTCAAGGCGCAACGGAGGACGCTAGCAGTGGGCTCAAACCCTTCTGGGATGCATCGGGGACCAAATTCTGGACCTCAACTCGAGTGAAGGAAACAACTACCTTCGGCTACGCATATCCTGAGACTCAAAAGTGGAGTTATCCCAGCACGCAGGCGTACCAGGCCGCTGTCCGCAATATAGTGGTGGGAGAGTATGGAGCCAACGCCTTGAACAATTTCTTTTCAAATGCCAGCGCCAATATTGCAGCCGCCGTTACTCCTAGCCCTGCTCTTGCGGCTGCGTTCACAAAGAAAGCCGTAGCTCATCCAGCACCTCCATCCGCGCAACATCCCATCCAAGCTCCCAAAGCGGCCAATCCTGGACCCGCTGAGCATCCGCCACCACCTGCTTCAGCGGAGCCGGCTGCGAAACCCAGAGGAGTAGCCGCACCAGCAGTCGCGCCTCTTGAACTTCCCGAGCAATTTGCTCACCTTGCGCTCGATAACACCTACACGGAATGGATCACCAACATGCGCGCCGTCAAGCACGGCCTCTCGCAAACCTTCCGTGTCCTTGTCTTCCTTGGCGAATTTAACCCCGATCCTAAGACCTGGCCTCTCGAGCCCAACCTCGTCGGCCGCTTCACGGTACTGGGTCGCGCACCCAACACTGAATGCGCCAAGTGCAAGACCGACCAAGAAAACGAGCTGGTCGTCACCGGCACCGTGCCACTGACGACTGCCCTGCTAGGAGAGATTGTGGAGGGCAGGTTGGCAAGCCTGAAGACAGAGGACGTAGAGCCCTATTTGGCGAAGAACCTGCACTGGCGCGTTACGGTGTTCAACGGCGAGGAGAAGGACAGGAATGAGGTGCCAGGCTTGAATGTCTCGGTTGTGAGCACCAACGTCAGGATCGGGGACGATGGCGTACCCGTTTATTCTGACGTTTATACCGTGCACCCAACCATCACGGACGGGAAATCTGCGGGCCACAGCCCCGGCGACCAGATCTAGGTCCCGGAAGAGTCAAAAGTTGGTTTGTTCGGTTTTTGTTGCAATACGAAGCTTCTCTGCACTCTCATTTGACCAAGCGATAATGAATTAAACAATATTCGACTTTTCTTACTTCCTGACCTTGCTTCCAGACCTTGCTTCCACAAGGTTGATCGTATGCCTGAATCACCCTTCTGAAGTAGCCTTGGATGATATTCGAATTATCTGTGGCTGATATATAGACGCATGCTGTAGCATGCTGTAGCATGCATAACATGCAAAGCCAGCCACTCATACATCAACATGTGGTATGTGAGATAACGTGGTAGTTGCTACCGTGAGTGGCTAACGTGTTTTACTATGCTTTGCGAAAGTATTGCGAAAATCAAATTAAGCGAGCTTCGCCCACACAGCATTGAATTTACACGGGGTACAGCTGAGCGTGGTCCGGAAAAAGTTGAACGTGGTCGCCGATGTGGGTCGACGAAAGCTGAGCGTGGTCGCCGATGGAACGCCGGAAAAAGGTCGGCGGTACTTAACCTTTACCCATACAGAACGCGCATTGGTAGCCATATTTGACTTAAGCGACTATATAAACCAAAATATTTAGAGTATATGCTACGCATACACACAGAGACATAGATATAAAGACGCATATATATATATACCTATACACACACAAATATATATATATATATATATGCGTATTTATACATCCTGTTACGGCACTGGCAGAACTGGCAGAACTTGGCAGAACTTGGCAGAACTTGGCAGAACTTGGCAGAACTTCGCACCGGCAAGTTGCCACAGATTGCCATAGATTGCCGCATATTGCGATTATATGACGCGAAGATCTTATAAAACACCGAACGGCGCTGCTCTTCTTCTCCTTTTCTTTCCCTAGCTTTAGATTCTCGTTTATAGATAATCTAATCATATAGGCTTACGCGACCCTTTTGCTGTGCTTATATCTTAATTAACTAAGTTACTAATATTATTTAAAGCTTACTCTACTCTTTCTTTCTAAGAAGGAACTTAAATATATCTACTAGAACACAAAATAGGACCCTAAGGATATTACTAGAACTATAAGGATAGGACCTAAAAAAAATAATAGAACCCTAAGGAAAGGACCTATAAGATACATATAGACTAGAACCTTTAAAGAAATTACCCAGAATTACCTAATACCCCTACTACTATGCTATAAACTATAGTAGTAGGTAAAGCAGCTATAGGACCCTTAAATACTTTAAATAAAGAAATAATTAATATTTTAACCCCCTAGGCGGAGCTTGCGGCTACTAATACCAAAATTAAATAACTGCAAGAGCTACTTAAAGCTAAAGATACCCCTATATCTAATAATAAGTTATTATTAAATAACTAAAGACTTATTATAGTCCTTTAGGCCCTATCCTAGCGCCTTAGTAGACCTACTAAAGCCTATATAGTACCAAAATGGTTAATAAAGGTTATAAATCCCCTACTACTTATAGACGGAACTAACCCTATATTTAATAATTAGAAGCTTTAATTACAGGATAAGCTTAAAGTTAATATAAACTATTTCCCTAACGCCTAAGCCAGAATGGCCTATGTTTTTAGCCATACTAACGGAAATATCTAGATATATTTACGCCCGCAATATACTAAAGACTTAGCAGACCCCTTTATCTCTAAAGAAGAAATAATTAAATACTTATCTTTTATTTATAAAGACCCTTTTAAAGTATAAAACGCCCGCCTTAGCTATAAAAGCCTAAATATAAAAATAACGGAGACCTTTTTAGCCTTCTAAACCCACTTTCTATACCTAGCCAGATAGGCCTAGATCCCCTAAAAAGACCTACTACTAAACCTCTTTAATAAGCTTACCCTAGACCTATAGCGGGCCGTATTACTAGCTTATACTACGGCATAGACGTTAAAGGAACTTATAGACTATTACCTAGCTATTAACTAAGGCCTCTATTAAATTAAGGTACGTACTAATTAGCTAAAAACTAGAAACCTTATAAACTAGGCCGTAAGTACTATAAGTACAGCCTGTAGTGCCCTAGCGCAATCAGCAACTCCTATAGTTAACTTAGCAGCTAGCTATATAGCTACCCCTACTATAGGCCTAGTATACACCCGGCCTATATATAGCTACCCCTATATATAGGTGTTAGGCTATAAAGACGCACTAGCCATAACCGGCTTAGCGTAGGCGAGGTATAGGCGAGGCGCCTATAAAATATAGTCACCCCGCATTAGAGAACAGCAGAATTTAGTTCTACAGTTCTACTCCATTAAGAACCAAAAACTCTTTATATCCCACTACTATTATTACGTTACTATATGCCCTAAGAACCTTAGCGTCCTAACAGTACTAAATTCTCATCCCTTTTTAGGGGTAGTGGCCTAATAACACAGCGGTCTGCTAAGGCCACGACTACATAGCGGCAACCCTCTATCGAGAAGACGACCTATATTTATTAACTATATCGCAACCTATCAACCTAATAGCGAGACGCGGGCGTACTAGCGCAGTATATACTACTAAGCCTAGGGATCGGCCCTAAAATAACATAGGCGAACCCATATTATCCTAAATAAAACCAAAAGCTACGGATAAAGGGGATATACAGAAAGAAATACAACGGCTAGAAAATAAGAAGCTACAACTCCTAGAGTAAAGAAACTACACTTACTTAAGGAAGAGGTAAAAGTGCTAAGACGGCGTCAACGCGGCAAGGTAACATTAACTCCCATTCCTAACCCAGATCTACAACCTTAAACTATCCTATTGGAGTACTTAGATAGTAGCTAGATACGTCCAAACCTTAAGCGAAAGGCTACTAATATAATAGGCACTCCGTTAAAACGGGCCGTTAAAATAGAGAAGATTGTTCTATATTATAGTAAGACTATATAAGAGCACTAAGACTTCCGCAATAGCTTAAAGTTAACATTCCGCCTAAAGTATAATAGCTTTGCGGATAAGGATATTAAAGTCGCGTTTACTATATAATATATAAAGGGGACTAACCAAACCCTTTAGCTATAGTACGAAGATAACCACCTAGATACGTAGTTTACCTAAAAGGAGCTAATAGAATTCTTAATTAACTAAATTAAAAGTCCTATTAATTAAGAACTCTATATAGCCTTAATATATATAAGGGCAATATAATAAACCAATTAACCTATAAATAAGTTTACTACTTACCTAACCTCCTTAAAAGTATAAATTAATCCTCCCTATAATATAAAGCATCTAATAATATACCTATTCGCGAAGCTACGGCCAAAGCTACGGCTTACGGTTACCAACTATTAAGAGTTTCTATAAACTTAAGATTAGCTAGTTTCCCTAGCTGCCCTATTAAAGGAAAACTAGAAGAGCGCGAGCGCCCCATAGGTTAGAAGCAATAGGTGTGCCGCGAACTTAAATATAAAGACCACCCTATTAGGTAACTTAGGGAAAACAGACTCTAAAACCACCGCCAGCAACGCAACAGTGGGGCGAAGTAGTACCACTAGGGGTTTAACCTAACCTAAGGGGAACTATAAAAATTGTAGTAAGCCAGAATATTAGTGGCGACAGTGCCCGGAGCCATAACAGTACCAGCTATCTTAACGCTAGAAAAAGGTAGGCGCCCTTAAAGCCCCTTACACCCGTAGGGCATAAGCTACCACTAAATTATAAGGAAGCTATTACTATCTTAAGAGAAGTCCTATCTAAGCAAACCTAGAAGGAGATCTTAGTAATACTTAATCTTAGCGCTAAAGTAAATATAATCAATTAGCAATTTATAATAGAGTATAACTTTAAAATACTAGACGCAGAATTACTTACCTACTCCTAGTTAAATAAAACTTAGGTATATTACTATAAAGCCTATAAGGTACTATTAAGAATAAAGGACAGCTAGGGCAAAATAAGGGAAGTAACCCTTATCTACTATAGAATGGCTAACGCATCCCCCACTATTACCCTAGGTATACTAGGGTTAAAAAAGGCCTAACTTCTTATTAACTATAAGGCAAAGGCGTAGCAATAAAAGCTAGACGGCTCGTCCCTATTACTATAAACCCCTAAGGGTTTCACAGAGTCTCTTTAGAGGGAATCTAAGGTCTTTACCCTAATAATTACTAGATTAATGCCTAGTAAATAAAACAACGGCAGCTTACTAGTCCTTCCCCTACAGTTAAAAAAAGCTAGCGATATCTTCTTATATAAGGAAGCAGGAAAGCTACCCTAATACTACTAGGGCGACTATACTATTAACCTAAAAAAGAGACAGGAGGTCCTATATAAACCGCTCTATAACCTCTTAATTAAGGAGCTAGAGGTACTAAAGGAGTACTTAAATAACACCTTAGCTAAAGGTTAGATTTAACTAAGTACTAATCCTATAGAGGTACCTATCCTATTTATACCTAAAAAGAATAGAAAGCTATAGCTCTATATAAACTACAGAGGCCTTAATAAGGTAACAATTAAGAATTATCTCGCACTACTATTAATTAGTAAAACCTTAGACCGCTTAGTAGGTTCTAAGATCTTCACTAAGTTAAACCTAACAAATACGTACTACCGCCTTTATATCCGTTAGGGTAATAAATAAAAGACAGCGTTCTATACGCGTTACGGCCACTTTAAGTATTTAGTTTTACCTTTTAAGTTAACTAACAGACTAGTAACCTTTTAGGGCTATATTAATTAAGCCTTATTAGGACTGGTAGACGTCTTCTATATAGTCTACCTTAATAATATTCTAATTTTCTCTACAAATCCAGAGGAACACTAGCGCCACGTACTAGAAGTGCTATATAGGTTATAGTAATATTAACTGTATGCAAACCTTAAGAAGTACAGGTTTAGTATATAAGAGGTTAAGTTTTTAGGATATATTATTAATCCTAAAGGCGTAGTAATAAATCCTAGCTAGGTAGAAGCTATTACTAAATAGGAGAGCCCTTAATCCTATAGGGATATCCAGGTCTTCTTAGGTTTTACTAACTTCTATTACCAGTTTATCTATAAGTATTCTACTATTGCAAAGCCTATTACTAATCTCCTTAAAAAAGCAAAGAACGGCTATAAAGCTAGGCCTTTTAGTTAGCCTAAAAAGGCAAAACAGGCAATACGCCGGCTCTGTGACGCCTTTATAACAGCGCCGCTTTTGCAACACTATACGCCAGGCTTACTAACCTAGTTAGAGACTAATACCTCTATATAAGGCCTAGTAGTAATTATATTACAGCTATTTAAAGACGGCCTTTAGCATCCAATAGCCTTCTAGTTTAGGAAGCTTTTGCTAGCAGAGCATAATTATAAGACCTATAATTAGGAGCTACTAGCTATTATAGAGGCTTTTAAGCATTAGAGATACTATATTAAAGGGCTATTAAGCCGCCTAGAAGTACTCACAGACTATAATAATTTAAAGGGTTTTATAAAAGTAAAAGCCCTTAATAGACGGCAAGCCAAATAGGCTATAACATTAGCTGCCTATAACTTTATTATTAAGCATAAGGCGGGAAAAATAAACCCCATAAACGCGCCGTTAAGGCAACCCCTAGGCGTAGAGGGTCCGCCAAAAAAAGATACTATACTACTATTACTCTAAAGGACTTTAGAAATACAGGGCCACTAACCTAAGGTAAAAGTCCTATTAAGTATATAAGAAAGCAAGCCTTCTACAAAGGTGTTATTTCTACGGCTATAAGCTAGTAACCCAACAGCAGTACGCATAGGCTATATAGTATTACGGTTTAACTAGGCAACCTATATATATACTATTAAGTAGCGCGTAATAAGGACCCAGGTTAGAGAAATAAGTACTTAAAAGAGTGCTTATAAGTCCAGTACGGAAACAGTTATTAAGCTTATTAAAGGACTTTAGACTAAAGATAACTTTATACTATAAAAGCGCAGCAACAGCGTAAATACTGCGAGACGCCGTTAACGCGCCCGCTTAAAGCCAGTATGGCAGTTTAATTCCGCTAGACTACTTTATTACCGCGGGAGGTTATATATACCCCTAGACCTAACAGTTTATATAAAACTCCTACAGATCCACCACAATAATGCCCTAGCTAGGCACTTTAATAAGAAAAAGACTCTAAATCTACTCTTATATAAGTACTACTAACCTAGTATAAATACAGACGTTATAAACTATATCTCTACCTATAATTTATACCAACGTATACATACGCCTTAATATCGCCCTTATGGCGAGCTCTAAGCACTACCTTACCTAGACCAGCTATAGCAGGAGATTATAATAGACTTTATTATAGGCCTACCGCCTAGTAAACAAGGCAATAAGGTATATAACGTAATATATATAATAGTTAACCGCTATACTAAGATGGCCTTATATCTACCTATAATAAAAACTATTACTATAACTAAACTTACGGATCTCTTTCTTAATAAAGTAGTACGCCGTTTTAAAGCCCCTAGGGGGATTATATTTAATTATAGCAGTATCTTTACCAGTAAGTTTTAGTTAGAGCTATACTTTACTATAAAGATAAAACGTAGGCTAAGTATAGCCTTTTACCCGTAAATAAATAGGTAAACAAAACGCTAGAACTAAACCCTAGAGTATTACCTCCGTATATTCTATAACGAAAAGTAAAGTAACTAGGTAGGCCTTCTATTACTAGCTAAATTCGCCTATAATAATACTAAACATAGCACAATAGGTATAAGCCCGTTCTATACCTACTATAAGTTTCACCTACGTCTAAAATATAAGGTCTAGGCGGACAATAGTAGTTCTATTCCAACCGCCTCTAAAAGAATTAAAAAAATATCCCTTAAATATAAAGCGTTGGCGAAACGCTAAAAGCACGCCGCCGAGGCGCAGGCAAAATACTATAATTATTATTACTAACTATAGGCATATAAAGTAGGGGATCTAGTCTTACTATTAACTAAGAACCTTAAACTAAAAAGGCCAAGTAAGAAACTTACAGCACGCTTTATTAGACCTTTTAATATAGCCAAACTAATTAGAAAGCAAGCATACCGGCTATATCTACCTATATCTTACTATATCTACCTAGTATTTTATATTAGCTTGCTAGAGCCATATAAATAATATAAGGGCACTACTAAAAACCCTCTCCTAGGGCCTATTAAGCTAGATAATTAAAAGGACTAAAAGGACTAATATAAGATAGAAGAAGTATATAGAAGAAAGGGATATAACTAAACCCTATAGTACCTAGTTAAGTAGAAAGGCTAGCTAGAAGAGTATAATAAATAGATCCTAGTAGAGGACATTAATAAGAACGTAAAGAAGACATATAATAGTTACTTTACCCTAAGGGATAAATAGAAAAGAAAGTAGGTAAGAAAATAAAAAACTTTTAATTATAATTAATATTATACCCTACTAGCGGGGCGATAATAGAATAACGGTAGAGTAATAGTAGTACGCTAATAGAAATACAGATACTCTACAGCTCCAATAAATCCTCCCTCTCCTCCCCTCCTTCCTCTTCCTCCTCCTCTCCCTCCTTATCCTCCTCCTCCCCCTCCTCCTTATCCTTCTCACCCTTATTCTCCTCCTTATCCCTTATAATAGGAGGCATATTAGCCTATAAGAACTATTAGCATACGCTATACTAGTAAAACACCTGCGTTATAATACGTACTAAGACACACATTACGTTAAAAATTCCTTTAAGAGTATAATAGATGGCCTATAATTCCTATACTTAGAGTAAAGGAAAGTCTTCGCCCTTTAGGCGCTAGCGGAGACTATACTTAGCGCCGGTGCGTATTAAGGCCTTAATATCCTTTATAAAGGACTTCTAGGCGGTAGTAACGCGAGCGTTAAGGTTAGCTATATCTCCGCTAGCAACCTACTAGCGCTTAGCCCTATTAATAAGAGCGAGTAGCTTATTTAAGCGGCTATAGAAGGCCTTAGGGACCTAGTCTATTAGCCATTAGAACCTAAACTAATGTACTTAAATTTACTAGTTAACATAACTTATTTAATTATCAGCAGTACCCGCAATTTCGGTTAGCCTACTTACCGCAGGTAGCCCGCCTAGTAGTAGCTACACGCTTAGCATAACAGAGGCAAATTAGTTCTAGTAAGGCTAGAAAAGCAGCTTATAAGCGGCGTAGGAGCTTTAATAGCGCCTAGTAGGGTTAGCGACAGCTATAAGCTAGTATAAAGAATACTTATAGAAAGCTCGCGAGTAGGCGAACCGACGGCTTAGCGCTTATAATTTATAATTAATTGGAAATTATAGAGAAGGCAAGTTATAGGCTAAAAGAATTAGAATAGACTTAGAAGGGAAATCTAATATCCTACCTTAGTAGGAACTCCTACCTTTATAGATCTCACCGAGGCCCTAGCGTTCTATTATCTTATTATCCTATTATCCTATTTACACATTATCTAATTTACTTAAATTTTATTACACACTTTTTATTCAGCGAAGGACAATAATAGCGCTCCTATTATATAATAGCATCGGCTAAGAACGGCCGCTTAAGAAGGGGGAGGCAATTATTAGGCTATAAAAACACACTGGCTATAACCGGCTTAGCGCAGGCGAGGCGCAGGTAAGGCGCCTACAAAACGTAGTCACCCCGCATCAGAGAACAGCAGAATTCAGTTCTATAGTTCTACTCCATTAAGAACCAGAAACTCTTTACATCCCACTACTATTATTATATTACTACATACCCTAAGGACCTTAGCGTCCTAACAATAGGCCCTTAACAATTAAGGAGCTTACTTCTTATACGGTTAAATAGGCTACCCTATAAGAAACTACCTAATAAAAGCAAAGATAAATAAGGTCCTATTAATTTAGGAGAATAGTATAAAGCCGAAAAAAGAGGAACCTTAGAGGAAGACTCCTTTTTAGGGTTAAAAGGAATTAATATATTATATATTAATCTAGGTTGGCTAATTAGTAAAAAAAGCTACACTATCCCTTATACTTTATTTCGCAATAAATATTAAGTTTTAACCTCTACTTTAGCTAACTTAGAAGCAAATACCTTTACCTTAATTAATATAAAGTGCGCTGCAAAACTAGCTAACTTTTTAAATATACCCTTTAAAGAACTATCTAAACTAGTTCCTATTTGCGGTTATAACGGATAAATAGGACTATCTATTATAACTATCTTATAGATCTACCTCCGCGTTAACAGATAAAGGTAGTATAATATCCCCTTCCTTATTACGGACCTTAGAAGCTATAATATAATTTTAGGAAGAAAATAGCTAGCCTATTTAGGCTTATAGCTTAACGTATAAAATAGGCAGCTTATCTAGCCTAAAACTATACCCCTAACGCCTTCCTTTATAAAAGAGATTAGTATTATAATAGAAAACCTTATACGGCTGTAGATAAACACCATTTACTAGGCCGATGCAACGCGTAGGGACTAGGCTTTTAAGAAGGATATATAGCTTAATCCGCAACGGATCCGTATACTACGCCGCCCCTAAACTGCCTATATTACACCACCCGCACTAAAGACTTAGGAAGTCAGTAGTGGCCTAGCTAAGTCCCTAATAGAGAACTTAGGCCCTACGCAGCCATAAAAAAAAGGCTAAAGATATTAGATAATATACCAAACTAATAAACTAGAAGGATAACTTACGGAAAATAAAATATAAGCTAAGGAAGACTATAAACCCTATACCGTAAGATACGGCCTAATAAATATCTATAAAGAAACCTATAAACCTTCCGCTAGTTAATATTTACTATATTAGCGCTATAGAATTCTACTAAAACCTAGTTTAGCCTAATACCGTTACCTTTATAAATAGCTTATATAAAATTAATTAAATAATTAAAGAAAAAGAAGCCCTAGCCTAAAAGAAAGGCGAGCTTATAGATAAGGAGCTAGTAAAACAGAAACTGCCCTATTAATACTGGAAATTTAAAGATATCTTCTCTAAAGTAGCGTCTAATATACTCCCGCCTTACTAACCGTATAACTATAAAATTAAAATTAAGCCGGATAAGGTGCTTACCCTTAGCTATAGCCCCCTTTAACAGTAATCTACTGCCGAATTATAGGCTATAAAGTAGTATCTTATTAATAACCTGGATAAGGGCTTTATTAAGCCTAGTTAAGCCCCTTTTAACTTACCTATTTTTTTTACTAAAAAGCTAAATAGAGGACTTTGTTTCTATATTAACTACTATAAGCTTAATAATTTAACCCTTAAAGACCGCTACCCACTGCCTTTATTTAATAAGACTTTAGCCTAAATAAGTAGAGCTAAAATCTTTACAAAGCTTAATATCTGCTAAGCTTTTTACTAAATTAGGATAAACCCTAAATTAGAAGACCTTATTACGTTTCGGACCCGTTACAGAATATATAAATATAAAGTACTACCTTTTAGACTAACTAACGGACCGGCTATATACCAACGATATATAAATAACGTACTATTTAACTACCTTAATAACTTCTGTATAGTATACCTGGATAATATTATAATCTACTTTAAAAATAAACTAGAATATAAAGAGCATATTTATAAAGTCCTATAACGGCTTTAGGAAGCTAGCCTTTAAGCTAATATTAAGAAGTTAGAATTTAGTATTAAGCGTATAAAGTACTTAGGGTTTATTATTAGTATAAACGGGATTAAGGTAAACCTAAAAAAGATAGCCGTAATTAACTAATAGGTACCCCTAAGGACCGTAAAGGGGGTATAGTTATTTTTAGGGTTCTGTAACTTCTACCAACGCTTTATTAAAAACTATAGTAGGATTACCTAGCTACTAAGCCTACTTACCTATAAGGACCGGCCCTTTTACTTTAATACCGCATATAGGCAGGCCTTTAATAAGCTTAAGAAACGACTAGTCTCTACTTCCTTACTTACCTACTTTAACCTAAAATGGCCCTTAATGCTAGAAACCGATGCCTTAGATAGTATTATAGCTAGCGTTTACTCCTAAAAGCAGATAAACGGAGAATGGTACCCTATTGCTTACTATTTAAAGACTATAGTAGATGCTAAGCTAAACTACCCAATTTACGATAAAGAAATACTGGCTATTATCTTTAGCTTTTAGCACTAGCGAGCCCAACTAGAAGGCACCCCTAAGTCTATCTAGGTAGTTTCCGATTATAAGGCCTTAAAATATTTTATAATAATAAAGGCCCTTATAGCCTAATAGGCGCGCTAGGCGGATACCCTATTTTAGTTTAACTTCCTAATTATATATAGGCTAGGCGCTACTAACCGTGTAGACGCTCTTATAAGGCGTAAATAGGATATAAATAACTAGACAGCCGTAAAGATCTTATTATAGACCTAAGCGCTACTATAACTAGAGCACCTTAACTCCTAAATATAGGCAGAACTAAATATAGACTCTTTAGATACTAAGATATGCCCTATTAACTCTATAGAACTAGACCTTATTAATAAACTACTATAGATAAACCGTACGGCCCCTTCTCTACAGGAGTACCGCGAAAAGGTAAAGAACGGTTTTAGCCTATAGTCCCTTAAAAGTGGACTACTTAAGCACTACGAACGGCTAGTGGTAGTAGAGGAATAGAACTTACAGACTTAGCTTATTGCCGAAGTATATACCTAGGTCTCTATAGCCTACCCTAGAAAAAATAAGACCTATAAGATTATTAGCGACCGCTACTACTGGCCCGGAATAATTATAAATATTAACCGCTATATACGGAACTGCAATAACTACTATAGGTCTATAATTCTATAAGATAAGACCCTAGGACTATTAAAACCCCTCCTAATACCCGACTACCCCTAGTAATATATCTTAATAGACTTTTATAAGCTACCTCCAGACCATAACGGATATAATATAGTTATAATCTTAGTTAACCGCTTTAGTAAGCGCTCGTTCTTAATTCCCTATTATAAAAATATTAATACTAAAGAGGCAGCCCAACTATATATCTATTACGTTTACTAAATTTATGGATTACTAGATACTATTATATCTAACTATAGGCCGCAGTTTATATTAGCCTTTTAGAATAAGTTTACCTAGATCTTAGGCATTAAGCTAAAGCTTTCTATGGCATATTACCCCTAGACAGACGGTTAAACGGAGATTATAAATTAATACTTGGACTAGAGACTTTAGCCTTTTATTAACTACTTTTAGGATAACTGGGCTAAACTATTACCCTTAATAGACTTCGCCCAAGTAACCCTACCCTATAACTCTACCGGATTTGCCCCTATTTAACTAGAAATAGGTTACCTACCCTATATAAGCTTTAACTAGGAAAGACTAAAAGGGCCCTAGACTATACGCGAAAAACTATCTTATA
>Ga0307515_10011508_pt1 | contig 16790 bp, 9 predicted proteins | sample 17_EM_MG_FD_194513 | JGI IMG/M metagenome (GOLD analysis project Ga0307515, IMG submission 194513) | Populus trichocarpa ectomycorrhiza microbial communities from riparian zone in the Pacific Northwest, United States - 17_EM | ecosystem: Host-associated > Plants > Roots > Unclassified | place... | reverse complement strand
AGATAGAAATTTCCATGGTCTTAGCTTAGGTTTTAGAAAAAAACTTTGATATGTTCTGAAAAGTTTATAATTTATAAAATTCTTTTTTGAATAGGAAATTTTTTTAATTTATTGTATAGATAGCTTCCAAGACTATTAATTAAATACAAGAAAAACATTTTAATTAGTAAAATTATAATTAAATTGTAGGTTATAATCTAAATAGAAAAAATACAAAAATAACCAGGAAAATAAAAAATTTATTAAACAAATAGCTTCCGAGTTTAATTTGGATCTATAAACAAAAACAATTGGTAAACCAATTGCTCCTATATAGAATTGGGTTTTTAAAATGATTTGACAAAATATTAGTTTAATTTAATAAAAAATAAAAAATTATATTTATTTTTATCGAACAATGTTGGACTCGATCGAAAACTTCTAAAAACATAGAAAATCTTAATAATTAAGGGAGTAACATAATAAAAATAATCATTTCAAGAATAACTAACATATACCCCACGTTACTAGATTATTGAATAATATAAAGAATTTGGTTTCATTGCTAATTAAACAGCGAGTCTAGCTTGTTAGTTATTTAAGATTAAATTTTAAATTGATAAGTTATGATTATTATTATGATGAATGCTCCAACCATGATATTTTTTTTTTTGGTACAATGAAAAGAAAAAAGAAAACTATGATCCTCTAAGGTAAATATAACCTATAGAATCAAATGACAAACTCCTGAAGAAGGGTTCTCTCAAATACATAAATCAGAGTTACTTTAGCTGCAAGCTTAGCCATATAGTCAGCGCATGAATTAGTTTTGTGCAAAGTATGAAGCAAACGAACTTTCTAATTTCATGTCAGGAGTTCTTTGATGTAAAAAAATAACAATTTCAAATAAATGATACTTGTTAAAATCATCATGAATCAATCGAATAACATCTGTATAATCAGAGTTGCATATGACCTTTCTGAAACCTCTATCCCATGACACCAATAAACCATATTTAATTCCTAGTAGTTCTAGAAGTATATTAGAACAAAAACCTCCATAACCCGTAAAACCCATCAACCATCTCTCTTCAGAATTTCTTAAGAGACCCCCCAAATCCAATCCTCCCTGGGTTCCTAAGAGAGCTGCAACCCACATCCAGTTTAATAAATCTTTCTTCAGGTCTAAGCCATAAGACAATAATGGGGTGCCTACGCACCATATTTGGATTATTCTTAGCATCGCAATACATATTTTTTAAAAAGTAAATTTGACGTAACAACCAGTTATCCCCCAAATACTCCTCCCTAAAAGCTAAAATATTCCCCCTCCTCCAAATCCACCAGATACCAGATAAGAATAACAAGGAAATGTCCGATGAGGCGAATCTTTGAACTCAGTCTACCACATCAGAATAGTAGAACCCTTGCCGGTTTGTGAGACTTAGTCCAAGCCAAATACTCCTAGCAAACACACAATCTCTAATACAATGTAAAATATCCTCGTCCACCACAGATTGAAGATGAAGAAATATTGCGTTTAAACCTCAATAAATTAGTGGGAAAGATATTATGAAATAATTGCTAAATGAACATTTTGATTTTTTTTTTAGCCTTCAATTTCCAAATCCAAGTCCACCTCGCATCTGGAAGAAGATTTCTAGCTTCGAACAAAAGCCAGAATAAGCTGTTTTACTAATTCTTGAATATGTGTAGCTAGTACACAAAAGCACCACAAGAAACTTTGAAATCTAAATCAATAATGTGTATCCGACCTTAATATGCCATCTTGCAGCCAAGGATCAAACCATAAAGATAAATCTCAGTACCTACTCTGTAAATGAACCCACCACCAAGAAAATTAAATGCCTACTCCAACCATGATATGAATGAGCATTTGACAACACCAAATATAAAAAAAACTAGTCTACCATCCATCCACGTAGTGATTGTGAAGCTAATTTGTACACAAAAACATTAGTGTTTTTTTCAAGATGTTTTTGTATAAGTACTACTAGTAAATTCAAACTGATGAACTCAAAACAAATGATCAGAAAAATCGTACGTAAAACAAGATTGCAATACTAAATAACAAGTCCTAAATCTTGTAAAACACCATCATAGAACTAAATTAAGAATAAATTAAAAACCCATTTATATTTACGTTTCAAAAACATTTTAAAAAATAACTCAATCTCTCTTACAACAAGAAAAGGCTGCATGCCTGAAATCAACACCTCAATCAAGGATTTTGATCTTTCCAAAACTGGCAAAACATGTATATGCAGGTGAGGACTCGTTTGTGCATTACTAGATAAGGTGGCCATAACCTAATTATCAAGGACATCAAATAGACATTACCTAATTATCAAGGACATTAAAGATCCGAATACGAGAAAGCGCTTGCTATATATTGTGTTGCTGTAAACAAGAACAAAAGCTAGCAGATTCCAATGATTAATTCGTCTTCTGGGGACTACAGGCATGTGTCCCTACTGAAGACGACGGGGCAAGGACTGAGGCCAAAGGGTGTGTTTATGGGCCTCTAAGTTAGGTTCATGTCTCGCACCTCCTCTTTTTCCTAAATTATATTTTATAAGCTATTTATTGAAATCTTGAATAAAAGCAGTGTATTTCTCTTACTATTTTTAGAATCTCAATATTAAATAGGTAGACAACACAGGTGGATCGTATGGAATGAAGATTGAAACTTTGTGTGTGTGTGTGTGTGTGTGTGTGTGTCTCTCTCTCTCTCTCTCTCTCTCTATATATATATATATATATATATATATATATATATATATATATATAATGTTGATGGGTTTATTAATGATGTTTCAATCAATTTTGAAGATTTCTTGACATTTGATAAGAAAAGCTCACATGCTATCTATAAATGTATAGATGTCAAGAGTGTAAATTAGAGAAGAAAAATCAATTCAAAATTGTCAATAAAATAGGGTAATAACTCAGCTGTTCAATATTCCCCTTAAATTCTAATTCCGAGAGGTGTAGTCAAGGGCGGAGGCATGTTAAAGGCTTGGGTGGTCTATAATCCAGGTTAAGATTTTATCAATATTTTTTACTAGTTTTATATAAAAAAATTATAATTCTTGATTGAGTTATTAAAAAATTCTAAAAATTTACGTGAAGCCTTCTAATATGATGCTTTAGCTTGGGTTAAAATTTTAGAATTTTTGAAGAAATTCAGAAATTTGATGAAAAATCACAATTTGACCAGTTTTACGTTATTGGTCATGATTTTCAATTCAACCATCAGATTAAACTGAAATTTTATGAGAGATCTTAAAATATATTGAATAAAATCTGGTTAAAATTTTAGAATGAATGGAGCTTGGTAGTGCTAACAAAAAAAAGACCGTCAAATAAAAGCAAAACGACTCATTGAGGGTAAAATGGTTATTTGCCATTAAAAAATAAAACAAATAAGCTCTTTCTTCTTTTTATATGTTGCCGACTGGGCAGAAGTAGAATAGAAAAAAAAAAAAGTCGAGAGAGAAAGAGAGAAAAGTAAGGGAAAAACATAAAAAAAAATCCAAGGAAAAAATTAAAAAAAATGAGAGAATAACCTTGTAAACTTGCAAAGTCCAACTTATAAAGCACTAATCTAAGAAAGAATCAAGTGAAGGAAAGATGAATTGAGAGAGAGAAAAAAATTTAATTAATTTTTTTTTCAGTTGATATGAGATTACTATTTTATCTCGGTTGAGAGGTTGTTACAATATCGATTCAGATTCGATTATAAATGAATTATATATTCCACAAAACATCGAAAGATATAACTTCAATAGTGAGTTTATTTTTACTTTCACTTTAATTTTATGTACTTTCAAATTTATTTTTTAATATTTTGGGTAGTGTATTTGAATTAAAACTTTACTGTTAACTTCAAAAATTCATGTACATGAGTTAATAATTAATCTTTAAAAAAATTATATATTTATTTAATAGCCTAGGGGAGGAAAATTCTTGGCTCCGCCCTTGGGTGTAGTTTAACTGATTAGGCTATAGATTTGCTCACTAGAGGTCACCAATTCGAGTCCCACAAACCTCAAGGCCATTGGAGACTTATATGGTCGTTAACCTCAAGGCCATTGGAGGCTTACATGGTCGTTAACTTTAGGGCCCGTGGGATTAGTCGAGGTATGCGCAAACTGACCCGGACACCCATGTTAATAAAAAAAATTATTCCCCTTAAATTCTTAGTTACTTGAACACTTAGGCAGTGTTTGAAAAAACAGTTAAAATTGTATTTTTCAAAAAAATTAAATTTTTTGTTTAAAATTAATTTTTTATTTATTTTTAGTTCGTTTTGATGTGCTGATGTCAAAAATAACTTATAAAAATAAAAATATATATTATTTTAATATATTTTCGAGTAAAAAAACACTTTAAATTGCTATTGCTATCATTCTCTAGAAGACCCTATTAATCGAGGATAGTTGTATTAATGTAATGTTGAAGGAGAATACTGCTTGAAACATTAGCGTTGTTTTAACTAACCGCTTGATTACTTGCCAACGAACATGACATTACAATATTGATCACTCATTGAAGAATCATCTTGCTCAAATTGCTGGAGGTTCACCAGTTAATTTTTCCAGGAAATCATGCACGAAAATATACAGCTCATAATTAAGGAGCGAATCCTCCTGTAATTCATGTCAGTTCATTCTGAGACCAAGAGGAAATCATGTCTATGTGTGTGTGTTGATGAACTGGTGCACTAAGGAGAGAGGGATGACTACTGGCCGTGGTCGTGGTGTGGCTCCCTGTGCTTTAAAAGCTTCCATGAGTCTTACTTTATGGTTCGAAGCTGGGGCTCAGCCAACTAATGAATCTCTACCTACCACATCTCACTGGTTTACTGCACCGGTTTATTTGGGATCATGACAGCGGTTGTAATTTAAAATGTTTTTTATTTAAAAATATATTAAAATAATATTTTTTATTTTTTTAAAAAGTATTTTTCAGATCAGTACATCAAAACGATCTAAAAACATAAAAAAATATAATTTTTAGCAATTTTTTTTTAAAATTTAAGGGAATGTGGTTTCAAATACGTTTCCAAACACGTCTGGTAGTGTTGGGAAGTGCGGTAGCGGTTACTTTTCAAAGTGTTTTTAATTCCAAAACACATTAAAATAATAATTTTTTATTTTTAAAAATTATTTTTAACATTCACGTATCAAAATGATTTAAAAACATTAAAAATATATTAATTTAAAATAAAATAAAAAAATTTAAATTTTTTTAAAAACATTTCGGAACACAGTGGCAAGTGGATAAATTTCCTTATTCGAAAATCTTGTATCCTACGGCAATAGCACCCCACATGCCTCACAGTCCTGCATCAATGCATGGCAGGCACTAGTTGTCACGACACCTACACTTGAGAATGAAGTTTATAGTACTTTTGCAAGTTGGATATAGATATTTCGATTTTTCTTTATGTAATAAATATTTTCTTTATTATATGAATCAAATCCTTAAATATAGATAAATTATAATATTCTTAAAAAAAAAACCCTAAAAACTCTAAATATTGAACTAGTTCGATCCCCCATGCTACGCTGCGAGATTGAGCATTTTTTGTGGTAAATGTTTTTTATTATTATGAAAAAGTTTACTATAAACAAAAAAATTTATATGTTATTTAATAAAATAAATTAAGAATTATATATGCTAAAAAATAATAAAAAATTTATTGATTATAACTAAAGATTAAACTGGGAAGCTGAGATAAAGATGTTATTTTTTTGAGAAAAAAATGAATATTTATTTTAGTTTGAAATTGGATCCAAAAGTTTTAATTGGTTTGAATAAATAAACTTAAATTTTATTTTGTTAAATTAAGCATGAACACAACGTCAAAATTTATTCTAAACATTGTGAGAGCCTTATATAAAATCAATCAATACAAAATATCAAATTCAATCACAAATCAACTTAATGTAAAAGGATTAAATTGAGAATAAAAAAAAGTCAAGCGACAAAAAATCATTAAAAAAAAAGAATAACTGCAACTTATAGTTGACTATGTCTTTCTCCTATGTAGCATTTTCACTGTTTTTTTAATATTTTTTTATCTTATATTGTCTCGTGTGTTCATAATTTTAAATACTATTTTATGGTTTAAACCGCACTATATTTATTAAATAAAAAGTAAAAGGAACTAATAAAATAAAAGTACGTGAATGAAAAAAAAGAAAAGGGTAGAGGTTTGTTAACTGGGAAGCAAAAGATAAAAAACAAAAAAAGACTTAAAAGAAAAAAATATCCTATAAAAAAGAGCTTGAATAAAAAAAACATGAAGGTGGTTGATTGTTTATATAAACAGTGTTTTTCATCTCAAATATTTTAATTGTAATGATAGTAAGTTTTAAAAGCAATTATTTTTTGTTCGGTTTGATTTTTATTAAAAATAAATAGCTAAACCGAATTTTTTTAATAAAAAAAATCGAAATCGAACCGAAACCGGTTCAAACCGACCGGTTTCGGTTTGGTTTGGTTTTTTAGGACAAAAACCGGTTTGGCTTGGTTTTTTTGGTTTGGCTCGGTTTTTTTCCTGTTTGGCTCGGTTTTTTTCCGGTTTTTTTTGTTTGGATTCGACTCGGTTTTTTCGGTTTCAGGCTTATCAAACCGGAACTGAACCGGTCGGTTTTTTCAAAATTTTAATCGATTTAATCAGTTTTTTTTAACAGTTCAATTTTTTCAATTATTTTTTTTTCTAGTTTTCTTGATTTAATCAATTTTTCAGTTTTTTTCTCGCATAAGTTTTATACTTATCATCTGCACCAACAATTGAGCCCGTGAAAAGAAATTGTATCTTTAAGTGATGTACGCATATTTTCATGATTTACATTTGTCACACCTCACGTCTTATTAAATGTTGTACTATATTGACCAAGAGGTTTGCTTCCTCTGTGGTCTCAGGTTCGAGCCCTGTAGTTGCTCATATGATGGTCACTGGAGGCTTACATGGTCGTTAACTTCAGGACCCGTGAGATTAGTCGAGGTGAGCGCAAGCTGGCCCGGACACCCACGTTAAACTAAAAAAAAAATATTGTACTATATTTATATGAACATTTGCTTTCACCTTTTCGTCACATGTATCCAAATAAAGCAACACATCCTTTTCAAGTGGTTGCTCATATGATGGCCACTGGAGGTTTACATGGTCGTTAACTTCAGGACCCGTGGGATTAGTCGAGGTGCGCGCAAGCTGGCCCGGACACCCACGTTAAACTAAAAAAAAAAAATATTGTACTATATTTATATGAACATTTGCTTTCACCTTTTCATCACATGTATCCAAATAAAGCAACACATCCTTTTCAAGTGATAGCTCTAGAGAGTTTCATATAAGCTTCCATTACTCCAAGAAATTGCATTTGTTATGAGAAACAAATTACCGACAATGGACTTTGTTGTAAAAAACATAGTTAATAGATATATATTAAGTCAAATTTAAAATGGAATCCACTTATTTTATTTTTAAAATTTTGTTGAAAATTAAAATTTAACAAAAAAAAAATTTAATATTTGACATTAGTATGATTAAAATAAATTGATAAATAAGAAACTTGTCTTAAAAAATCATTGATAGGCATGTTTTTATAAAATTTAAATTTTTTTTATCCTATATTGAAAAAATACAAGATTATTTTATAGTTTTTATATTAAAAAATTAAAGAGTCATGAATGAATCTTAGCAAAATAGTTTGAGTCTCACTCACGTGTGCATGCTTCACTTGGCTCAAGCATGAGCATGAACACGAGCTTAGGCCATGAGTTACTAGCCACGGGCCTTAGACTCAGGTTCGAGTTTTGCTTAATCTATTTTGAATTTAGATTTGAGTTTATTATAAAATAATTATTTGACCAATAAAGACTTTTTTACTAACCCTTTTATATATCTAGCTTAAGAATAAAGAGTCTAAACAATTTTCTTCTTCTTTTTTAACAACCTTTTCAAAGAAAAACATTTGGTTTTCAAGATTTAAAAAAAAAAACTATCAGGTTTTTATTCTTTTTATGGTGGGTGTGAGTTAATTATGGTAATTATCAAAATTAATTCTGCATCATTTTTGTTTTAAAATTCACTATAAAAAAAGTTGAAAAATATTTGTTTTACATAGATTCTAGACACCTTTCCACCTCAATTTTCATATTATCTTCCTCTGTTTTAAGCTTTGTTCCTTTTTGAGTTTTTCTCAAACTCTAGAGCTTATGTTCTATTATTGTAGAGAGATACCGAGTTATATTTCCTTGAGTTTGTGGATCTTAATTATAAGTATACATAAATATGAAGAAGTTGTTAGAATCATAAGAGACTAATTGTATACATTCTGTTTGCACAATGTGAGAAGCAATAAAATTTTAAAAACAAATGATTAATCATTGACAACAATAAACTACTTTTTGATTTTGATTCTAAGGTCTCTAGCAAGTAAGTATATTACACTAGTTTTAACTTAATTATAATATTGAATTTGTATGTGATGGTATGTATGTGGTATAATTTTTTATGGTTAAAGTGTTCAATTATAAGCTTAGTATGCATGTTGGGTTTTTGACTTTGATATCTTTTACTAGATTAACTTGAATGCAAAAAATTGCATGATTATCTAAATTAAACTATAAACTAGGAACAATAACTAAAATATCCATCAAAAGGTTTTGAATTGAAGAAATATTCTCCACGAACTCCATCATGTTTAAAAATGCAAACAACCAGATTAATCAATTAAAGTCTTTGAAAATTATTGGGTTAAATACAAAAAACTAATATATGATAGACTATACTCTCGAAATCCACTATGATTAATTTTTAATAATAAATCATGCCTATTTAATAAAAATTATTCATTATATTAATTTTCAGAACTTCTATTTATGACTTTTATATATGGCGTTTAGGAATTATTTTGGTTAAAACTTTGTTGGAAAACATTAACCAACATGAATACTATAATATGAAATATTATAAAACCTAAAATCATATTTAGATAAATAAGAAATTGATTTTAAATTGATCTTAACCATAAAACATTATCCCAAATTGGATAAATAAAACTAAAAATAAAAACTCTTCCTCTCTTCCAAAAAGCCATGGCTATTATAGTTTTCGTGTGTGTGTGAAATTGATCTTATATGAAAAATCAACAAAAAAAGTATTATTTTTTAAATATCTTTATTTACTTATGTCTTCTATGGTTATTCTAGTTTTCATGTAGACAAAAAACAGATTGATCTTTTTAAAAAAAGTTTTCTTAGTCTTAATGTTGATGCGCATCAACACTAAGTATATGATTCTTGGATCTTGGTAGGCAATTTGCATCTACTGCTTGCACCAATTGACAAACAAAATTTATCTTAAGGACAAAGGGTATAACTTTTGCAACAATCACCTTCATTTGTTGTATTGTATAATATGCGCTTAAACAAGTGTGATTTAATTGGTTAATAATTTAAGTTTTTATTTTTTTTGTTGGCATGCTAGTTTAATTTTTTTATATATTGCTTTGTATGCTTTCCCATTTTATTCTTTATAGTTTTTAATTTGTTATATGATCTAATATTTAGATTTAATAATAGATCAACTTTAGTTAAATAAATTTACTTTTATTTATCTTTGTGAAAATAGATTAAACTTTTTATTTATTAAATCCAACAAACTTAAGACAAATTTTACGTTTAATTATTTTAAAAGCTAGTTAAGTTAATAATTTATGAAAAAATTAATTAAAGAATATTTTATTTGTGTAATTATTATTTTATATATATTGCTTTTATTATTGTTTGTTTATTAATCAAATAATTCTTAAATTATTTGATTGAGAAAAAGAAAAAAACTACTACACTTATTGCTTATATTGCTCCAAGATTTTAATTTAGTATAAAATTATTTATTGGTTATATGTTATAAAACTATATAAGATGAGTTTATTATTTTTTTATAATCAAATGAAAAAAAGTTTGTGACATGTTACTTTCTCACTTGAAAAAATAAAATAAAATGGGAAATTAAAAAATTGGTTAAAGCAAGACTAGTCAATCGGCCTGAGTAGCTTCTAGTTTTTTTTTTTTGAAATATTACTTTAGTAATATTAAATGTTGTAATGTTGTTTTAGAAAGTATTGCTTTGGCATAGAGGATTCTACCATCATATTTTATGGTGCACAGTGAGAAACTTGAGAATATCATGTTGGTAAGGAGGATTTGTCCTTCACTTTATGTGGTGCATGATGAGAAACTTGAGAAGTTCAATGATGTGAATTCTAAAAGGTGGAAACAGAAGATGCTCTTCTATCTCACAACCTTGAATTAGGTGAAGATCTTTATTGAAGATGCACCATAACTGTCAGATGATGAATCTAATCTTACCATTGTGGCAGTTATGGATGCATGGATACATAATAATTTCACATGTAAGAACAACATTTTAAATGGTTTAGAAAACATATTACATGATATGCATAGTTCAATCAATATTGCAAAGGCCCTATGAGAAGCTTTGGATCGAAAATATACAAGACTAAATATGTTTTCATGAAAAAGCTCATAGTCGATAAAGTTTTGGATTTTAAGATGGTAAATTCAAAGATAATAATAAGCTAATACAAGAGTTTCAATTCATCTTGCATAACATTCATATAAAAGGGATGGTTCTAAGTGAATCATTTTAAATGGTTGCAATTATTGAGAAAGTGCCACCATTTTAAAAAGACTTTAAGAACTATCTTAATCATAAGTATAAGGACATGAGAAGTGAAGACATCATTCTAAGATTGATGATAAAAAAGAATAATAAGTTGTTTGAAAGAGTAGCCAATACTTCCACTATGGTCCTCAAAGTAATATTGTTGAAAAGTGGTGAGAAACCATAATAAAAACCAAAAGAAAAAGCTAGAAAGGGATGGTTCTAAGTGAATCATTTTAAATGGTTGCAATTATTGAGAAAGTGCCACCATTTTAAAAAGACTTTAAGAACTATCTTAATCATAAGTATAAGGACATGAGAAGTGAAGACATCATTCTAAGATTGATGATAAAAAAGAATAATAAGTTGTTTGAAAGAGTAGCCAATACTTCCTCTATGGTCCTCAAAGTAATATTGTTGAAAAGTGGTGAGAAACCATAATAAAAACCAAAAGAAAAAGCTAGTTGTGAAGGGACAAAGTATTACCAAAAACATTCGATAGTAAGTGTTTCATCTACAATAAAACTAGACATCAAGCCAATGATTATAGAAATAGAACTCAACAAACAACCTTGAGAGAGGAATGGCTACTCAATACAATGTCATAGAGGTTCAAAACCTGTCAAATAAAGTTTTGTAAATGAGCTTGTCTATTATTGTCTTCAAAGTCAAATTGATCAATAATCTTTAGTGGTAGTTGATTGATATTGGTGCTACATGATATGTTTGCGTCAATAAAAGGATTTTATCAACTTATAAAGAAGTGGATGATGAATATTTGTATATAAGAAATTCATCAACCTAAAAAGTGATGGACATTAAAAAGGTCATTTTAAAGATGACTTCTAGGAAATTTCTTATCCTCAACAATATATTTCATGTTTATGACATTGTCAAGAATTTAGTGTTTTACTTATTATTAAGCAAACATGGTTTAAAAATGGTCTTTGATAAAATTTGTACTCATAAAGAGTGAGATATTTATAGATAAGGGGTATATGTGTGGTGGTTTTTTTAAGATGAATGTGATGATAAATTAGATGTCAGAATTATAATAAAATTGTTGCTTCCTTTTATTTGCTTGAGTAAATGAAATGTGGCATGAAAAATTAGAACATGTGAATTATAATTATATATAAAGATTGGTAAAACTTGATTTACCACCAACTATGTTTTTTTAAAAAATCAAAAGTGTGAAATTTATATAGAATAAAAAAATTACAAAGTCTTTATTTCAAACAATTAAAACAAGTAGTGAATCTTTAGATTTAATTCACTCTAATATTGATGATTTATAATTTGTTTAAACTAAAGATAGAAAATAGTCTAAATGATTGCACAAGATATTATTATATCTTTTTGCTAAGAAGCAAAGATAAGACTCTTGAGATGTTTAAGCATTATAAGAATAAAATTGATAATTAACTCAATAAAAATATAAAACTTGAGTTATTACCAAATATGCTTTTTAGAAAAATCATAAGTTGAAATTTATATAGAATAAAACATTTAAAAAGGGTATATTTTAGATAATTAAAAGAAGTAGTGAGTTTCTAGATTTAATTCACTTTAATATTGGTGATTTATAATTTGTGTAAACTAAAGATGGGGAAAAATATAGATGATTGCACAAGATATTGTTATATCTATTTGCTAAAAGTAAAGATGAGGTTTTTGAAATGTTTAAGCTTATAAAAATGAAGTTGATAATTAACTCAATAAAAATATAAAAGAAATAAAAAATAATATAGGTGGTGAATATAAGATACCTTTTGATAAATTTGGCTCTCAAAATGATATTATCCACTAAACTACTGCTTCAAACTCACTTTAATAAAATAACACTGCAGATCTTAAGAACTGGACTCTAAAATAAATTATGAATATTATTTTAGTAAGTTTAGGAGCACCTTAGAGCTTGTATAGGGAAATTTTAAATGTCAACTATATACTTAATAAAGTACCTCATAAAAAGTTAGAAAAAATACCTTATGTGAAAAGATAGAAGATTTTCTCACAAATACTTCAAAATGTGAAGGTGTCTTGTAAAAATTGAGATTACCTAATCCAAAAAAGGTCAAGATAGGACCTAAAATTATAAATTATGTATTTGATAGATTTGAATACAATGTTAAGCATTGAAGATATTGATTATTTACACACAAGTCAAGCATTGAAAATATTTATTTTAATATAATAATGGAATCGAGAAATGCTATATTATTTGAAAATATATTTTTATTTAAGAAAACACATGAAATTCATTCACTTAAAAGGACAAATAAAGTTAGCTCAAATAGCCATCATCAATTAGAAGATGATAAAGTTAAGCCAAGAATGAGTAAGAGGGGGAAAGTGATAAAATATCTGGTCTTGATTTTCTATCATATTTATTAGAAAATGAACCTTAAAACTACTCGAGACAATATTCTATCTTGAAGCTTTATATTGGAAAGAGGTAGTCAATAGTAAAATTAAATCCATTATACATAATCATACATGAGAATTATTGAATCTTTCACCAAGAAGTAAGCCATTATATCATACACGGATCTTCAAGAAGAGGATGAAAGCTAATCGGACTATTAAATAAAGCAAGACTTCTTCTTAAAGGATTCAAATAATAAATAGAAGTGGATTATTTTGACATATATTCATCTCTCTCAAGAATTACTTCAACACAAATATAAATAGTCATCTCAACTATTAACAAGCTTGAAATGCATTAAATGGATGTAAAAAGAGCTTTCTTAAATGGTGACGTTGACAAAAAGGTCTACTTTGTATAAGCTGAAGGGTTTATTGTTAAATGGTAAGAAAAGAAAGCATGTAAATTTGTTAAGTCATTACATAATTTAAAACAAGCAAATGAACAATGACATGAAAAAATTGACAATGTTTTGTTGTCAAATGAGTTTAAAATCAACAAAGTTGATATAAGTTTTTATATGAAAAACATAAATAAAGGTTATGTTATTGTATATCTTTAAATGGATGACATGTTAATTTTTGACAACAATAATTACATAATCAAGTCTATCAAGAAAATATTAACTAACAAGTTTGACTTGAAATATTATTGTCCTAATCTAGGTCATTATAGGTGTTGTAGATGTCATTATAGGAATAAAAAAAATCTAGGTCATTTGATGAATTATTATTGTCCTAATCTCTTTATATTGAGAGAAATCTTGAATTTGTTTTTTAAAGCTGATAATAGCATGGTAATAACACTAATTGAAATATTCTTAAATAATTGAGAGTTTGATGTATGTTATGAAATGTATAAGATAAGATATTGCATACTCAATTGGCAAACTAAGTAGATTTACAAGCAATCAAAGTATATAGGGTACTCAAATATTTGATGCACACTTTAGAAAATGGGTTATACTATACTCGATATCTAGTGGTATTAGAAGGATATAATGATACAAATTGGATATCTTTTTATTAAGGATTTAAAATCCACTAGTGGATATGTTTTCACATTTAATGGAGCAACTATGTCGTAAAAATCTTCTAAATAAATATATATCACACAATCTATGATCAAATCAAAGTTTATTGTTCTTGATAAAAGCTTAAGAGAAAGTCAAATAGATTTGGAATTTCCTAGAGGGTACTCTATATTGGCTAAAAACAATACTAGCAATTTATGTTTATTGCAATAGTCTGTCAATAATTAGAATGACACAAAATAATATAATGGTAAGTGTAGATATATATGTCATAAACATAATATTGTTAAAAACTTATACTTAAATTGGATCGTTTACATTGACTATGTAAAGTTAAAGAAAAATATTATTGATTTGCTTACTAAAAGCTTGTTTATAATTCATTGAGGGAAATAAGCTTAAAGCCTTTAAATATGAAAGAGTTTCATGATGGTAACACTATCTATTTGATTGAATATCCCAATATCTAGGTTCAAAGAAAAAACTAAGTCATGTAACATTTTTAATAGCACTCAAAAATAATTATTTCTTGCTTCTTCCTACGATGAAAAAAGGAGTCAGTTGCAACATAATAATGTGAGTTATAATAAAGAAAAAAGGATTTAGTTGCAACATGATAATATGAGTTATATTCTCAATGATTTTCATATCTTTGTATATTAAATGAAGTATAACAAAATAAATTTAATTATATATATATATATATATATATATATATATATATATATATATATATATATATATATATATATGAGTGAGAAATTTGTCTGTTTTTTTTTATAATTTCAAAAAGATGGAATTCTTTAGAGCACTTAGAAAATCAGGAGTTGTTCAAGGTTAAAATGAGCACAACCATGAGAACTAAAGAAAACTCGATGTATAGAAGAATACGAGTCTATTATGTTAGTTTACATGAAAGGCTTAATAGTTAAAGATATCATGTTTCCTAATTCGCTGAATAAATTCAATAGTACTTCATAAGGAATGTTCAAAGCCAAAAGTTATCTATTTATGATATAATGACCTACCAATTCACTTTCTCCTTATAATTCTATATTTCTTCATATATTGGTCAATCAATATCCATTCATATGGGGGATTGTTGAAAAAGTTATCTTTTAGACATGGTTTAGGCACATTTAAGGCCTAATTACAAGTGAAATCCATCTTTCTTTCCTTTTTTTTATTAAAACTTTGTTTGAAAAATGTTCTTCAACATAAATACTATAACGTCTAAAACCAATTTTAGGTGAATAAAAAATTGATTTTAAATAATCATTGGTGGAGTTTGAAAAATACCAAAATCCAATAATATAATTTTCCCACATTAGAAAAATTAGAAATTCTTCTTCTCTTTCAAGGCCTACATGTACGTGTATATTATCTTTATCCCACATTAGAAAAACAAATATTCTTCCTTTCTTCCAAGACCTATGTGTGTGTAGCCTTTCTCCCACATAAAAAAAGAAACTCTTATTCTCTTTCAAGGCTTATATATAGAGGTTGTTGTTGGTTTCTGAAAAATCAACAAAAAGAAATTATTCTTTCTAAATTATCTTTCTCTACTTTTATATTTTATGGTTATTCTAGTTCTTATATATGTTGAGATAAAAGCAGTCAGTTTTCTTAAATTTACCTAGCCTTATTGTTTTTTATTTGAGATACTTAGTCTTAGTGTTGAAGTGCATCGATTTTAAGTAGTATAATTATTGAATCCCTAGAGAAAATATGCATTTACTACCTTGGTTAGAAAGTTTTATCTAGCAACAATAACATCTTTTTATTGTATCGTATAATATGCACTTCAATAGGTAAATATGATTTAATTTGTTAATAATTGAAGTTTTAAAATTTTTTGTTGGCATACTAGTTTAGTTTTTTTATATGTTACTTTTTATCAATGCTCATTTTACTTTTTATAGTTTATAATTTGTTATTTGATCTAAAACTTAGATTTAACAATTAAATTTTAATTAAATAAATTTAGTTTTATTTCTTTTTAAAAATTGGGTTAAATTTTCTTTTATTAGTAATGGATCAAGATTTATCAGTAGTTTTCAAAACAAAATTCTTTATTGTTCTGAGCCTAATTTAACGATAAAAACCCCCGAAGACCTAAAAAATTAAGAGCATATGCAACGTGTCTAGGCCCAATGCCCATGGGCCCATGCAACTTTTAGAGGCCTATTTTGGGAACATCGGACCCCATGCAGCCCTCTCGAGATTTTTTGTAAACCCTGGAAAAATAAAAATAAATAAAAGTTACTTAAATTGAAAACTAAATACATGAGAAATAAAAGTGAAGAAATTCATACTTATGGTTAAATAAAAGATAGGAATTCAAAAATTTAAAGGAAATGGAGCCTAAATGCAAATAAGGAAAAATATAGAGTATAAATACTCTCTCCTCACCAAAAATCTGTAGGAACCATAAGGAGAAAAAATAGGGAGTTTTATACCCATTCTTGCAAAATCAAGAGAGAAACACTAAAATTTCAAGAACCCATCCAAGATTAAGGGTTTATAGATGGGATAAACACTTGTGAGCAAAGGGATTAACAAGAAATTGAACAAGAAGAAAAGAAAGGAGGGAGTTGAAAATCTTCAACTGGTTGAAGATCAAA
>Ga0307515_10011507_pt1 | contig 16791 bp, 15 predicted proteins | sample 17_EM_MG_FD_194513 | JGI IMG/M metagenome (GOLD analysis project Ga0307515, IMG submission 194513) | Populus trichocarpa ectomycorrhiza microbial communities from riparian zone in the Pacific Northwest, United States - 17_EM | ecosystem: Host-associated > Plants > Roots > Unclassified | place... | reverse complement strand
CATCTTGCGAATCCGCTTGATAAGTCTGCTCTTATCAAATTATTACATACGGCTCAGATGTAATCCCGCTAAGGACCGTCTGACTAATAACATGAGCTGATGCGCAAGAAGGTGTTTTGCTTCGTGACTAATGTGTCCAATTCCATATGGTAGTCACGTGTACTTGCTTCAGTCAACATGTATCATTACCGCTATCAGGGGAGAACCCCGAACACTACCTCCCTCTCTAGAACCGGTGACCCAACGGTAGCTCCGTCAAAAGAAGTGAACTAAACAAAAGATACCACTCAGAAAGCGAAAAAATAAATAATTCCAAAACTTTTTATAATTCCAAAAAATCAAAAATTCAAAAAATTCAAAACAAAAGAAACCTTTACTTTTTCTTTCTTCTCACTAATTTTTTCTTTCCGATTTTTTCCTTTCCATACCTACTGTATTTTTCCATCGTTGGATTTTTTTCGTAAAACTCCTTCAACAAATTATCGGCCGATTGTTTGACGTTATCGTAGCTTTCCCAGGTATTCTCTTCATGAGTAAAGCCTTCCCACTTTACTAAATTAACATGTTTCCTGTGGTCGCTATCCGATGGCCCACTGGCTATTATGGATTCCATTTTCCAGCCCGAATCATCTGCCTCTATCTCGACCACCTCCTTCTCTGGATTCGACCCTCGGTATTTTTCGAGTAACGATATATTGAAAACTGGATGTATCTTTCACTTCTCTGGTAGTTTCAACTTGCAGTATCGTTTATTGTGTCCTTCCGATAACACTTCGAATGGTCCGTACATCTTGTCTTCTAACTTCCTGCACCTTCCTTTTGATCGTATGTTCTTTCCATTCAACATTACAAACTCTCCTTTCTTAAACCCCGGAATATCTCTTCTCTTCTTATCATAATATTTAGCCATATTATCTTTAGCTTTCGACAAACTTTCCTTTAGCTTCTCGTGTACCGATGTCATATAATGCGCATATAATTCTGACGCTGGATTTCTGAAACGAATCTCCGTAGGCCAGTTTGTTCTCGGCTCATAACCGTAATTGGCGTAAAACGGCGATATCTTTGTTGCCGAATGTTTCGAATTATTATAAGTGTATTCTGCCATCGCTAACATCTCTGACCAATCATTCTGCTCGTAGTTGCAATAAGAACGCAAGTATGCTTCTATTACTTGATTCATTCTTTCGGTCTGTCCATCTGTCTGAGGGTGATAAGCGGTACTCATAGATCTCTTGATCCCCAAGTAGTCGTATAAGTTCGCTATATACTGTCCCGTAAAAGTGGCGTCCCGATCCGATACTATGTCTTCTGGTATTCCGTGGTATTTCCATACTCCGTTAAGGTATGCTCGAGCTACCTCTGTTGCTTCTCTTTTTTCTATCGGGATGAAATGAGCCATCTTGGTAAACCTATCCACTACTACTAGAATATTCTTATATCCTTGAGATTCTGGTAAATCGGTAATGAAGTCCGTGGATATATGAGTCCAAGGTTTGGAAGCTAGCTCGAGGGGATGTAGTAGTCCGTGCTTCGCATGTCTAGGTGCTTTCGTTCGTTGACAATTGTCGCACTCATTGCAGAATTTTCTGACATCGTCTTCCATCTTGGGCCAGTAAAAATTTCTGCTTACTAACTCCATCGTTCTGTCCCATCCGAAATGTCCTGCTATTTTCGAGTCGTGTTCTGATTTCATTATACGTTCCCTGGCTTTTTCCGGTGCGTATAATCTTCCCTTCCAACAAAGCAAATCATCTATCAATTTGTAATTTGTATCGATGTTTTTTCCTTTAGCAACTTCCTTGCACATTGACTTGTAGAGGTCGTCCGCTAATGCATCGTTGATAATTCTTTGTTTTTGTTCTGGTAATAACGACTCTGCTTCCATAGCTCCAATATTAATTTCCTGGAATTCGTCGTCTTCGATTTCCATTGCTCCTACTTCTAACCATTGTTCTGGACCCAGCAGCGGTTCTGTCGTTATCGCTGTTGTACCTCCCACTCTAGAGGTGTACGCCGGACACCTGGATAAAATGTCGGCTTTTTGGTTTGCTGATCCTTTTCTGTAAACAATGACGAAGTCGTACCCTTTTAATAGTAAAGCCCATCTTGCTTGTCTCCTATTAAGTATTACTTTCTCGGTAAAATAAGAAAGATTTTGATGATCGGAGAATATTGTTGTTTTAAATTCCGATCCCTGCAAAAATTGTCTCCATTTTTCCAAGGAATATACTATTGCTAGCGTTTCTTTATCATAGACGTCGTAATTAAACTCTGCGTCTGATAACTTCCTGGAAATGAATGATACTGGGTGTATCTTTCCGTCTTCGAATTTTTGCGAAAGTATTGCTCCTATAGCAAAATCTGATGCATCTGTTTCGATCATCGCGGGTCTATCCTGATCGAAATGTCGCATTATTGGCGTAGCACCGGAGGTAAATAAAATTGTAATCTTGAGGAATGCTGCCTCTTGAGCTTCTCCGAAAACAAAATTCTTTCCATCTCCTCTCAAAAGATCCGATATCGGCGCTACAATTTGTACGTAATTTGGAATAAACCTTCGGTAAAAATTCCAAAGTCCTAGGATTTGTTGTACTTCTTTCTGATTTGTTGGCCTTGCCCAATTAACAATATCCTGTGCTTTCTCAGGATCCATCTTCAGTTCTCTTCCGTTTACTATGAAGCCCAAATATGAAACTTCAGTAGCGTCAAATACACACATATCGATTTCCAAACACATATTATTTTCCAACAACAAATCGAACACTTTTCCGACTTGCTTTCAGTATTTGTGTATCGATCCTTTAGTAGCTATCAATATATCGTCGATATAAGCTACTACAACCATTCCTTCATCCTCGTCGATGTCGATTTTGGTGTTTATTACCAATTCAATTCCAAGAACTGGTCGCAAAATCCGATTTACTTCTCTCTGAAACGTAGCCGGCGCATTCGTAAGTCCAAAAGGCATTACTAAATATTCGAATAGTCCAAACTTCGTTCTGAACGCCGTATATTTTTCGTGACCTAACGCCATTCGCATAAGAGGAAACCCGGCTTTAAAGTTAATTTTCGTAATGAAATCTGCTCCATTGAGTCGTTGTTTCAATTGGTCCATTATTGGTAACGGTGTTTTATCCTTAACCGTGTGCTTATTCAAATGTCGATAATCCACACATAACCTTAGTCCTTTTCCGCTTGGTTTAGGTATGAATAACATTGGACTTCCCACTGGACTTGATGATTGCCTAACTTTTCCTTCCTTAATCATCTTTTCCAGATATTTCATGAGTATCTTTTCTTCCTCTAGGGAAAGTTGATAAATTGGCCCCATTCGTAATTGATCCTCGGGTTCTTTTAACTCAATCCGATGATCACAACCCTTATTATCTGGTAATTTTTCGGCTTCTTCAGGATCAAACAACAGCAACCATTTATGATAGTGCTCCGGTAATTTCTTGGCTATCTCAGGATTTCGTGATATAACCGAGCCTATATGTATTGCATCCGGCCTAAGAGCTACTCTCTTATCGTAAGAGATCTCGTAATCAGGTCTTAATTTCTCATGCCCGAAACAAGAAGGATCGCAATGTGGAAAATGTAGATGTCCTGTTGTTGTTCCTTCTGCTTTATGTTTAGCTAAATACCAAGCTGGTATTAAAGCGTCGTATTTTGATGAAGTATCCATAACTTCAAACGCATGATCTTCAACGTCAAAGGTTCTATGATTTCCAAAAGACAATCCCAACGGTACTGTAAAAAGTCCTTCGGTCTTAATCCTGTTTCCTCCGACGTCTGAAGTCCTCTGCAGTTGTAACCTCTTTACTACCGGGACTTGGAAGGCTTTTGCTGCTTGTGGGGAGATGACGAACGACGTGCTTCCCAAATCTAGCATGCATCGTAACGGAAAGTATTTCCCATCATAATCGATAAAAAATTTATAAATAGGTCTTTCTCCTATTTTCGTAGGGTGTACTTTTTTGATGAGAGGTTTACCGTTATATTTATTGACCGCAGTATAAAAAACGTAATCCTTAGACGTGTTAGATTTTTTATGATTTGAGCTGAGCTCATCTGTAGCTTTTCGTTTCGACATCGTTATCCTTTCGACAATAACGTGGCCACAACGGGTCAATGGTATTTGTAAGATGTATATTTTTTGGTGTGTAATTGTGTAATTCGTATCACCTTACTGGCCAGCAGTTTCGACCTTCCGGTCATCCTCAGAGGCAAAGAGTAAATTCTGGCTTTTTCCATTAAGTGAATGTATTTCCTTCTAATTCGAATCCCACCAATTTCCTTCCATCTCACTGGAATCATCCATCTCATCCGACGATGATGATTCTGAATCCTCTGATTCTTCTGAAGCGGTATCCCTAAGCTCCTCGCTTTCAGTTTCCACCTCATACAAATCATCCTCTCCGGACTCAATCTCTATGGCTCCTATCCTCATTTTCTGATCAGCCTTTGCTTTCGGAAAATCTGCCGTTCCTTTATCCAACTTGATCTGCCTAAAGCAATCCTTGGTGTTATGTTTTCCCTTCCTATCCGCGGGCCATGCACATCTCAAACATTCTTTTGCTTTTCTCCTCCTATCTAGCTCGTCATTAGATATTCCTTCGATTTTGTCCTTGAAAGAGGAATCTTCTTTGTTCTGTTTTCTTTCTTTGAAGTTTCCTTTTTTATTCCTTTTTGAATCCTTCCAAGGTTTATCGTAATTTTTTGATACCCGATTTTTATCTTTTTTGTCTTTTTTATGTGATCTATCCTTGGTATCATAAGGCTTTATTAGCAAGTTTTCTCTTGCTTCTTCGCATCTTTCTGCCGTTTTACCCGCATTCGTAATGATATCTATCATTTCCTGATCTGTCTTTCCGGTCAGATCCACCACATGCATTTGATCAAGAATCTTAGCAGGAAGTCATTCGAGAATAAATTTCTTTAAGGCCGCTCCAGTAATTTGCGCCTTATCATTAAAGGTTTGAATCCTGGTAAACATGTCCCGGATACAACCCTTGTATCTAATCTTTCCCATCTTGGAATAAGCCACATCTCTGGCTTCCTTATTTTCAAAGCGCAACTTAATGTCGTTTTGATAATTCGTCCAAGATCTCGGGTATTGTCCAGCTAAAGCTTTCCTTTCCCACTGAACATGCCAGGCTCCCGCATACTTTTGCAGAAACCCTCCAACCCAGTTTATCGTTCTCCCTGGGTCTTCAAACTTCTCTGGCTGGTCGTGAATGAAAGTTTCCAGCATTACCCACCAGTCGTCGAAATCATCTCCTGGATTTCCTTCGAAAGGTTTTGGGTCCTTAAGTTTGATAGGCTTAACATCTGCCTTTCTTTTCTTCCTTCTACCTTCAGGTCCTGGTGGTGGAGGTCCTGGTGGTGGAGGTCCTGGTGGTGGATCTGGTGGATTTGGTCCCGGTGGTCCTTCCGGCATATCCGCATTCTGAGAACCTCCATCCGATCCTTCTCCTCCTCTCAATAATCTATAAAACCATTCCGCATCTTCCTTTGTTCCTACTGAGGAAGACTCATATTCTTCTTCGTCTACGAACCTCGTAAAATCCCTGGTTGGCTGCGTACCACTAGGTCCGGCAGGTATGGATCTGGGCCTATGCAATGTACTCTCTGAGATCTTATATGTTTCCATATGCATCGTCAGGCCTGTGCTTACTTCCTGTATTTTTTGTAAAGCCTCGTCCATAGCTTTGGCGTGACTATCTATATCTTTTTTCGTAGGAAGCGTTTTGATGTATTCGTCCATTCGACCGATTTTATTCTCCAATGATTGTTGAGAATTTTTCCATATTTTAAAATCGTCAATAATCTTAACTAATGATCTCTTATGATTCATTAGTGTCGATGCATGGCTCGTTTGTTGCTTGACCATATCTTGTATTTGCAACGTTATTCCATCAAAAGCTTCATTTGCTTCTCTAACAATATCGTTATCTTGTCCGTTTAATATATTAATTCCTCCTCTCACTTCATCGAGTATTGTTTGCTGGATCATCAACTGATGTCCTACTCCGGATACTTCTTGATCGAGTAACGATTTCTCTGTCCTGATTCGTCCTTCTAAGATCTGTATGTCCTGATTGACTGACAGAAACTCTTCCTCGATTATCCCTTTTTCTGAGTTGCATGCCTCGATGATATGAACCATTTGTTGTGTTAGCCCTTCTAGCTGTTGCTTGACTGGGTCTTGATTCATTTCCACTTCTCCTAATCCGAGTTGCGCCTCTTCTGGCTCCCCGGCTTCCTTGATCTGTTTCAGCTGCTGCCTGGCTGCTTCTATCCTCAACTGGTAGTCGCGGCACCATTGTGGTATCTCCTGTGCTCTCGGAGACCTGGCTGAGCTGCTCTTCTCTATCCTGGGCGATACTCTGGTCGAGACCTCTTTCGACAACGTAAGCCTGCGCCTCGGGAACGCCATTTCTCACTATTATTGTTGGGTGTGAAATTGGTATAGCGAATAAAAAGGTTCCCTGTTGCGTTAACTCTGGATCTTCTTGGCAGATTCTGCAGTCGCAATTGACTTTAAGACAATGTTCCGGGCAAACTCTGTGAACCCTATAACTATTTTGTCCCTGAAACACCCCGGTGTTTAATGCAAAATAGCAACAAGCCTCCTGTTGACAGAACTGGCAAACTGCTGCCTCCGTTCTTCGTACTTCGACCTGAACTATGCAGCGTATGCAATAACACTGATTCCTTGGACAATGTAATTTGCAATAGAAATCTCCTTGTACTATGCAGCAATATCTTTCTCTGCACTCTTGGCAATCATTCATTTATTTTCCAATTTCTTGAGCAAATATTGTTGATAGGCTCTGGAATATTCGTATTCTGGAAAAACGTGTTGAGAAATATGTGGCGCTCGTGGTGTGAAGATTATATTCAATCGATCTCCCTTTGGTAGTCGATAAAGAATTCCTCCGTTCCTATAATTCCATTGATAGAATTTCAATAGCTCCTCAGTCATCAATTAAGCGGAGTTATAAAATATTATACTGTTACGGGGGTATTAAGCCACGTTTCAATAAAACAATTTATATAACTTAATTACAGCCGCCTAACTAAACTTCTTTTTCTTTCCTCGTCTTATCCTAAGACTCAACCTCTTGTCCTTATACAAGAGCTCCCTCTAAAAACAATCCCCGTTTTCCGTTTGATCGTGAGTAAGGTTCGTATCGATATGTTCCTCGGGAGGTAACAGCCCCTCGTTTACGAATCGACAAACGTCGTACGTGATGCCAAGAATTTCGGCTGAGTGTAAGGTCCAGTATTGACCAGAAGTATTCCTGGTTTCCTCGTAGTAAAGAAACAGTTCTCCTAACTGTTGGACGAGATGATCGTGTGCCGTGCGTCTCTTCAATTGTCTCAAGGTATACATATAAAATAATTTCACTAATTGGAAGTAGTGAAGTAATGATGAAGTTTTTTTATGTAGAAATCTTAATAATATTTTAAAGTGTTCTTCGCTGGTAATTGTCTGACTGTGGATTGCTGCTAGAGCTTGGTTCTTCTCATTGTCGGGGAGACAATGCGAGTCTTTTATAGTCTTTTCGCTGGCTCAAGTTTGGCCGCTTCTTTCATGACTATGACAATGGGTTTGCTTGATAGCGTTCTCGGGATACTGTCCCGGTCTCCGCCACGAGTTCCCTTCAGGTTATCGTGTTCATGCATGATTGGTTTCAAAGCGTTACGCTCCTCGTATAAGGCCATCATCCTGCAAGATATCAAACGCAACTTATGACAACTCATACTTCAACTTAGACATCTTGCTTATCGTTCGTTCAGTAGTTGGAACATCTGACGACATATAGTACGATCAGTGCTTTATCGCAATATAATAATAACCTGAAGTTATTAATGCCTCACAATACCAATTTGGCTATTCGGCATTGCGTCAGAGATTTACGTCGGCGACCAACCGATACTCTGCCAACGTAGATTATGACACCCTCTTAAGGTTGCGATGCATACTAACTCAAAAGCTCTTGAGCAGGGTCGCTTCAGGCCTCTTATCTTCAGCCAATGCCATTAATCCCTCATGCACTACGAGCTTAGGTTACGGACTTCCGTAACCGGGAGGTGTGCGCATTATTCCCTATCTCTTAGAAATAGGGTGCGACGATTCCACTTAATCGCTCATTGTATGACGCGTGCTGCACACCCGACTTTCCGTTGTCATGATGTGTTGTCCCGCTATCGAAGGTTGAGTAGGTGTAATTAATAATCATGCGCACCGCTGATGATTTTTCACATCCCGGCTATGGCGTCATAATTGCATCATCTTGCGAATCCGCTTGATAAGTCTGCTCTTATCAAATTATTACATACGGCTCAGATGTAATCCCGCTAAGGACCGTCTGACTAATAACATGAGCTGATGCGCAAGAAGGTGTTTTGCTTCGTGAGTAATGTGTCCAATTCCATATGGTAGTCACGTGTACTTGCTTCAGTTAACATGTATCATTACCGCTATCAGGGGAGAACCCCTAACAATATGCAATCATTTAATTTTGCACAGTCCATCATTCACATTGTTTTGGCTGCCTTTCTGGCATTTTTGTTTACTTTCTTCTTGATCACTACGTTGTTCTTTGATAATACATAGAAATATTATATAATAATGTCCAAAATCCCGTGTCTTTCGCTCAATGCTCGTCATCAGTTGCAGGATCGCTCAATCCGCTGCTCTTGTCTTCAATATGATCGTTAGCTGCATTACCACACCACAGAGAGTGTACTAACCTTCATCAGTAAGCATATCTGGATCAAAATCGGTATTGTGCTCGGTTTCCTCATCATTGAACAATCCCATACGGGGAAGAGCTGTATTTGAATACGTATATCCGGCATGCAAAGTGACGATTTGAGAAAGTTAAACTGCGGAAGTGTTACCGGTTGGGGCGGGTGGCGTGCCGGGCAGTGGTGGGGTCGGCTCTGGAGTCTGCTCCCTGCGTCGGACGGGTGGAGCTGCACCTGTTCCTTTGCGTCTCCGGCATGACTGCAGATTCTTTGAGCTGCCATTTTCGCGAAGAAGGCAGCCGGATTTTTGGTTTTGACGAAGCATTGCCGGGTGTCTATGTATCGCAGCCTTCACATTTTTGTGCCCAGGAAACTCAACACCCCGCATCGTCTATTCTCGGACCTCGGCAAGTGGTTTCTTAAAGAGGTATTTCGTTTCCTCGATTGCTGCGCGCGAAAAGCCTTCTTTGGCCATTTTGGCCATATTCAACGCCAGGCGCATGTCGGACTGTTCCAGCTGTACCCGACCTCCTTGCCTTGCCATAGTTGCAGACATGTTGAAACCCTACATGACATTAGTTGCTGCTTCTAACAATGAAATTTGGCTGTTACCTCTACCATATACGCATCCGTAGCCTCCTCTGAGGTGATTAATGTCAGCTTCGTCCACTCATGGGGATGCTTATCAGGAAATTCATCTACGAAAATCCCAGAGCTGACAACATCATGATGTTCGATTTCGCGGACTGTGCGGACATAGACCTTTGTCGACCCTGGAGGTTTCGCATTACGGGCAGCGGTAAATTTGTTATGTAGGTCTCTATGGACACCCACTGTACATTATTCAGTTAATTGAACGCCCTTTGCCTTGATATGGATATACTCGCATCCCACTGCATGCTGCTTCTCATTTTTCCTGCTTCCAGTCTTGGGGACAATTTTTAAATGTGCATTCTGGGTCATATGTTTGGTGGATGCATTGTCAGCGTCGCGGTGAACAAACATGTGTCTCCGCTCTTGTTGACTGCCAACAATGTACGTATTTGTTGTAGCACCCACCAACCAGCCCGTATTCGATCCGCTCTCGCCTGGCGGCGGTGGTTTTGTATCCATGATGTGCCGGTGAGGAATAGGAGAGGAAGATGGTAACAGGAGGAAGTGGGAAGCCCTGAGGACTATATAGTTAGCTTCTTGTCAGAATGGAATGAGTAGCAGCCAACCCGATCGTTATGCTCAAGATGAATCCTGCTGAGTATAGCTGCAAGTTGCAGGGGTTTCCCACGGCCCCACAATTTGCAAAAAGTCGGTCTGATGTTGTTTGTTTGGTAACAGGGATATATTGCGGTGTACGACCGCCGGAATCGCCTAATCTCTATATATTAATAGGATGTTGTTCGAGGGAGAGGATGTCTGCTGATGTTTGTCTCAAATCATCCCCGGGATATTGCATGGAACTGATGCTAACAATCATGTCATGTTGTACGGTTAGCGTCACTATTCCTGATTTATTGACAGTCAAGAGGGAGATTTTGCTTTGTTCAAGATAAGTAAACATACCAACCTTGACATAAAAGACGCAGCTTGCCTCAATATTGTCCATAACTTGCAACATCCAACATCTTGCCCAACAACAAATTCCACGCAAACTACAATGGTCAATGCTACGAACAATAACTTTTCGCCACATCCGGCTGGCAGATACAGCGAACCGACAAAGCGGTCAACCCAATGATGTGATCATGCGAATCAAGGCAAGAGCGGCTTAGGAGCAGAGAGAGTCCGAGGACTTGGGGCATTGCGCACCTTGTGATCCAAAAAGAAGCTTGCGGTGGAGAAATGACGAGAAACGCACTTCTTAAGCAATCAAGATACAGAGAAATGGATTGAGGATTATGTTGAGAGAGAGACTGCTGGGGCAAGAAAGTGAGTTGAAGACGCAGAGGCAGCGGTTCAGCAAGAGCAGGACGATATGAAGGATGCTGAAAAAGCGGAATTGACGTACAGAGAATCCGAAAAAACATTTGAGGAGATGCTGGTTGCTATCGGAGAAAGTCTGAGTCATCTTGCAAGTTCCGACGATGGGCAGGATGGGGAAGATGAGGATGATGAAGAGACTGAGCAGGGCAAGCTGAGCGATGATGACGAACTCAGCTGGGTGATGGGCACAATCACCAAAACGGTACAGCAGCGCATGGAGAGGTTTCGGTAGAAGCAGATGAGGCTTGACGAACTGACTCAACCGGGATGGAAGGACGCAGCCGACTACTTCCGTGGATGAGGTAAGAAGTACGGCACATTCGAATTGAGGGTTCCTGCAGTCGTTCTGCCGCAAACCAATGATGACGCTCCAGCACCTCCACGGACACCATTTGGAGAGCTTATGGAGAGTGTTGACATTGTCCCCGGAATATCGCAAAGGCCACAAGGGACTTCTCGACCAGGATATAGTCATATCAGGCTAGGTTCGGTGAAGCCGCTGTCAAAATCGAGCATACCTAGTCGTGAACCAGCTGCAGAGTCCGATTTGTCGATGTTGCTGAAAGCGAAGCCAGTTGCACCAGTAAGCTCTGTCGACCAGTAAGCTTTTACCCCTGCATATGTCCTCCAGCTAATTATCATATAGATATCGGATTCCGACGAAGAGATGGTGACGGTTCCTGCGTCTGTCAAAGTATAGATATGCAAACTTTAATTTTTGACGTCTGATCACGGTGAAAAGCAAGTTGTGTACCAATTTCGCTACGTGTCAGCTTTGCCTTGATTTCAGTGACAAAATTGTGAGACATGATAATTCGTCTGTTCATGTGGAAGGGTCGAACGCACCATGTGAAAGTTCCAGAATCCAAATTGCACTGTAAGACGGCCAAAACATGCGGTTGCTTTCTGCAAGTGACTGTTAAGTGACAATGCAAAAGCAATATTAGTGACGAAATGTGCTAACATAATTGAAGTGAGTAATGTCATTCGGGTCATAGAAAGAGCGGTCAGAGCGCATGACGAATCGATCGGAACGACAACCGTCATGCTAAATTCATCCACCTATCCAACTGCATCACTCTCCGCACAGACCTGGTGCACATTGTTGAGATATTTGAAATTGCTTGTGGTACGTCATGGAAATCGAGGAGAAGGAGCTAGATAATGAATGGTGAGGAAGTCAAGCTATATTTACCAAAAACTAGTAAAATGAACCACATGCCTTCAATTGCCGGCGAAAAGTGAGGGAATGTGATAGGGCCACGTCATTTCTCACTCAAATAGCGTAGATAGCAGTTGTTCAGAAATTGAGAGGTAACAAACATCCTGGATGCCAACGATAATACATACAAACGCACTACTGGAGGTCAATAATGAGTATATGATTGGTTGCATACGAGTATTGAGTGTACAAAGGCTGTTTCGATGTCATCAATGTGAGCGTCAACAGAGTGTCAAGGATATTGAGTCTTACACATTCAACAATCAATGGGCTGCATTGTCACATCCTTCCAAACCGGATGTAGAGGTCGGGGTTATTGCGAAGAAGGTAAATGACACGCTCGTTGCCACATCCTAAAAATGTGCGTCAATGGAGCATGAATGATTTTTGGCATTGTCTCACAAAACATCCAGTAAGCTGCGCGGTTACAGTACGTCATAAGCGAACTATCGGACACCTTTCTATGGAACACTGGTGGTGGCAGCATGTCTACTATGTTTTCAAAATGAGCGTCAACAGAGCATCAACGACATCTGGCTTTGCATCTTGGAAGATGCATGAGCTGTGCAGCGATGTTACCCCATGATGGCGCTATCGGCCGCCTTTCTAAGCAAAACCTCGTGCAACAACATCGCTACTATGTCCTAAAAATGAGCGTCAACGGGGTGTCAACGACATTTGGCATATTACTATGTAATATCATAGGGCTGTGTGGGTACATTGAGCCACAGTCAGATTATCGGCTGCCTTTCTAGGCAAAAACGGTTACTACGAGATCGCAACTATGTCCTAAAAATGACCATCAACTGAGCGTCAACAACCTTTGGCCATGCATCTTGGACAATCCGAGGGCAGTGTGGCGACATTAACACATAATCGAACTATCGGCCCTCCTTCTAGGCAAAAATGCTTTCGATGACATTGTCCCTCTGCCCTAAAAATGAGCCTCCACGGAGCGTCAACGACTTTTGGCCATGCATCTTGTAAAGTCCGCGGGCAGTGCGGCGATATTAACACATAATCAAACTATCGACCGTCTTTCTAGGCAAACATGCTTTAGATGGCATCGTCACTATGCCCTAAAAATGAGCGTCAACGGAGCATCAACGATTTTAGGCCTTCCATCTTGGAAAATCCAGGGGCTTTGCGACCACAGTGATCTACAATCGTACTATTAGCCGCCGTTCTAGGCAATTATTCTTACAACAAGATGGTAATGATGTCACAAAATGAGCGTCAACGGAGCGTCAAAGATTTGTGCGCTGGCATCTTAGGTAATCTAACCGGAATGGAACGCAGATAAACAACAATGATTCTATCGGCAGCCTTTATTGGCAAAAATGCAAGTGACGATATCGCGTCCGCCTTCTACAATTCAGCGCCCAACGTGCGTCAAGGCTCTGAACGCGACACAGCAATAAACTGCATTATGCCGGTTCTAAATGGAGTTTTATGCGGTCAGTCGTTGCAATCTGTCCTTGTATTCAACTTCACAAATATGCATGCAATGTCTTACTGATGTAATTATTTTCCTTGTAGCTGTAGAGTCAATATTTAAGAACCCGCAGTCGGCTTTACTGTATCGTTATTTTTGGCAGTTTCTCGAGTCGGAAAACCCAGAATCCAAATTTCTACCGCTATGTCCGATTCGAAATATTAGACCTCCTCATTGCTCGGGGTTATGATCTCTTCCGAAAATGAACGTGTCTTTATTCGAGATTTGAGCGACCTTACATTGCAAATCATCTTCGATGCTTGGTGGGTTTCAATGAATCAAGGCTCGAAGAGGCCTATTGCTTGGAACACTTCTAGACATGCGCTGTCATGGCGATTCGATTTACACTGCCGAATTGAGGACACCGGCAGCCCTGGCATCATTTGTATAGTTTGTGATCAAGTTCTTCGCCATCCATCAGAACATGGGACCAGCTCAATGGGGAAACACGTGTTTGCAAAAGCTCACATCGTGAAGTTGAACGAATCAACAGAGTCAGAGGTTACTGAATTGACTAGTTCGACGGTGGATGAGACAGCATTGGCCATCCTTAGGAGGCAAGGAAGTCGAGGAATCACAATAGTAAGCTGGCAGAGGAAAATCAGATTTGATATTCAGTTAAATCCATATGAATCGAAATGACAGACAAAACGTTCCAAACTGGCAGCTAAGGACTTTGAAACTTCCGAATTTCACCAAGACAAGTGGAATCGCTACCTCCTGTTAGGATGTGTTTCAGCACGCATGCCATGGAACGCAATATCAAATCTCGAGCTTTGACGGTCATATAAGGCATTACATGACGACCTAGTCCTACCGTCCGCTATGACCCTTAGTAACATGTGCCGGAGGGAATAAGCACTGACTGTGGATTCAATTCAGAAGCAATTGCCATTACGAAATAAAGTTAGTTTAGCTTTGGACGGATGGACTTCAGTAAACAAACTAGCCATCACGTCAGTCATTGCTTACTATATGGATCGAAATTGGGCATTGCGTGAAGTTCAACTCGCTTTCCATAAGGTTGATCGCCTGTTCTGTTCCCGTTTCGAAAGCTAATTAAGGATGATAGGTCAAGGGCCAACATACTGGAGCAAGGCTAGCTGTACATTTGAAGGACGTGCTGGATCGTTTTGAGCTTACCGATGGCCATTTACTTGGTATTACAATGGATAATGCTTCCACAAACTACTCGATGACACGCGAGCTGCAATCAACACTTGAGGCCTCTGGAATCGAGTGGGCGGCATTGAGGAACCACATACCATGCATGGTGCACATCATACAGCTGGCTTTAGGTGCATTCATGAGCAGTCTCGGTGTGAAAGGCCGCACCAAGTCTTGGGAAGCCCATGAGCATGATCAGCAATTTGGAGAGAATGAAAGCATGGACATTGGGAAGAGTCAGAGACTTCGAAACGAGGGCAATGCTTGAATCAACAAGGTGTCAACCTTGAAACCAGGTTCAGCGAAGATGATTGGGAAAGTACGTATTCCATGATATTTTTAATGTCCTGAAGCTTACCTTCATATAACAGAGAATGCTTGCTGTATTAGTTATGCTAACACCTTGTCGCCGAAACGAGTTCATCGACTGTCAGAAGGCTAAAGTCCGCATTACAGTACTTCTGATTATGGATGTGAAGACACGTTGGAACTCTACTCTGGAGTTGCTGCAGCGCGCCTACCGATTACGGAAATTCACACGCGAGTGGCTTCAAAATCCAAAATACAGTTAAAACCGGCCACTGTTCAGAACTCAGGATGCGTGGATGATTGTAAAGTATGTCATGGAAGTATTGAGGCCATTTCGATAATGGACACTTTGGATGTCGAAGAGGCATACAGTCACATTGCATCACGTCATCACAGTGTACAATGACATGTTCGATCACATGGATGGGGTAATGCGAGCTTTACCTAAGATGAAGACTCAGTGGAAAGAAGACTTGTTCTTCGCTGTGAAGTTAGCTTGAGAAAAGATTTCCAAATGCTATGCTGAAGTGACTCCAACGACGGGCATGCTTCTTAATTCCGCACAGATCCTCGATCCTTTCCGGAAGTTGCAATCGTCTAGAAAGTTAGACAAGGGAATGGATATTCATCCTGAGGACGAGACATCCTACACTACACAATACCCAGAGGCCTTTCTGTAGTATGTGGAGAATGAATACTGTGCCAAGCATCGACATGTGCCTGTCAATACACTCGAAACCGTACCGAGCAACAATCCCCTCCCCTCTGCAACGGCATCAGGGTCCTATCAATCATCACTTCATCCAGATGATTTGTCCAGCGATGATGAGGTATACGTAATGCCTAACAATGTAGCTGAGAAAACACCCGGACGAAGCGATCGCGCAGCCCGCTCATTGACAGCCACCAGGCTCTATTTTAATTCGCCGCCTGAGGCACCATAGAACTGGGGACATATCAATGGGAATCTCAATGATTACCACTCCGACCCAATGGAGACCAGTAGTACATTTTGGATACCAGACATCCCCGATTGGTGGCGCCAACAGGAAGAAACGCACTCAAAGTATGCCAATCACTCAAATGTGGCGCGCGACATATTCTCTCTCATGCCACATGGTGTCGGAGTGGAGGCCAGTTTTTCCCTTTGCCGAGATGTTATTGGCTGGAGGCAGTGAAAAACCACAGGCGAGACCCTTTGCGAAAAAGTGGTTGTAAGGCAGTGTGCTCAAGCCAATGACGGGATTTTGGAAGGCACTGACCCGGAATTGGATACCATGACCACAGAAAACGACTCGGAAATGAAGAAAGAGGCGGCAGAAAGGAATTTGCACAGAATGGGTAAGGTTCACGACTTTTTGGAGATGTGCATCAGCAACAACTCCAGTTTCTGTCTGAAACACCCGCGTGTTCCGGACGGCTCTGACGGCTCTGACGGAACCTCGTACCCGCTGACAGAGAATCAGACGCGACCCATCGCCCAAGCGACGGGTCGCGTTGCATACCTCCCTTGCGGCGGCTATTAGACCATGCCTCCTATTCCTGCGACGCATCGCGTTGTATATTACTCTCGCCGCTCCGGCGTCAGGCTTCTTCTACTTTGCATCTGGAATGTGGTGACATATACGCACCATCAGAACGACACGTATGTTACACTCTTCGCAGGGGTTGCAGTTATGCAGTAGCAGTTTACACAACGCCTGGCGATGATAATGCCTATCTTCGGCCGATAGCCACATGCAGCACTCTCATTTATGTTTAGCTTTGAGATTTTGTCACTTATTGCAATACAGTTTTCGCTTCGGATACATCGCTTGCCGTTGCATTTGCTTCGCCATTATGGTATGTTATGTCTGAA
>Ga0307515_10011506_pt1 | contig 16791 bp, 7 predicted proteins | sample 17_EM_MG_FD_194513 | JGI IMG/M metagenome (GOLD analysis project Ga0307515, IMG submission 194513) | Populus trichocarpa ectomycorrhiza microbial communities from riparian zone in the Pacific Northwest, United States - 17_EM | ecosystem: Host-associated > Plants > Roots > Unclassified | place... | reverse complement strand
TTATGTACATTTGCTGGTAAATTAAATAAATCCACGAATTGAAAGGAAAACAAATATTGCAAAACTCTTGAATCTTAAAGTAAAGTGAAGTAAATCTTATAGAAAAAACTAGCAAACATGTCTACGCCATGCTATGGGACTGTTTCTAAAATATATTTTAATTTTTAATTGATTCTTATTATCCAGTACAAATCTACCAACATTGGTTTTTTAACAAAGATAGACCGAAAGCTATACAAACTCACACATAAAAGTTTATAACTGAAATTCAAGTGGTTATATTGTAATATACACTTTAACAAGAAGTTTTACTAAAAACAAATGAAATCAAATAGACACACAAAAATAGATTATATTAGAAAATAATTCAAAGTCTTTAATATGTGTAATCTAACTCTTTTTAAGTGAGGTAAGTAAAGCAATCAATATGTAAGAGAATAATAAAAAGTAAGCTTTGAAATTAAAGGAATTGATTTTGTAAAAATAGGAATAAAAGTTTAATGATTGTAACAACCTTTAAAATATATAAGAAAATGCTAATGTATAGTGAAAAATAAGCTTGTAGTTGTTTAGAATATATAAGAATAGGCCAAGAAATTTAAATTTTTAAAGATTGGTATCCAATATGGTTTAAGCTAAATGATGTAAAAAAAGAGAAAAAAGTGGTGTTATGGAAATGAAAATTAAATTGCTTGTTTTGCTTATCCTAATTGGATGATGAGAGATAAGGTATTTTCAAATTCAAACATAAGTGAAAGGACAAGCTTGGTATGATCTCACACACTTGAGTAAAAAAGATAGAGAATAATTTCAACTCATTCAAGTAATAAGTGGCCGACCACATATGCTAAAAATTCATCTAGTATACGAGTGGTCTAAAAAATGTTTATTCAGTAAGAATGTCTTGTTTAGTACGTAGTTGTCTTTGAAATTTTATATCTAGTTTAATTAATTGGTATACCACATACTATTGGGCTTACTATGTAACATTCCACAAGGCTTTAGAGATGTGTTTTGTATGATTATATGATGTATTAGAGGTCTTAGACTTTTTAAGGGTCATAAGGTGTTTTAGAGAATTTTATGACTAATTTTCATAATTATATTTTAGGTATAAAAAGTTGGTTTTAAGAATTTTGTTTTTTAAAAAAACTTGAATCACATGTAATAACATGCTAAGACTAATTTTGAAGAAAATAATACTATTAATATAGTTTCATATTTTTATCACAACTTTAAGGCTTGTCGATAATCCTTGAAATGTTAGACATAATAAAAAACCTATATCAGCACATCCTTAAGAAAGATTAATAACTTCTTATTGGTTTGATTCATCAAAACTGTGAGCAAATGATAGCCTTTTGCTAATATTTTTTTTCTTTTTTGATGATGACAAACTATTAATACTTTCATAAGTATTAACATGTCAACAAAAATTATGAACAATTGCTCCCTCTATGGATCATAATACATTCTCCCTATCAATTATACAATGTCCATGAAATACATGAGAAAATATAACATAAACATTTCAAAATCAATAATCATAAGTTCTTGGCATATAGAGACATTTACTCACTATCAAATTAAAAGTCATTTGAAATAATATAAAAACTGAAGTCATGCTACCAATTTAAATATCATATTAACATGAAAAAAAATTAAGAAGTATTTGGTTATATGCAATGCTTATGCACTTTCCTTAACCACAATTATTACTAAGTACTAGTTCATCTTCGTTCAAATAGTCAACTTTAATTTATATCCACAGGTCACAATCTAAATAGCTAACTTTAATTTAATTTCATAAGTATCCATTTAAACAACCCATTAATTCTCGTATTTATATCCATAGCCTCTATCCAAATGGTTGATTGTGTAACATATTCATATTTTTAGTCACCATCCATATTACTAACTAAGTATCATTTCTCTTACCTTAGCCCCATCCACACAGCTAACTAAGTATTATATTTATCACCTTAGTCTCTTCTAGCCGACTAAATATCATATCCATAACCTTAGTCACTATCCACACGGCTGACTAAGTATCATACTAATCACCTTTTTCACAATGAATTCATATATTCCTCTTTCAATATTTAATTTATTTATTTTCATTTCAACCATACTATGCATCTTTCCATTCCAATCACATAACTCAATTCTTTTTATTCCAAACACATTTAACAAACAATAGAACAATTTGTTGTTACCACTAATTTATATACTTTTCTCTATTTTTAGTTTCCATTGTTGTGGTCGATTTTAATTTATATATATGGACTATTATCGTTACAATCATTCATATCTATATTATAGTCACTAACATTACGGTTAAATACAAATCACACATATATTCATCTTGCATCATCAATATAATTCTCATGATAGTAATTATACACAACTTATATAAATTTCATTGAAAACTTACAGCTATAGAAGCATTTTAAATCAGTAAAAAAGGAAAGAGGGAATGATCCTTACCTAAAACTCCTAACACACATCTCCTACCATAACATGTCCTTCTTTGATTGTGTTTCCTACCCAACTAGTGACACTAATTTAACACCTCGTTTGGCCATCATACATATAGTTAATCCATTATGCATCTTCACTCTTCCAATTAAAATTCAACCATAGATATTTTTATTTATGCCAACATTCTAATTTATTTCTAACCATATTACAAACATCAATTCCATATTACAATCCATAACATATTATCCATTCCATAATTTAAATATTTACTTACTACTTTTACGCTTCAAATTTCAAATTTTGTATTTAATACTTCACAACTAATAATTTGTATTTACTTTATCAATTTAAGATTTTAATATAGAAATTTCAACACTTCTACAATCTCAATCCAATGTTGAACACACAATATATTACTTTCATATTGATGAACACAACAATTTGACTCTAATCACCCTATCCCATTCACATTTTAATTTAATTTTTCATTTCTCATTGTCTCACATATAAATAATTAATCGTACCCCATTCACATTCAATATCTAATATGCAAAGCATTGTTACAACACAAATTAACCAAATCTTTAGTCACTACACATCTCAACTACATCAAATTTAGAATTCCTTATTTTTTATATTTTCTAAACACAATTATCCATTTAAAAACATTACCTCTCATACAATCTATCCAATCTTCCACAATTCCATCACGATGCCCAAGCAAATAACTTCAATACGACTCATACGACTTATCTAATCTTCTACATTTATATCACTTCATCAATACACGAATTACGTAATACTATTAAAACATAAGTTTCAACACAATTTAAAAATAAAATCTAATTCAACAATTTCATATCAAATCAAACAAAATCTATAATTTAGTTGCATGGTCTAACCTACATGAGAATTTCATTTTCCATGATTTAATCAATTTCTTAAACTCATAATTTATCAATCATCATACCATCTTACAAATTTAATCTATCCAACCTAAATTTTTCCAGCCTCTTGGCCAACCACACTATGGGCAAGGATTCTATATTTTATTTCAATATATTTATTTATTTATTTCTCATTTACACCTTATTCTTTTATTTTCAACACAATTTAAACCCTTAATTAATATTATGTTCAAATAACATTTCACATTAAAGTTTCCAACTTCATTCCTATACTTTCCAAACATATATCACAACATGTAAACATTCATTTGATCAAGAATTTCTACTTCAATTAAAATCTTTAACGCCTTCATATTAATCTATAAACACTCAACATCATAAAATCACATAAATTTCACATTCTCAACCTTCCCAAAACATACATACAATATGTAATTCACATATTCACCTAAATGTTTTTCTTAAACATAACAACTCATATTAATACATCTAATAAACATACAATACCTCATAATAAAACAAGATTTTCCATTTCCCTAATTTTTTTCCTTATGGCTGATCCTATTACTTTTGTTACCCATTGATGTTTATTCAAATTTTCTTTGAATTCAATTTTATTAACACCCATTCCATGCAAAATTAATCACACTACCACAAAACAATCATTTTCCCCCAAATTTATCATAAACCTTAGAATTGTTAATAATTAAGGGTTCCCATCTTATTCACCAAAAACACAAAGAGCATATAATTAACTTATAAATTTTTCCTTACCAATAAGATTTTGAAATCACTTGGTGATTTGTTTTGCAAGTTTTCCTCAATTCTTCCCCCTCCTTCAATTAGAGGCATACTTCTCTCTTTACTTTCAATCCTTTTTCTTTTTTTTTTGTTGATCTTCCCTTCAACCCTCACTTTCTTTGTCACTCATTTTAACTCTCCCTAAGAAATCAAGAAAACAATAAGAAGAAGACAAGAAGAATTTCTCTTCTCCCAATTTGCTATCAAACCCATTGGGCACACCTCTTGAAAATAGTGTTTTTTTCAAGTGGATTTTACCCTCACACACTCTTAAAGTCCTAAATTTTAAGAGAAATCACCAAATTTATAAAAAATATGAAGAATAAAGCTCTCTCCTTGATTTTTTATTTTACTGTAATGTCAACCAACTCTGATAAGAGGGAAGGGGATGTTTATTTTGAATTTACAAAATTGCTTTTGTATTACATATTTACAACACTACCACTCATTTAATGATAAGGATCAACCTAACACCAAGTTTAATCATGTCAAAGACCCATTGAAGGTACCAAGTGGGTCAATTACAAAAGCTAGGGCAAATAAGTTGAAAAAGGTATTAAATGAGCTTGTTTAGAACATATGAAGTAAGATGGACCTAGAGGAGCTTGGGACACCAATGGAGCATGAAGGAAAGCCTATATTCATCTAATTCAAGTCCAAGAAAAGCTCAATTTATATGGATCAAAGGGCTGATGTGTTCGGCCTCATAACAGCCTTGTTAGGCTTGTTTTTTCCCTAATGTTACAAGGATAGAAAGTCAACACTTTATTTTTCTAAACAAGTAAGGAAAGTAATTGAATTAGCAACAAAAGAGAAAATTGGATTTATTATTTATCAAAGTTATACAAGGAAATCCAAGCTAATCAGGTAACTAAAGAGGCGACAGCAAAGGAATCCAAATCAGATTAGATTTTCTCCTAGTCTACAAATGACTTACAGTGGCGACAACTATTCCTATGCATACAAGGAAGGTTTATTCAGCTATAACAACTTATAAACTAGAGAAATTAGATTATTTAGCTTTTATTTTCTTTGTTATATACGGCAACAATATCAGACTTTATTTTATTCTTATTTTTTATATTTTGGGTTATATTTGGGTTTAATTGTAAGTGGGCCTCATATAAGTCCATATAAGAGGTTCATTAGAGTTTATTTCAGTCTAGAGTCAGTATAAATAAAGTCATAACCAGACGTGTAGGGCACGAAATTCAAATTAATAAAACAAATTTGTTGTACTTTGTTATGTGAGTTGGTGAGATATTTTCCCTTCCTTGATTTTCTAAAGAACTGAAAATGACTTATGAAAGAACAACTGACTTCGTGGCGTCATTCTTATACTTCTCGTTCGCGAATCAATATTTATTGGGTAGGGGTTTTTCATTTTCAATAGTAATGGTGCTTAAAAATAAGTTATATTTGTGTCACACTTCTATTAAACCTGATTTACTTGACTTTTCCAGGAATTGATGTCTTTGTGTGTGGGTTGTTTGACAGCATGTTCAAGAGGTTCACATCATTTAATTTTTAACATAAATAGTTTTTGTAAAGCCCTCAATTATCAAATATTTTGTACATAATTTTATTCTCATTTCATCTAGAATTAATAATATTCTTTTAATATATTTATTACTACTCTCATTGAATTTTCTTCTATTTTTTCCATTTTCATCTAAATAATGTACATAGTTAAATATGGGGGTTTATATCGATGATTGGCATTATCCCCGCGTAAATTTATATAATTATCTATTCAAAGTTTCATTATATTTCCTAAGGATTTTCACCCTAATTCACAAATTCTTTTCTCTAAATAATTAGTTTACCTGATTAGAGGATTTATATGATTTATCAATGACTGACATTTTACATACTATTTTATTACTTTATTTCATATGAGATTTAAATTAATATAGTAGGGATTTTTATCCAAATCATAACAATTTTTCCTCTTAATTTACCATTTTTCAATTGAGGATTGCCTTATTTAACACTGATTTATCAATTTTTAGGCTAGAGGTTTACAATAACCTTCTCCACAACATCCAAAATCAATGATGTAGTGTCCCCATTTGTCCTTTATCTTTCAAGATTAAGTATTGTCAGGGGTTTTTTTTCAATATAGCACCATAGAAATAAAACATTGTGAAAATAACATAGTTAAAAATTTAATTAGAAAAATAGCATAGTTTGTAAAGTCATAGATGACATATGCGACTTGGGAATCGTAAATAGCATTTGTGACTTCTTTTAAAATAATATGTAATTTTTTTAAAAAAAATATTTTAAATTTTAAATTTAAAAAATAAATAAATATTATCGACTATATTTATCAAAGTGTATTGGATAAATAGACTCATAATGAGCTATTATCTTGAACATTAATGAGGAGAAACACCTCATTCTCTCTTGTTTTCAAAACATGTTTTCCTTTCAGAATTTCAAGCCCTTAAGTCTAATATTCATAGATGACACCTAAGTATAAATCGATGGTATTAATTCTCCCTAGTAAGTCCAAAGCATTCGTGTCACTAAATCCTACCTCTAAGTAGATCAACTCATAACGATTACTACTTTGATATTTAGGACTAAGGTACAAAAATCTCATTCAGAAAAAAATATAAGTGATCCTCAGTACTATAGAATAAATGAACTTGAACAATTCATTATCTATAGGCCATGATTGCATAAAAAAAAATGTTTAATGACAATTCCTCCTAGGATTTTGGTTGAGTTCAATTAGCTTAATAAAATCTCACCCATTTAATCATTGACATGGTTTGATAGACTATTAATAGTCATAGGTCATGATCAAAAGTAAATGATTGTAGATATGTTAATTCACCAAGCAATTAGGAGTGTCAAAAATGACTTGGACTTTAAAATTGATAGGCTTGAATTCATTCATCCACCTAGGGTGTAACTCATTAAAGTTAACCCATGCTCACCCATGTACATAAACCACTAGTATCAGACATAACAGACCATTAGGAATAGAAGACAAGTAGCAATGTAACTTACCTTAGGAAAGATATTTTAGGGTGATAATATCTTTTTTTTAGCATAACTAATCCCTTACCTTAGAACTCTGAAAACCAGTTAGGGTTTTCTAATTATCATAAAACTAGGTGGAAAATCCTTCTCAATATAAGACCTTTTCCCCTCTTTAAACCATAAAAGTCTTTCCCTTTCTAAAGAAAGAGGTTGTGGTCTCTATGATGTCAAGTATGGCATTAGTTATAATTTGGGTTAAGAATTTGTTGAAAATATTCTTTAATACACACACACCTTAACATGAAATATTAAAATGTTTAAAATCAATTATGAGTGAATGAGAAATTAATCTCAAAGAAATCTTGATGGCAAAACTTTTACAAACCCAAAACCTCTTTCTCACATTGAATCCTTGAATATGGATATGATAGTCCCAACAATGTTTAAAAGAAAAACATTGATTCCAATAGCATTTTCTCTTGAAATATCAAATATATATACCCCAAACACTAGACATCAAATCTAAACACCAAACCCTAATTCTTAAATCCAAACCTTATAGAATTTGTATCTAAATCACAAATCCAAAACTTTAAATTTATGGGTAAAACTATTTACTTAAATTAAAGGATCATCTAGAAGCCACACCAAAAGAACGACAAGCATTTCATCTAATACAACAACATGATAATAATAATATTACCCATGAATTTCAAGGTTTGAATTTAGAATTTAGGGTTCGGTGACAATTATGTTTCCATAATGGATGAAATGCTTATTATTCCCACAGTCTAGCTTCTAGATGGTCTTTTTAAGATTTGAATTTATGATATAGTTTTTAATTCTATAAGGTTTTGATTTAAGATAAGGTTGGGTGTTTAGAGTTTGGATTTGAATTTTAATATTTGAATTTAGATTCAAGGTCTAAGGTTTGAACTCCAAGTCAAATATATAGGGTATATTTGACATTCCAAGAGAAAATATTGTATGCTAGTACAAATAGAGACATTTCTCTGAGTGGTTATGTGGAAGTAAGTTTTCTCTCTCTATTATGTTTTCCAAATTTATTTTTATGTTTGTGTTACTTTCCTAATTGTTTCTCATTGTATTAACTTTTAGCTTCCAAACTTCACTGGGTGAAGAGTTTTGAACTTGAAATTTTTAGACTTTCACATACTCTTCCTAACCTCATATTTTAGTGTTTTATTTTGATTTTAACCTTTGATTTTCCTTCAAAATCTAGAGCTTATATTTATCTTATTGAAAGATATTTGAATTTCATATTCTTTAATTCAAAGATCTTGTTTAGAAGTGCATTTAAACCAAAGATGTTGTTGTTGGAATCTTGAGAGACATATTGCAAACACTCTGGTTGCACAAGTGATGAGTAATAAATCCTCAAGGACAAATGATTCATCCTTGACAAGTAATAATCCTCCTTTGTTTTAATTTAAGCATAAATATTTTTATTATTAGTATACATACTAGGACTTTGAATTAATTAGTAACAATTATAAGTTTGGATAAATACTTAGTATGCATGTTTATGTTTTATTATTATATTTGTGTTCAAAGCAAGTTTGTTATTTGTTATTATCTTGCATACTTAATTATAAATTTAAACTTGTATGATCTCTAGATTTTTCTTGAAAATATATTTATATTTAGCATGTCTTGTTATAATAAATTAAACATCATTGCTTACTAATTTAATATATTTATAAATTTATTTTAAATATAAAAAATAAAGGTAATAGTTGGAGATGGAAAGAAAAAGAAAAAAGGCAATCTAAAATTGTGACTCAGGAGCCTTTGGTAGTGTAAATGGAAGTGGGCTTATACGAGAAACATGGAATATGCGTGAATCAGCAGAGAAGATTGAATTTATTTGAGGACAGTGGTTTGTCTTGGGTCAAATTTGGTGGCTAGCAGCCAATCTTTCCAAATAGCACGTAATAATTAAATGACGTACAATTCACGTTTTTCAAATCAACTTCACTTTTTATATGTTTTAATTTTCATTTATAAAAAGCCATTTACTCATTTTGAAAATTTGCGATTATCTAACACTAATATCTAATTATTATTATTATTTTCTTTTTTGGAAAGAAGAAAATGCATAAATGGTGGTAGCCAATGCAGAAATTATAAGAGCACTTTGGGTATTAAATCAATTATAATCATCAACGTGTAATATTTCAAAAAAAAAAAACTTTGTTGATTAATTTTGTGCATTCCTGACATGATATTTAAAGTGTTATTAATTATATAAAAATTAAGATATAAATTTTTTTTCAAAAAGAAATATAAATAAAAGTGTTACCACACTTAAATTTTAGGAAGGGTAGGTAATTTTTTCTAACAAAATTAATTATACATTAATTTTGATCTTAAATACCATCAATAAATAAATGATAAGAGAGACTATTTAGAAACATGATATTAGAGCAATCTTTATTGCTTTCATCAACCACTTGAATCTTTTTCAAAATAGTTTATAAGTTTTGATTGATAATAACATCTTTCAAGGTATTATTGTTATAATCTTTTAAGAATACTTGAATGGGACTTTTTGTATCAAGTGGCAAGCAATTTTGTTTTAAAGACAAATAATTAAATTCTTGAGAACAATGGGATTTGTTTCCTTTGTTTGACTGTGATTCTTCAATAAATAAGTATATTTATTTTGTTTTTATAATATAATTTTATTAGATATGGAAGATAATATTATAATTTTTCAACAAAATCAATTATAAATCAATCATGATCGATTAACTATAATGATTAAAACTTACATATCGTTAATTAAAACTGTTGGTTATTGGGTTAGGCCTGATCCGTTCATGATGAATGAACCTGGTCTAAGTTATTAGAGGAGTTACTAAAGAAAGTAACCGTCTCCTCTAATCATATATAAAGGGACATAACTCATATGGAAAGGTGAAGGTTTTCATTTGTTGAATAATCATTCTCTCCTTTTTCTTCTCTCATCTTGGACTCTCTGCAATACTTTGATAAGATTTATACAGACCTTCGTACTGTGGAATATCAATTTGGTTCTAGTTATTGAAGTGCCACTGAAGTAATTGATCCAGGAATAAGAAAGTGAATTCTCACAATTAAGTTTTCATTTCCGATCTACAAAAACTTCCACGAACACAAATAATATTAAATGAGAATATTAAGAATTATTTGCCAAAAAAACATATCAAATAATGATGTAAACTAGATTGAAACTAAAGGGATGATACTTTTAAAGTTTAGCATAACAAATTGAAAAACCAACATAAGCAAATCATATTTTGCAATTATAAAATGAAAGATGAAGAAAATATTCTAATAAATTTGTCTCAAGAGTGCAATCGTATTGAAACTTGAGAAACTCATCATTTTTTTTTTATTATATGAAGAGAAATATTATTTGAAGTACAATTTAACCAATCATTATTTTATTTCTAACATTGATAACATTAATGAAATTTAGGTGCAAGCGGCGGTACATCACAAATGAAAGTACAAGTGCAAGTGCCAGAAATAACACAGTGTCCACGGGATCCTCCTCCTTCTTTTGTGGGATCTCCATATTTTTTATCACACACTGCAGTGCATTTTTCTTCTCTGCAATTGACCATGGGTTCTGCCCTCACACAAATACGTGATGCCATCACTTCATAATTACCTGTAATGGTTAAACATGTTTATATAAACTAGCTATTTTATATTTTATTACATTTCAATGATAAAAATATTGAACCTAAATACTTCTCGTAGGCTTTTATATCATAAAATTATTCTGATTTCTTACAAAAATATAATTAGTTTGAATTAATTAATCAAGCACACAACAACCATTATTTTATAATGAAATTAATTTATAAATAAATACAAGCGTTTTGGGATTTGAAGTATAGGCCAGTAAGTTAAAATTTACAAGGCAACTTTATATTTTCATAATTTCTTACTGATTGAAAAATGCATCAAACATTATGAATTAGCTAGTAAAAATTAACAAGTTATGGATGTTTACCTTGAAAGCAGAAGAGAATAAGAACAAGAGCAACAAAAACATGAAAGTTCTTCATTGTTATTCTTCTATAAATTTGTGTTAAAAAATAAAAGAATTAAGGTGATAGGACTTCCTGCTTATTTGAAACATATTTATAGTACTTTATTTATAAAATTCTTTCCCATTACGATTCAAATTCGAGATATATAACAAGATTTTCATACCAAAATAACCTAAGTTACTTATATAATATAGAAATTCAACATTTTAGTCACATTACCATATTAAATACGTGTCATTAATTATTTTTGAAAGGAAAGTAAAATAATAGTAGTCTGACTAATTAGCCTCTACAAACATTATTTTTTCGACTATAAACGAGTCTCATATTTTTTATGATACTTGTTGAAAATCAGCTAGTAAACTATATATATATATATATCTTGTAAATATCATGATCCTCACTATTTAGTTCTCTTATAACATGTTATTAAAACAAACTGATCCTTTAAATTAGTAGAATTAGTAAGAAAAGTTAATGAATTAAATGTCCATCATCATTTTTTATTTTATTTTTTTTATTGAAATTATTTACCTAAACATTTTTCAAAGGATGAAGTTGATTTTGAACCCCAAAACAAATATTTTTTATTTTTGAATGATTTTTAATCTATTATTGATTTAGTGCGAATGATTGTGATGAAAATCAAAAGTGTTGGGGTCCAATACCCTGGTTAGGAGAATCTAGATTGATATTGGTTTATTTAAGACGTAATGATTTGGTCACGGTATAATTTTAGTTTGATTATTTGAACTTGTTTGGTTGCATAAATGGTTTTACTGCATGGTTTTCTCATATATTAATGATTTTATTGTTCACTGATCCTACTTATAGAAAATTGATCGGTAGTAGACATTGGCATTGGGTATTGATTTGTAGATAATAAAATTATTTAATACATTATATTATTATGTTTAAAATATTTTCAAGATTGTTTTCCTCCTAGTTTTGTCATGTTAATGATTTTATTGTTTATTTATCCTACTTATGACAAATGAATTATTATTAGGCATTGTCATAGTGTTTTGATTTAGAGATAATAAAGCTGCTTAATACATTATATTACTATGTTTAAAATATTTTCAAGATTGTTTTCTCATAATTTTGTCATGTATTAATGATTTTATGATTCACAAATTCTATATATGGAAAAAGACAGTCACCATGCATTATCATAAGGTGCTGATTAGTAAATAATATAATTGCTTAATACATTACATTATTCTATTTAAAATATTATAAAGATTGTATTCCTTGCAATTTTATCATGTATTAATAATTTTTTGGTTCACCGATCTTACCTATGACAAATGGATTGTCATCGGCATTGTCATGGGATGTTGATTAATGGGTGATGTAGCCGTTTAATACATTACATTATTATATTCAAAATATTTTCAAGAAATCATATTTTCATTGTAATTTTTTTCAAATAATAAAAAAATATAATAATAAATATTTTTCCTTTTTTTAGTAAATCTGGACTAGTGGATTCATGCATCCTCCCAACAATACCTTTTAAAGCTACTCTTCTAGCCATCTAGTCAATCGCCTGTAAGAAACGAAGTCACCTATGGTGACAATATTGTTTTTAAAATTATAAATATAAATATTTTTCAAACTTGTCATGACCTAATTTTTTATCCCAATTCTAAAAAAAATAAACTCAAAAAAATGTGTTTTCGATGCATTTGCGCCCATTCCGTAATCTTTAATGCCATTTCAAAAAATTCAAAATCCAAAATATGCTTTTGATGCATTTTAGTCTTTAACACCTCCATTTCTTGATTCTTAATTACTTTTCTTATTGAATTGATGTTAGCGTTGTTGAAAATTAAACTCGATTTTTAATTTTTCTAAATAACAGAGGAACCGGTCCACCATTTGGGAACCGGTCGATCGGTTGGATTAAGTTAAGTGGTCGATCAATTCAGTCAGCAGAATATGATTTTTGTTCAGATTATGATTTCCTTGTATTAGTTTAATTCTTTTATTATTTAGAACTTTATGCCTATAAAAAGACTTATAATTCAACATTATTAAAAGATGGCACAAAAGAGAGAGAATAGCTAAAAGAGCTTAGAGAGAAACACTTAATAAAAATATATCTTTCTCTCAATCTTCTTCTTGTTCTTAAGTTTATTACTTTGCAGTATTGTTTTTTATCTTCAACCACACCAATTCTTCTTCCAACAAATGATATCAGAGCTTGTTTTGATTATTTATCATGGCCAATACATATTTCCCACTTCAATGTCTTCATTTGACAAAAGACAAATATGAAATTTGATGTATTCATGTGAAAGCTTGGCTAAGATCCTAAAATGTGTGGGAAGCGGTTGAAAAGAGCTACGAGAAGCCTATAAAATAAGCAACGTTAACTTCAACCTACAGGGAGGTCATGTAAAAGGCATGAAGGAAGGATTAACAAGCATTTACAATCATCCATCAATGTTTGGATGATGTCAGTTTTGAGATAGTGACAAACACAGCCATCACTAAGCAAGCATAGGAAGTTTTGCAACAAACAAACCAAAAAGTTGACAATGTGAGAAAGGTACATCTACAAAAGTTATGTGGTGACTTTGAAAAGTTACATATGCTTAATCATAGAATATTTCAGAATAGTTTGCAAGAGTATTGTCCATATACAATCAAATCAAGAGATACGGGGAGAAGATATTGTAGCAACTTGGATATTGTTACGTTTGAGTTACTGTTACTCCACAATTGAATTAGATCCTTTTTTACCTGGATCATCATGGGAACCCGTAATATGGACAATCCTAAGTCCAGTGTTAATAAATTAAATGATAAAATAAAACTTTAATATGGATGTACAAATTTATAAGAGTGAAATATATATGTATGTGTGTGTATTAATAGAAGGGTGTTATTCTAGGAATTTAGATATGGATCCAAAGGTTATAATAAAATGATGATGAAATTATCATGTGTTAAGAGGGGATACTACCGTAACTAAACCATAGTCCGGAGTAGGAGTACGAACTTCACGTGCAGCAAGTAGGTGTCTTATACCTTGATAATTTTATTTGTATCAGTTGAATTGTTGTAACTACAAGTTCTTTAAATATACAATTCATGAATATTAAATGAAAGAAAAAAAAAAGGCAAAGAAAAGAAATAAATATTGACTTGATTAGTTATTCAAGGTAATATGGAAGCTAATAATATCAATGTGATACATTAATATCGGCATTTACTTGGATGGAAATATATTTGTTAAGAACTTGATTAGCCGCTCTGAAATAGAGGCTAATGATGTCAATGGGGTTTTATTGACATCGAAATTAATGTGATGAAATTAAAGTGTTGAAAATAAACTTGATTAGCTATTCCAGGTTCGGAAAGCTAATGGTACAAATGAGTTGCATTGGTGTCAACATTTCTTAAACTTGATTAGTCATTTTCAGTACGAGAGATTAATGATACCAAGAATGATCATTAATATCGGAATTTAATTGGACTTGATTAGTCCTTTTGGGTACAGGAGACTAATGATATTAATGTGGTTCATTGATATCAGCATGAACATAAAAGGAATTTGCGGAAATGAACTTGATTAACTATCCCTGGAAAATGGGGAAGGCTAATGATGTGAATGTGAACACATTGGCATTGGCATATACTTGAAAACTTGATTGGCTATCGAATGGAATGCAAGCTAATGATACTAAGTGGATTGGTATCGACATACCCCTGATTAACCATACTCCAAGTAATGGTTAATGATATGAATCTAATATCGATATCGACATTGATTATTTGACCCGGTTTATGAGTGACTAATGGTATTATAATGTTATTGTAGATAATTGGAGTAAAAAAAAAATGATGGAATGATAAGGGAATCTATATATATTCTCTGATGTGATAATTATATATTGATTATTCAATTAGTTGATGTTTTGTTCAGGACTGTCACACTCGTACCAGGAGTAGAGTTACTTTATCTTTTTGTTCATATAAACTAGGTATATCATGTTTATTTTGGATTGTCATATATTTTGTTTTAAGCATGTAAACTTTAATGCTTAATTTTTGTTTGTAGATATATGAAATTAAATGTTCACTTTTATTTATGTATGGTAGATTTTATATAAACTCTTAAGCCTTGGTAATTAATATGTTTTATAATTAATTGGAGGTGATATTCAGATGAATTGAAATTATTGATAAATAATTCATGTGGATTATGATCCAAGATGATTGGATCAAAGAATTGAGGATGTATATAGAAGTGAAACAGGTTGAAGTCAATAACTTGGAATATTCTGTTATAGAGAAAACTCTTCTGGAATTTTAAAAGAAATTGCAAGAGAGCTTGAAATTGGCTAACATTTTTGTAAAAAAAAATATTACAGTATCTCTATAAGTAAGAAAGTGTTTTTTCATAGAAAAATTAGGACCGTTACAAAACCTACCCATATGTACATAATGACTAGAACTTTCTCTTAGGATGTATCTTGTAATATCATTAATACAAGTTTAACAAACATAACATTTGGAATCTCAACTATGGGTGACAAGATAGTTGTCACACAAGATATTACACCTATTCATTTTCAACAAAAGTCTAAGTTATTATAATTGCCGAGAAGGATTGCTCGAGACTAGGTGCTAATGAGTTGTCTCATATAAAAAGTTTGAATGGCCTCATAAATAACACCAATAAATTGAAAAATTATAGGATGATATAAGTATATAAAATCAGGTGGATTTTACTGAAAAATATGGGAGAATCCTGCATATTTTAAAAAGACCAGTTCAAAAATCAGTTATCATGGTCTTAGTCTATTTTTGGGATCCATTATATAATTGCTTCACTTTTAAGGATATGGATCTGGTACCTACCATAGAAGAATATTATGTGTTAACTGTTTTTTTATAATCGGCATATAAGGTATATTTTCATAAAAAAATTCCGACAATATACATTTTGTACCCTTGTTCAGGATCCGATAGACCTGTTTTTGACTAAAAATAATAATTTTAACCTAAAACAATCTAAAACTCATGTTTTACACCGGTCTACATAATTCCTGATTTTGATGGGAAAATAAAAGTTGACCTGAAAAAAATATTTTTTAAAAATTTTGAACTCTTCTTAATTTTTTGGATTTTCTTTCTTTTGAATAAAAATAGAAATAAAATAGAATATGAGAAAACTTTGGGGAACCAAATATTGGGTTACTACAAAAGGCAACAAAAAGAAAATCAAAATAATTGGATAAAAATAAATAGAAGGTGAATTTGAACCATGTAAAAAAAAAAATACATTTATTTTATCTATTATGTTATATAAGATCCTTGCATTTTCTTTTTTTCTTCTCTTTTCAGGCAGTAGAAAGGAATCTTTTGTTGCAAAATTGAGCATCAAATAGAAAACTCTACATCAGTAAAGTGATGAGCAAATCTTTATCTTTAAAGTGGTAGGTTATTTTGTACCTTGAGCATAAACCATTTCCCCTCTACCATTTCCTACCATCCCTGTATCAAAAAGTACAAGAGGAATTTGA
>Ga0307515_10011505_pt1 | contig 16791 bp, 7 predicted proteins | sample 17_EM_MG_FD_194513 | JGI IMG/M metagenome (GOLD analysis project Ga0307515, IMG submission 194513) | Populus trichocarpa ectomycorrhiza microbial communities from riparian zone in the Pacific Northwest, United States - 17_EM | ecosystem: Host-associated > Plants > Roots > Unclassified | place... | reverse complement strand
AGCTGCCGCATCGTGAGTTTGAGGGGAGATGTTAAATAATATTTATGTAGTCTTATTTATTAAGGGTAGAATAATACTTTCAGTTTAACCTATATATACGTTATTTGTATTTAGGTTAAGACTAAGCATTCATAATATACAGATTATTCAGAATTCTAGCTTCCTTTTTGTATTTGATCTAAATTATTTTAACAAAAAAAAAAAAATGATTCAAATACAAAGTATTTCCACGCGATGACTTCGAGTAGAAGGAAGGCCAGCAAACTTATAAAACTGATTGATGACTGTTAAGTTCAGCTTAACAAATCAAGAAGGTGAGAGTTAAGAATAGAATGTTTAGCAGAGAATAGCAAGAGAAGAGTGTTACAGAGAGAATGAGATGGAAATTGAACTGTAATATCTTTCTGTATCAACTAATATATCGGCAATTGGACTGTAATATCCAATATAATCCATAAAATGTGCTTTTATAGTAATCAACATCAACAATTAACAGATTAATCCAACTAACTCTAACTGATTAACAAACTCTGCTAACCGAATGTACTCCAACTAACTAACTGAATATTAACAACTAAACAGCAGGTTGCGTGTTCCTGACGTCTCTACTTCCCGCTCCTTCTTGCCTTCCCAGAGTAGTCTTCTTCTTGTTGCAACTTCTTTCACTTATTCTGTCAACCAGATACGTAACAATGACTCGGGTACAGCACATGAAGAATGTGGTGCTAGACTATTTCCACCATCTGTTCGACAAAAGTCCTGAATCTGACTGCTCTGTAATAAAATGTGTGCAGCCATGTGTTTCCAGTGCACAAAATGGTATACTTCTTGCTCCTTTCGTAGACGAAGAGTTCAAAGAGGCTGTGTTTAGTATGTCACCAGATAAGTTTATCAAGTCTCCTGGACTTGATGATCTTAATCCCAAATTTTACCAGCACTTCTGGAGCTTAATTGGAGCTGATATTTGTGTGGCTTGTAGGGGCTGGTTGGCGAACAAAGAATTCCCTCCTTCGCTAAGAGACACTTTATTGGTTCTCATTCCCAAGTGTGACAATCCCCAAATGATGAAGGAGTTGCGGTCAATAGCGCTTTGCAATGTGTTGTGCATGATAATTGCAAAAGTTTTGGCGAACAGGTTAAAGGTCATCTTGGATGATATTATTTCCACAACTCAAGCAGCTTTTGTCCCTGGTAGATCCATCACGGATAATGTGGTGGTTGGGTTTGAATCAATACATTCAATGAAGAGGCATACGAGAGGAAAGGAACTGTCGCATTGAAAGTGGACATCAGCAAAGCGTATGACAGGGTTAAATGGGACTATTTACAGGCAATCATGATTCGGGTCAGGCTGTGAATTTCCAGAGGTCTGGAATATTTTTCAGCAGCAATGTCAAGATGGAATGCAGACAACATCTTTCTAATATACTGGAAGTTCACTCCCCGCTAAATCATGGGCGTTATTTGGGCTTAGCCTTACTTAATTGGATGTAATAAAAGAGAAGTGTTTGCGTTTCTGCGTGACAGATAATGGAAAAGACTTCAGGGCTGGAGGGGGAGGCTGCTGTCTATAGCAGACAAAGCTGTTATGCTTAGTTCGGTTGCTTAGGCTCTACCTACCTATACCATGGGAGTTTTCTTGCTGCCAGTGTATTTATGCGAGGAGTTGCGGAGGATGATGAATAGTTATTGGTGGGGTACTAATCAGGAGCATGGCAGAGGTATTATTTGGCAGGGATGGGACAGGCTATGCAGAAAGAAAGACATTGGTGGCCTGGGCTTTATAAATTTGCTTTGTTTCAATATGGCACTTCTCGGTATGTTGGGATCGAAACTTGTTGTCAAACCACACTCACTAGTGAGTAGAATTATCAAAGCTAGATATTTCCCTAGAGGAGACTTTTTACATGCCACACCAGGGCATGATCCAAGTTATGTTTGGCGAAGCATTCTCAGCTCTCAAGAAGTCCTTAGAAAAGGAACAATCTGGCGAATTGGAACGGGCCAAAAGGTTAGTGTGTGTTCTGAGGCTTGGCTAAAGAATGATTGCAACAGGTATGTTCAAACTCCAAATCCGGATGGGCTGGAAAACATGAGAGTGTGTGATTTGATTGTGGATAATGGTTTTACGTGGGATAGGAGTTTGGTTGAATCTCCTTTCCATGCACGTGATGCTCAATTGAATGATAAAAAAGGATAACTAATTATTATTTTCTGTTGAATTAAGAATGGACATTGTAATATGACTGCTTTCCTCGTAACTCTGTTTGTAAATCACAGAATAAAGGTTAAGCTGCTACTAGCATAAAGTTCTATGAATTTAGGGCTGCTGCTATAAACCATATATATGGTGAATCCAAGGTAAAATTATTATCAAAACAATGAGTTGATTAGGTACTGAATTTTGATGTAATGCAGAAACGTTTTGCTAAATATTCAGATGGGCAAGCTCACTTCACCAGTACTTCCAATTGCTAAAACTTTCATCCTGTTTCGATAATGTCTTATCTTTCTTCTCTGTATTGCTCTCAGCTTTTCGAACCATTCGGTACTGTGGAGCTTGTACAACTGCCTCTTGACCTTGGGACAGGACAATGCAAAGGTTTTGGATTTGTTCAAGTCGGTGATCATAACCACTTGTCGATTGCAAAAATTTTCTGTGCTATTTAATCTTTCTGAATTTGCTGATTGATTAATTCATCCACGGCCCTGCGATTTACTCAATTTGTTGCTCTTCATATTGATGTTGTGCATACAACAGTGCATGATGTTGCTAGTCAATTATTTGTCTTTGCTTGACAATTGATGATGCTATTCTTATTCCTTAAGGAAAGGTTTGTGATGAATTGTTTATGCACACTTAATATTCATCTCATGTATAATTTGAATAATAAATTCATAATGTTCTTAAGGAACTAGTTAAAATGATTTTTTAACTATTTAATTAAAAACATGGATATGAATGCTCTAAAAAGAAGAGAAAAAGATGTCTCAAAACCTTAAAAAAAAGAGAGTGAATTACAAGGCCATGGGGCACATGGTGGAATCTACAACAGGGATAAAGCCCCGCATTTTGCGGCACTACAAAGGGAGAGGTGTAAGCACGTGACATTTCCTCCTTTACCACCCACATCCTCTGGCGATACTCGGCTAAAAAAACACATTAAAGACCTGTCGAGTTGATTAACATTTTGTTAGTTAATCGGGATCTGTGCACTAATCATCAGGTTGTAAGAGTATTATCTTTCCTAGTTAATCCTTTTATGGTGGGGTCAACCCGTAACTGTTGATAAGTCAACCGTTAAATTAACCCTCACGTGACCAGATAGGGTTAGTGTTTGTGTACGTACTAGTATGTGTTATCAACTCTCTTGCCTGAGATTTTGGCCCCCGCTTGCTAGAGCTCAAACTCCCAGGCAATATGGGGGCTATTATGTCCTTCTCCATTCACATGCTGTTGACGTCCTCATTAAACAGATAATGTGTAAACCTATAAGCTTCAAAGGACACTAGTAACTAATAGGGTGTTTGGGAGACTATTTATCATACCATCTGTGTTTTTCTATGTAAAAATGTTTGTTAAACAACTTATTTTTAAAAAAAAAAAAATTAGTGTTTTTAGATTGTTTTAATGTGTTAATATTAAAAATAAATTTTAAAATATAAAAAAAAAATATTTTAATATATTTTTAAATGAAAAACACTTTAAAAATAATTATTACTAAAATACTTTTCAAAATTACTAATATGAAAGCTGGAGCAAAATAATGACTATTACAAATGCATGTGATGTCATAGAGTTCAACAATTGATGGCAACTACTTATAATAAATTTAAAGGTTTTGGTCGTGTGTTGCAGATAAATTAATATAAAATTATTTTGTTTTTAAAGTCTTGGATTATTAAGACTGTTTGTTTGCTTTAAAAATATTTTAGAAAAAAAATGAATTTTTTTTGTTTTTTCTTTACTTTAAATTAATTTTTTTTATGTTTTTATATTGTTTTGATGTGCTGATGTTAAAAATAAATTTTAAAACGCCTTCTTGAATGGAGATATTCAAGAAGAAGTTTATATGGCACCCCCTCCTGGTATTTCACATGACTCTGGATATGTTTGTAAGCTTAAGAAAGCATTATATGGTCTCAAACAAGCACCCCGTGCTTGGTTTGAGAAATTCTCTATTGTGATCTCGTCTCTTGGCTTTGTTTCTAGCAGTCATGATTCTGCTCTTTTTATCATAACCACGTGGTTGCTCAATAAACACTGCCTCATTCAACTCACTGTGCAAAAATGCACTCTTCATGTCAAGCTGGTACACACTCCACCTTTTATGAACTGCAAGAGCTAGAATCATTTTAATGGTATCCTAACAAGCTAATAGAGCAATCACCTCAATGTAATCTATTCCAAACTGTTGAGTGTATTCCTGGGCCACAAGCCAAGCTTTATATTTATCAACCTCCCCATTCGTATTCAACTTTGTCTTAAATATCCATTTCACCCTTATTTTTTTTGCTCCATCTCATAATGTAATTAACTCTCAGGTTCCATTCTTCTCAATGACTTTAATTTCCAAGTCTATAGTTTTTCTCCATTTTGAGCTCGTGACAACTTTTTCAAAGGACACAGGATCTCCAGATGAAGTGAACATCACAAAATTATTCATTTCCTCCTCAAACAGGGTCACTGTTTACATAATCCTCCATTCATGGTGGTTGTTGTCTTGTCCTCCCTTAAACATGACTTGAAGAATTGTCTTTAGCTGATTCATTTGATGAAAGACTAGTAGTTCTTTATTTGACTTGCTCTTCTTCTTCACTGGCATCTTCATTCTCCTTCTCCTCTGATTCATCTTTATCTCACCACTCAAGAACATCATGGTTAGCTTCTTCAACAGTTTTACCCCAATTCTACTTCTTGTCTTCCTCAAACATAATGTCCCTGCTTATAACAACTTTCTTTGACACAAGATCATATAATCTATAAGCTTTAGATTCTTCATTTAAGCTTTATAACAACTTTCTTTGACACCTGAAACTCTTGTCATCAAGTTTTTGCCTTTTTGTTGTTAGGAATATATACATGACCAATACAACCAAACACCCTAAAGTGATCAATAGAAGGTTTGAAACCACATCATTCTTCCTCTGGAGTCATATCTTTCACTACTAGTGTAGAACATTGATTGAGCATACAAATTGTCCAATTGACAACTTCAAGCCAGAATTCTTTAAGAACTTGTTTCTTTAATAACATGCAACATACCATATTCATGATTGTTCAGTTTTTACACTCTACAACCCCATTTTATTGTAGGGTATAGGTTGCAGGTTGCAGTGAGTTCCCTATCAATGCCATTTGAACGCAAAACTTGTTGAACTCTAGTAAGGTGAACTCCCCACCTCTATCGATACGAAGACAACATATAAAGTTCATGGTTTCTTTTTTTTTTTGAATTTTTTAAACATAACAAAAACTTCTGACTTGGCATTGAAGAAATAAGTCCACACTTTTCTGCTATAATCATCTATAAAGGTTATTAGATACCTTTTTTGACTGTTGGATTTAGGTGTGATAGGACCGCAGATGTCAGCATGCACGAGTTAAAGTCTCTGAAAAGCTCTCCACAAGCTTTTCTTTGGGATGGATTCTCGATGTTGTTTGCCTACCATGCAGTCAATAAACAGTTTCAAAGAAACTTTGAGAGGAGGCAAGCCATTCACCATTTTCTTGTAAAACAAGGTTCTCAAACCTTTAAAATTAAAATGCCCAAATCTTCGGTGTTATAATTGAGTGTTGTCTTCAAATGCAGTTTGAAAGCATGTAAAGGCCAGAGCTTGATCTTGCACTGGCATCAAGGCAAAGAGAATAAACATCCTATTAGCAGACATTTGAGTCTGCATGATCAATCATTTTACGTGATGATATATCTTACACACTCCATGCTGAATAAGAATGGCTAGGTTTCTTTTTTGCAATTGATCGGTACTTAGCAAATTATTTTTAAGCTAAGGAATATAGAACACTTCATTTATCATCTGATTTGCTCCATTAACTTGCAATCTGATGCTTCTTTTCCCCATCACCGTCATCTTCGAATTGTTTCCAAACTTCACCACTTGTCTAAATGTCTCATCTAGGTTAAGAAACCATTGTTTATTACCACTCATATGGTTGCTACAACTGGAATTAAGGAACCATACTTCCTCGTTTTTTGGAATTGTGGAGCTTTACATAGGCCATTAACAACATCTCTTGTTCTTCATCAAGCTCAATATTATTTACACCTTTTTCTAACTAGGACACTCATATTGGAAGTGTCCAAGCTTAATATTATTTACACCTTTTCCCAACTAGGACACTCATATTGGAAGTGTCCTAGTTTGTGGCATTTGTGTCACTCTACAGTTGCCCTGTGGAATGGTTGCCTCCCTCTACCACTTCCTCGATCACTTCTCTTCCTCCAAATTTCTCTTCAAAGCCTGCTCATCTCCTCCACCATGATTGTTCAATCTTTGCTCATTGACTAATAAGTTGTTTTGTAACTCATCGATTATTAACATATCCAAATCAGTGGACTCCTCCACTAAACATACAATGTGATCAAATCTTGAAGTCATTAATCTCAAGATCTTCTCGATGATCACAACCTGCCCTATCTTTTCTTCATGAGCTTTCATCTTATTTGTAATTGTTAGTGTTTGAGCAAAATACTCAATCACTTTATCTCATTCTCTTATTTGAAGAACTTCAAATTCCCTTCGCAATGCCTGCAACTAAGCCCTCTTCACTTTTGTTGTCCATGATGCTTCTGCGTCATCGAATCCTATATGCTCTTCAAACTCTCCTTATCAATGATTGTTTTCATGATGGTTCGGTCTATGGCCTGGAAAAGGTAATTTTGCACCTTTAAGTCTTTCAGTCGTTGATCTTCAATTGCTTTCCTTTGTGCCTCTGTTGGCTCAACTCCATCAACTATTGTGAGGATCCCTGTCTCCACCAAAGGCCAATTTTCCTTTGATCGGAGAAAATTCTCCATGAGCATAGCCCAATAGTCATAGTGACCATCGAACTTAAGTATTGCAGGTTGTACAAAGATGCCTCCTTCAGTTGCCATCTTTCTTTCACTCGTTTGCGCTTTATGTTCTCTCTCTTTTTTTGTTAGGAGACTGCAATGCCTAATCACACTCAATCAAGCTTGTTTGAGGAGGCTCTAATACCACTTTGTTGGAAACTCAAAGCTCTAAACATAGAATCTCAGAGCTTTACGAGTAAAAGGCATGTTTATTGATCAATGAAATTGTAGCTTTATAACAACCTTACAAAATAGGAATGAAATCAAAACAACCACATTAACAAGTCCTAAAGACGTGGTGAATCTATTATAGAATAATTCAAAGTCTAAACTAAACCCTTATAACCAGGGCTTTAATAATAGAACAGTAACTAACACTATATTAAATGTGATAAATCTTATTGACTTAGTTACTAAGAGACCTATAACTCCAACAAATATGACATATGAAAATAACTAATTTGTGTATTGTAGGTAAACTTATTTTATTGTAAACATGAGTATATTAGTAAGTTAATTTGATATTCGATAGTAAACAATGTCTCGAATCTTTCTATGAGAATATTAATTGAACATAGATAAATCTCTCTAAGAAATTAATAATAAGATTCAAACTCTTGGATGAATATATTATTAATCACATGAAACAACATCTTAAAACTTGTAAAGATAAGAAATGAAAAGGTGATAATTGAATTTAATTAGCAGTATATTATATCAAATTAAGTTAAGTTTTGGAAAATTGGTTGATAGTAAAATTGGATCCTATGATATGAGCTTGACATAATAAGTTTTTCTTTGGATCGAGAAAAATGTTGCATCTAGAACAAAACATTTACTTGAAATACTAGCTTCTTTATAAACAAAAATGTCATTTTCCTCTTCTATTTATTTAGTTATTAATAAAACAACTAAATAATGTGAGATTACTTTAACTATTCACATGAACAATAAACCAAATTGATATATTTTTATAATTATTTGGTTAACAACTTTGTGTCATAACTTAGTTGATTATCGTGTGTGGCTTAGTCAAGGTTATAGATTTGATTCATACTAGGAGCAAAAAAAATTTCATTCTATAGACGACAGACGTCGTTTTCCACCCCTAATAACAAGAAAAAAAACAAACCCAAGCTTGCAGCAGGCCTCTCTTAGGCCAACATGCCTGGGCTTTTTTGTAACAAGCTCTTTAAGTTTTTTTTGCCTTTTTTTTTCCAATTACATTATTTAATATAAGGCTTTTATTTAATTTTATCTTCACCATTGGATTGATGGTAAATATGTTTTTGTATTTTTTATAATATAATAAAAAAATTAATTCGACTTAGTGAAGTTCATAACCTAAGAATCGGGTTTGATGGGTTGATCTAACCTGACTTGTTTTTTTTTCCTTTATTTTTTTTTTCTTTGGAACTACCTAGTAGATAATGTCTAATAAATCTCATGCAATTTAATTTAAGACCTGGACTAAGTAAAGATTCAGATCAAGAGTTTTTAAGTTTAAATCATTATACCAAATTTAATAACAATACTAAAAAGTTTTCTATAATCTAAATATTATATTTTTTACATTTCCAAATATCACGGGAAATAAATTAATTGATCTTACATAGCTAGGTAGACCAACAAGCTATGGTTAAGTTGCCACATTCTAGTTCTCTTTTTCCTACAAGATATTTAAAGAAAAAAAACCCTGCATCGGAAGAAACACTCAATATTCTTCAATTGCTAATCTAATCCCATGTGTTTTATGCGATGCTTGGTGAGCTATGTGAAGAAAACATTGTATAGAACATCAAATCGGTTAATAAAAGGACAACCCCATTTTGCTATAATCAAATAAATGTGTTATATATATAATTTTCTGGTTTAAGTATCATATAATCCATTAAAAAATAAATATAGTTCACTAGACATGTCTAGATTTGTGGCCCATATTCTATTATGGGCTGACTAAAATCTTTTTGATGTGAAAAAATAATGCTAAGTTAAAAAAATTTGAGAACCAAGTTATTGGTTCAATTGGTAATTTAAATAATATAATAAAAAAATATAATAATAATAAATAAACTGATAAAAAAAGATAAAAAAAAACTCAAAAAGAGTCTGCCAGGATTACCATACAACTCTATTTTAAAGGGAGAAACAAAAAAAAAAAATTTTTAAAACAATCCTCAATTAAACCGGTTTAAATCACAAACTCTATGACCATTGACATAAGATTGAGACAATCTCATAGAAAAAACATGCAAGAAAAAAAAGCTCAAAAACCAATTCCTAATAAATTAAATGAGAACATGATAAAATCATAGAGAAAAAAAGGCTAAAGTTCAATCTACAACAAATAAAATGTTAAAGGAAAAAAAATTAAGAAATAAATATAATTAAAAAAAAGGACAAAAAACCTCGATTCGAGCCCACCCCGAGTCAAGATGCAAAATCTCTGACCCAACTAAAATACCAGAGTCACCGTATTTGAAAAAAAATTGAATAAAATCATGAAACTCAATTATTGAACAATTTAGTATTTAAGGACTAAAAACAATTAATTTAGAAAATCAACAAGAAAAAATATGACTCCACTTGAGTTAACCTGCAAACTCCATGACCATTGGCATTGGATCGAGATAAACCAAAATAAAAAAAAAAGGAAAAAAAAAGCATGAAAACCAGTTTCCAATAAATTAAATGTTGAAGGATAAAATTGAAATGAATAAATTAAAAAAAACAAAAAAAAAACAAAATTAAAACCACGTTAAGCTTTGAAACTAGTGACCCAGTTCATAAACTCGAGACTAATTCATAGAAAACAAACAATAAAAAACAATAAAGAAAAAAATCTAAAAAAAAAGGAAAAAAAACTAAGGAAACTCAGGCACACCTCCTAAACCTGGTAAAATGTTTAAAACTCGCAATCGATGAAATTCTGGATCCGGGATGAATCAAGAAGCTTAATTCTCAACCAATTTAATTTTGAATGATAAAATCATGAAAAAATATCTATTTAAAAAACTTTCAAAAGCAAAAAATATATCAATAAAAATAATAGGGATCAAATTTAATAGAAAAAAAACTATGGTGGATGAAATTGTAAAGAAAAACAATCTAAAAAAATGATCACAAATAAAACATTTAAGCAATAAAAAGAATAAGGAACAAATTTAAAAGACAAAAAAACAAAAAACAAAAAGGTGGAATTGAAAAACATTTGTAATTTTATAATGCAAGCGTGTTTTTTTTAAAACATGACCCGGAGCATAGATCTGGCCGAGAAAAAAAGGCTGACATGTAAAAAAATCTTTAAAAAATATGGATTTTGACAAAAAAAACAATACCGGTAAAAAAATCATATAAAAGATAAATGAAAAAAGCCTAATCACTAATGATATAAATGTTGAATGATAAAATTAAAAAATAATTAGCTTAAAAAAAACCCCCAAGAAAATCAAGGTGAACCCTTTAAACCTAGACAAAAGTCTCAAACTCGCAATTCATTAAATCCTAGATCTAGGTTGAATTAAGAAGCTCAATTTCTAACCAATTTAATATTGATTAGCCAAAGAAAATCTAACAAAGAACAATAAATAAAAAGACCTAAGTAAACCCGAGTCATTTTTAAAATCAGTGAGAAACCCTAAAGAAAGCAAATAAATTAAAAAATTATCTCAAATAAAACAAATAGAAATTAAAAGAGTGAAAACACAATTTGAAAGATTAAAAAAATAAAAGGGGATGAAATAGAAAAATAATTTTACTTTTATAAATTTTTTTAAAAAGTCATTTTTAATATCAATTTAAAGAATTAAAAAAAAACACCAATAAAGAATGATAAATAAAAAGACTCGAGATAACCAAATCATTTTCATGACCAACAAAAAATTCCATAGAAAACAAGCTAAAAAAATAAAACTCAATCTCCAATTGAATAAGTATTGAAGGATGAAATTGAAAACAAATTAGCTTAGACAAAGAAAAATAAAAAACCCAGCAAACTCGGGTAAACATTCTAAAACTAGTCAAATCTTTAAAATTTGCAACCCATGAAACCCTGAATTCAGGTCCAATCAAGAAGTTTATTACGAATCAATTTAAAAAACTTTCCAAAGAAAAAAAAATGACAATCAAAATAAAGAGGATTAAATATAATAGGAAGAAAAAAACCAAAGAAGGGTAAAATTGTAAAACAAAATCAATTTAAAAAATGATTCCAAACAAAAAAATAGAAATCAAAAGAACAAGAATTAAATTTGAAAGATAGAAAAATTGAAGAATGATAAAATTGAAAAGGCATTGCAAATTTATAAATTATTCAAGATAAAAAAAATTATAATAAAAAGAATAGGGATTAAATCTAAAGAATTAACAAATTAAAGGGTATTTCTAAAACTTTTAAGTGTCTAACACGAAAATCTAGATGAAAAGAGAATGAATAAAGAAACAAAAAGAAACGGTTGTTGATGCCAAACCACTAAAAATCTTGAAACATGCATCGTCCTGTTGTATTAGGGGCGCCCCACTTGCTAGCGCATGCCACCAAACGCCAATAAGGTTTATATATATATATATAATATTTATTAAAATACAATAATGCCCTTGAACTAACATGATATTACAAAAAACCATGGTAAAAAGATGATAAAGCCTTTGTGAGAGAGTTATGTTGATTATTTCTTTAAGGGCATAACAGTAATTTAACTAATTTAAAAAATTGAAAAGACCATAACATCCTTAAGTGAAAGGCAACATATTTTTTTGTAGGGGCAAATAAGTGACATAAATTGTTAAAAACAATTGTATCATAATGAAAAATACGTTTACCCAAATGCCTAGTTGAATTCATTTTTTCCTTTTTGATTAAAAAAAAGCTTTGAACTCGTGAGTTTCTTGAAAAAGAAGGGTATCAATGGCAGTTTAACTACAATCCATTATTTATATTAACATAATAAATTTGTTTTTTATATATATATGAAATTGAATTTTCTTACTTAACTCGAAAGAAAAGAAAAGAAAAAAAAGACTAGACATAGTCTTAAATTGAAACAGCAGAATGCTTATTGTTTCTTTATTTTCATCTCATCTTCCAAAAGTCAAATATGTAAAAAGGCACCATCTTCGAACCTTCTATGTAGTCTTTAATATTTATATCATACCCAGGGTTTTGTAAAAAAATAGGATTTGAGTTGTTAAAGACATTTTTCAAATATTGTTTTTAAAGTTAATTTTATTGCAGCAAATCAAGCAATCTCTTATTTTATTTACTTTTGGTAATTATTTAACAATTAAATTTCATTTGAAATTCAAATCAATACATTTTAAAAAATCTCAAATATATAAATTAATTTTACCATAAGAATTGAATTTAATTCTAAAAATTATTGAAAATAAATAAATAAAATGCGACAACACGTTACGATTTATGATAGAATGTAAACGGCATAATAAAGTTTCAAATCTTCAAGGTAAATTAGGCAATTAACACACAAAATATAAATAAATTGTGAAATAACACAAGATAAAAAGGTTTTGGCGAAATAACATAGTTTGAGGATATCACGGTTAAAAAACATGACATTTCAATAATGTCGCAGTTCAGAACCATAATATTTTAATAAATGTCATGTTTGTGAACTACGATATTTAATATCTTGCCACTCTTCATAAGCGCGACATTTATAAACACTTTGATAGCACTTGTTTGACTATCCTGACACAAGAAATTCTTAACGAAGTATTTTTTTTTTCAACTAGCCTACCAAAAAAGGCAACTAGCTTGACAAAAAGAATCAATTTTAACTTGATTGACCTTATTCGAGGGGTCTCCTAAGCTATTTTAGTTGTAGACTGATGAAAAATACTAGACAGGAGATAGAATACGGGGGATTGAGGGAAAGTACATAACCATGCAACACCCGACAAACTTCATGATTTAACTCTTGACTTTTTATTTCCTGCACAAGTAGGTTTTCAGACAATAAGATATGAAGTCATTTCAAAATCTAATTGATATCACAGTTTTGAACCACAACATCAATTAAAATTTTACATGTCGCAATTCACAACTACAATATTTAAACAAATATCGTGTTTTGAAACCATAACATCAATTAAATGTTGTGGTTTAGAACTCTCGACATTCAAATATTGCGCTTCAGAAGCGTGATATTTAATTTATATTGTGCTTTTGAAGTACGACAAGATCAAACTACCATTTTAATATATATTTTTTTCAAACAAAGTCATTCTCTCGTATGGTTAAGTTTACAATGTTAATTTGATAAAAAAAAAAAAACAAATCTTGTGGTATTAAAGGAGACAAACTATAATTAAAAAGAAATTTGATAAATTACTTAAATCAGAAAAAAATAGTTAAGGAAATTTTTTCATGGGGAATGCCAAATGCCAAGTAAATTATTGAGTTCCGTGAACTCAGTTTTGAGAATAAACAAAATAAAAAATAAAATACTCCGTGACTAACAAAACGGAAACGTTATCCGTGACCCTTAACACCGTCAGCCCCGCCGCAACGACGTTAAGAAAACGCCGTTTTTGAAATAACGGAAATACAATGAAGCATGCTAGTGAATAAGCTGTATAAAAGAAAGATCCCAAAGCAAGGAAACAGCAGGAGAGAGAGAGAGAGAGAGAGAGAGAGAGAGTTTCTCCGACTTGCAGTCCTTTCTTTTGCTGCACTGTTCTTTTTGAAAGCAAGAAAGAGAAAAAATTGTAGGAAGAAAAGGAAAGAGAAACCCAATTCTTCTTTTTTTCGAAATTCAAAGGAGATTCTTTGTGCATTTTAGTTCTCGTTGAAGCTTTGATTTAGATCATTTCTGGTATAGAATTTCGTGTTCGAATTCTTGTTCTTGAAGCAGAAACTGGAAGAAAATTCACGCAATTCAGATCGAAGGTACTAAAACTCTTAGCTTTAATTATGAAATCTTAAACTTTTGAACTAGTTTTTGACTTCAATTATGGATAATCTTAAATTCAAAAGTTTTATAGACGTAGAATTCTGATTTACACGAATCCCCCCCCCCACCCTTTTAACCGTAATTCTATTGCAGAGACATCTGTGATTTGGTGTTGTGGTTGGTGGCCAAAGTTAGTTCGTTCGTTCGTTCGTTCATTCATAATTTAATTTCCGTTTTTTCTTCGAAAAGATTTAAATACTCAATTTTGTTGATAAAAGTGAATGCGCCTCCGATCTCAGGCGGCGGTGCCATATCTTCTAAGAAAGTTTAAATTCCTAGCGTTCAAGACGGATCTGATAACAAGCGATTTAGAACGTATAAATATTTATTGAATTACAAGATATCTCCGCTTTGGATGGAGCTTCCTCAACAACGTCCTTTCGGAACCGAAGGTATTTTAATCACTCGTACATACTATTTTTTTTCTTTTTTTAAATTATCTTAGCCTATGAAATGATTAAAAGAAATCGTAGTGTGTTATTAACTGTGATTATGAAGCATGTTTTCTACAGGAAGCAAACCAACACACGACCTTCTTTCACTGTACAGCCATTCTTCAACTGTCCAACAAGATCCAAGACCACCTTCCCAAGGTACTATCAATTTTCATTTTTAGATCCCTTAGAGATTGTTTTTAGTTTCTCAAAATGAAGGAAAATAGTCCATCAAAGACTTTTGTCGTCTATTGGTGAGGATTTGTGGATGCACGTGACACCCAACTGAATGATGGGATCTGGGCCAGGAAAGTAGAGTGGGGCAGGGTAAATAGGCTTTGCTCAATCCGAAAAGGAAAGAGTTAGAAGTTAGCAATTAGCACCATCAGATTGGGCATTGGCATGCCGTATGGTGTTTTTTTTTTTTTTTAATGGGGCCCACTTATTAGGAGTTAGACATGATGTGACAGGTCACATGACTCACATCCACCCCTCTCTTGTGCAGGTGTCATGGTATTATTTTAGTAGAGTAACCTATTCTTTCACAAATCGCAATCACAAACCATTTTACTGTAGAGGGAGAAGCAGGCCGTTGTTTTCCTGTAAACAGTTTAAATAAATAAATAATTAATTAATTAATTAGCTAATGAGCAGTAACTCTTGCGTACTTTATTAAAATTCCTCTTCACATGGTCCTTAATTTAATCTGCACAAATGACTACAACGGTGTGGTAATTAATTACTTGATTAATTAATGTGTACTTATCAAAAATAGTTTCTAAATAAATGAAATATTAGGTGTTGGGTCGGAGAACGGAAGTGTTCGAGAATTACAGAATCTCTTAATTAATTTTCATATTGACGTGTTTAATATACTATAAGCTTGCTGATTGTTAATGGGAAGTTTTGACTTTTCTAGTTTTTCCTGAACGAGTAGGTCAATCTTTGTATGCAATCTTCTTCAAGGCTCTGTTAACTCTGTCATAGTTTTGTACAGAATTCCACAAGTTATGTTCTTGTTTCCCTCCTGATCGAAAAAGATGGCCCCATGCTTTTGGATCTGTAGTTTGACAAAAAAATAAAATAAAATTGATTTGAATTATTTCGAGTTCAGATTATTAGCCTGTTTTGTTGGCCATTTGCTGAGTTGCTAAATTAATTATTTATCATCGATCATTCCACTTGACAAAACTAACTCAGTAGTAAATTTCAGAGTATTACAGACTTGTTGGAATTCTAGTAGGATCGATTACATCTGAACAGGATCTTCCCTTTTTCCATGCTTAAACAGGTGGCTACCTCAAAACACATGATTTTCTTCAACCACTAGAACGAGGAGGCAAAACCACTGCCAAAGATATAACCAACGTTGAGGTTTTGACGGTTGAAAAACCACCGCCTCCGGCACCACCACCTTCGGTTGAGCACATCCTCCCTGGAGGAATTGGGACGTACAGTATCAGCCAAATTTCTTATTTCAACGAAAGAGTTCCAAAGCCAGAGAACACAATATTTTCAGTAGCTCAAGATAGCAGTACCGATAAAAATGATGACAACTCAAATTGCAGTTCTTACTCAGGAAGTGGATTCACACTTTGGGAAGAATCCGCGTTGAAAAAGGGAAAGACAGGGAAGGAGAATGTGGGAGAAAGATCCAATATTATAAGAGGTACTTAATAATTATTTGTACGAGTGTGTTCTGTTTGTTTCCTTGCCATTGTTGTGCTTTGCATGTGCATGTCCATCCCGTTCTAGCAACATACAGCCATTGTTGTGCTTTGCATGTGCATGTCCATCCCGTTCTAGCAACATACAGCCAAGGAATATGACGTTAAAAATATCGATAAAGTTTTAATGGCCTCATTTTTATTGTAACACAAGAAAAGCACAAATTAGTGAAATAGACTACATGATAATATAGGTATGACGAGCACTGGCTACTCTGGTATTCATTAGATATCGAGGGTTGGGATTTTCTTTCAGTAAAAGAATTATTTCAAATTCGTTTGGTAGCGTGAAATTTATGCCGATCTCGAGTCTAATTTTTTTTTTTTTTAAAATGGAAAAGCTCCATTTTAAAGTGTTTTTAGTTGCTTTCTTCGGGTATATATTAGTTGTTTGACCAAAAGCTTCTTTTTGTTTTTTTTTACCACCACAACACGACGTAACCTCTAATCCTCACTCACTGACCTTTAGGCTCGAATTGTTTGGTTGTTTTTAGGCTGATTGAAGAGAGGAAAAACAAAATGTATTTACTATGATAAAAACATATTAGATTAGGCATAGGGTTCGAGTTAGTCCCGGGCATCT
>Ga0307515_10011504_pt1 | contig 16791 bp, 12 predicted proteins | sample 17_EM_MG_FD_194513 | JGI IMG/M metagenome (GOLD analysis project Ga0307515, IMG submission 194513) | Populus trichocarpa ectomycorrhiza microbial communities from riparian zone in the Pacific Northwest, United States - 17_EM | ecosystem: Host-associated > Plants > Roots > Unclassified | place... | reverse complement strand
CAGTGTTTGGAGTACCCTTGAACTTACTCTTGTCTCCCCATCCAACTCTCGGATCGTGCAATTACATGGCTCTCTTCAAGATCTTCGACAAGGTGATGATATTGTTACTCTCTACTTGCAACATGCAAAAGGTTTATTTGATGAATTGGTTGCGGTTGGTAGACCCATGTCTCTCACCGATTTTAACTTATATGTGTTTCGGGGACTTCGCAGTGAATTTTGTGATTTGGTTACAAGTCTGTCAACCAAAGCTGACCCTCTTTCGTACTCTAAGTTCCATAGTCACTTGTCTACTCATGAGTTCATACATCGCAGCTCGGTCCCCTCTAGTCTGCCTACTGCACCCCTACTGCCCACCCCTGCGCAGCCTCCCTCAGTATATGCTGCCCAGCGTGGTTTTTCTAGGTCTAATAACAGTGGTTTCACGGCTCATCAGGGTAGAGGATGAAGGAATGGCTGGTGGCATCCTCGCAACAACTTTCCTCAGCCCAGTGGTCATTTTTTTCATGGTGCTGGTGGTGGTTCTCCTTGGCAGCAACCCCGCAGTCACAGTGGACAGTGGCAGCACCATCCACACCGTGGTGCAGCAACAAATCAGTGGTCATGACAACAAATAAAATGCCAGCTCTACCACATCTATGGCCATTTCGCACAGCAGTGTTCTCAGCTTGTTCACCATGGACATCACGCCTCGGCCAATCTCTCTTTTAGTACTATATCAGTCGAGGATTCTGCCTCTTGGTTTCCTGACACAAGTGCAAATCATCACGTTACTCCGGACATTACTAGTATGACACACGTAGAACCTTATCTTGGAAATGATCAATTGCATGTTGGTAATGGTAAGGGACTTGTTATATCTAATACTACACATATTCTCCTGCATACACCAAAATGAGTCTTCACCTTGTCCAACATATTACATGTTCCTTGATTAGTACTTAAAAGTGTATTTTTATCAAGGTTTTATATCATCATTTTGCACTTGAAGTATCAATAACTCAACCAGAGCATGTTTTATAATAACAAGTCTGATAATATAAGATAGCTTTAATTTATGGTAAATGCTCATTTTAAATATAGGCATATCTCATAATTTAAAGGATTGATTGATATGATTAACTATTAAAAGTGAAAGGACAAAGAAAAGGCTAAGCTTAGAAAGGAGATACCGATTCAATTCAAATTGGAACACTGTTCAATTATTGGGTCATATCTGGAGCTGTAGATCTTGGATTTCAGTTTGATTTATATGGATAGAAAGCTAAGAAATAGGCCTACAATGTTCATGAATAGTGGAAAACCCAAATCTTCCATTTTCAAATTCAAAGTTTGGCCACAAAAGAGAAGTCAGAATTTGTTCTGCAATCTAGCCCAAACACTGCTTAAAATTTTACCCATAGCTGGAGTTCTAGAAGGCAAAATGATGTAAAATTTGATGGGCAGAAGGATAAGACAATTTCCAACAACTTTCATGAAGACAACCTGCTCAACTTCTGATGTTAACAATGACATTGCATCCAGACAAGAGCTTGAAGGCTATCCACCAGAAGCACTATTCAGTATTTTAGCCATATCTCGAGCTTTAGTGATCGAAATGCTCTGATATTTTTTTGGGTGGAAAGATAAGATGATTTTCAACAACTTTCATGAGGAACACTTTGCCAAATTCTGATTACATCAATGTCATTTCATCCAGCCAAAATGCTTGAGTACTACTGTCCACCAAGTCCACTAAATCAATAGTTGGCCACTACATCAATAATCAATTACCAAATGAATAGTTCTAAATTTTAGCCTATAAAAGGAGGTATTTGCCATTCATTTAGGAATCTTGGTTTTTAGATCAAGATCATGTTCTTGCTCTCTCTTTTTATATTTTTGTAATGCTTAAGTTTTGCTTTCATTAATATATTCGCTTGTTTATGCTTTTCATTTCCTTTACTATACTTAGTTAACTTATATCATGTTTATGTTCTTATATTGTTTATTTATGTTTTTCTTCTTCATAATGTCTAGCTAAGTTAATTATGTCAATGTGAAAAGGTTTCACTAATGGTGAGAATATGTATAATATAAACTCAACATGGACTTTAATGTTTATATCCAAGAAAGTTTGATATTAACATGTCTTATCATTTTTATCTTATTAATTCTTAATACCTTGCTTGTTAAATTGTTAATCTAGATTTGTGTTGTATAACACTTGGTACATCAAATACTTGATCCTTCATAGTCTTCGGCCGACATCGTTGTTATGAGAGGAATTTGATTTGTTGTCAACATAAGTTAGCATCATGAATACCTGATAAAATTTATAAGTATGGTGTTACGTAAATAAGATGATTAATATGATCATGTTGATAATTTATAAAGAGTTTATACTTTACTTATCTCTAATACTATTAGTGGATCCTTTAACCTTGACATTTGTTTTTATCATTGTTTAATCTTCACATTAATCTTACATCTCAAAGTCCTTTTTAACTCATCATCACCATCATCATCATCGTTGTTGTTGTTGTTGTTGTTATTTATAGTTCACCTCTTTGTGGTTCGACCCCGGTCTTGCCGGGTTATTTATTACTTTGACACTCCTGCACTTGGGATAAGACATCAACTGTTTGATCGTCTCATTCCTCACATTAAAAAAAATATTACTATCTATTCAATAATTTTGTCGTGAAAATTATGTCTTTTTTGAGTTTTACTCTTCTGTTTTCCATGTCAATGATCTCATCACCAAGGAAGTTCTTCTTTCCGGCCGATGTAAAGACGGCCTTTATGTCCTTTCCGAGTCTTCTGCCACATCTCTGCCGCAGACATTTTTGTCCACTAACATGGCCACTTCTGCCAATATTTGGCATTGTCGCCTCGGTCACCCCAATTCCCATATTCGGAGTCTCTTAGCTTCCAATAAAAAGGTTGTATGTACCTCTCATCATCATAATTTTCAATGTCAAGCTTGTCCATTAGGAAAATCCTCTCGTTTGTCATTAGGACCTACGAGCCATAAAACATCTACTCCTTTTGGACTTATTTTTAGTGATGTTTGGGTTTTTACCCCTATGCTATCGTTTGATGGTTTTTATTATTTTGTCATATTTATAGATGCGTATACAAAATTTATTTGGTTTTATCCTATTCCCTTCCCACTAACCTATCGGTCCCCTCACCATCATCTTCATCTATGTCTCTTGATTATTTTACAGGTTCAAGTTCTGTGGTGCCAGCTTTATCTTTCTCGGATTCGCCCTCTGCTTCAGCCTCTCTAGCCTCATCATCATCATTGTCTTCTCCATTTGGGCATTCTGCTCAGTCCTTGCCCGGTCTGGACTTATGTGTGGATCTCTCCACATACTCTCTTCCACAGCAGGCCTCCACTGACTAGCCTTCTACTCCGCCACCCATTCGGCAGCATCACATGGTGCTATGTTCTCGACAGCAGAAGACTGCCAACATCAGCTCTGTTTCTGCTTCCTCTCCGTCAGTTTCAGCTTCACGAGTAATGTCCCCCTCTACTCTTGAGCCTTTGAGTTTTAAGGAAGCTGGTCAGTACTTGTGTTGGCATACTGCTATGAAGGATGAAATTGCAGCTTTACATGCCAATGTCACTTGGTCATTAGTGTCGTTTAATCCATCTATGAACATTGTTGGCTACCGATGGGTGTATAAAATCAAGCGCCGAGCTGATGGGCCATTGACTGGTACAAGGCTCACTTGGTTGTGCGAGGGTTCACCCAACAATAAGGTATTGATTATTCAGAAACCTTCAGTCCTGTTGTTAAACCGACTACTGTTCGGTTAGTTCTCACGATTGCAGTCTCAAAAGGATGGTGGATTTGGCAACTTGATGTTCACAATACCTTCCTTAATGGCTCACTTCGTAAGGTTGTTTATATGCAGCAACCCCAAGGCTTTGTCAGCTCTGCTTTGCCTACTCATGTCTGTCGCCTCCATAAATCTCTCTATGGCTTAAAACAAGCATCGCGGGCCTGGTACATGCGACTAAGTGATTTCCTCATGACTATTAGTTTTTGAGCTTCAAAGGTTGATACCTCCTTATTTATTCTGAATGGGAATCATGATATTTTTTACTTGTTTGTCTATGTGGATGACATCTTAATTACTGGTAATAACTCTGAGTTGATTCATCGCCTCATTACCTTCCTGAGTTCAGAGTTTAAACTTCGTGATTTGGGTCATGCATATTATTTTTTAGGGATTGAAGTTACTCCCACCAGTATGGGTCTTGTGCTTAGTCAAACACAAGTATGTTCTTGATATTTTGAATCGTGCGGGTATGTCATCGTGTAAACATGTTGATACATCAGCGTCTGTTTCCAAACTTGATCTGCAGTCTACTGAGTTGTTTTCAGATCCCACTCGCTTCCACCAAATTGTTGGTGCTCTTCAGTATCTCACATTTACTCGACCTAATATCTGTTATGTTGTGAACAAGGTATGTCAGTTTATGCATGCTCCTACCGAAAGCCACCGGGTCGCTGTTAAGCGTATCCTGCGATACTTAAAAGGTACATCCTTCTTTGGTCTCTACCTTACTCATGACTTTACCTTATCTCTTCATGGTTTTACTGATGCTGATTGGGCAAGCAATATTGATGATCGAAAATCCACGGGTTGATACATTGTATTTCTTGGCACCACTCCCATTTCGTGGAAATCTGGCAAGCAACGCACTGCTGCTCGATCCTCCACTGAAGCAGAGTATAAGGCCTTAGCTGATGGTACTACTGAGGTTCTTTGGCTTCGCTATCTTTTGTCAGATTTATGTTTCTCTCCTAGTTCTGCTACCACTATCTGGTGTGATAATTTAGGTGCTAGTTATTTGTCTGCTAATCCGATCATTCATGCTCGTACGAAGCATGTCGAGGTCGATTATCACTTTGTTCGTGATCGAGTGACTAAGAAGGAGATTCAAATTCGCTTCATCTCCTCCAAAGATCAATTAGCCGATGTTCTTACAAAGCCACTTGTTTCCTTTGCTTTTACTTCTCTATGTTCCAAGCTTCACGTGGATGACCCACCCTTAGCTTGAGGGGGTGTGTTATGGGATGTGTTGTAAAATAGAAAATATTATGTTTCCTCTTGTATAGTTTTGTCATGCGTAATAGGTTACACCATAACATATGTACAATGCCTTACTTATATAAATAGCAGAGGAGCTGCCCTTACTAAGGCACTCACCAAATTATTACAAATCTCTGCTTTAACTTAGAGGGTCTCATCCTAGACTACAAAATAAAGGATTCTTGTAGATAGAAAGTTTTTTTTAAGACAAACATTTCAAGCAAAGAAGCTCTTTTAAAAGCTCTCAAGCTTTTTTTCTATGCTTGAAGTCTACAAAAAACAAAATTATGCCCCATAAGAGTTCTTCAACAATATTTTGAAGAAAAATCAAATGTATTCTTCAAAACATCAAATCATCAAATCTTGCTTCGCATTATATGTCAAATTTATGTTCTTACAAAGCATAAATCTTGGCTTGATTTTACAAATAAATCAATTCACCACATATTGAATCCAATAAAAGAATCGGATGATTGTTTTAATCTTTTGTAAGAATATTTTAAATAGAGATTGTACGCAGTTATATATCTTAGTAAAATTAAATATTTGTATATGTACTTGTTTAATTTCAGGTACTCAAAATTTTGACCAATAAAATAAATATATTAGATCAATTTGGATATACCAGGGTTAACCCACCAATCTACTTACCGGGTAGCTCAACATAAAGGAATTGAGATTGATCAGCCTAAGATTGATGCCATCTTAAAAATTTAGGCCAAGAAATATTCACGAGTTGAAGAGTCTCTAGGGAAAGTTAACCTATATACGAAGATTCATTTCTAACTTAGTTGGTCAATATCAGCTATTCACTCTCTTAATGAAAAATGATACATCTTTTTATTGGGACAAATCATGTATTAATGCCTTCAATAAAATTAAAAAGTACTTGTTTAATCCAAATGTCCTACGAATACCTTTTAAGCAACACCTATATTACTAAATTTAGAGTAAAATAAAAAAGATTAAGACTTTGATCAGCAAACTGATTCCAGTAACACCAATAAGATCCTCTACATTCAATGAGAAAATGCAGCAACACTTGCACCATTGGTTTTTCTACAAACAAGAAACCGAATGCCAAAAACCTCAAAAATAATGAAGACAATGAAAATGTTCTCTACTATCTTAGTAGGATGTTAAATGGGGTCGAACTATATCATTCTCTTATAGAGAAGACATGTCTAACATTAATTTTTGTGGTAAAAAAGTTAATGCACTATCTCCGAACACATTTAGTACGACTAATCTTTATTAAAATTGACCTTTAACAACAAGTATTGCTTTTATATTTATCAATAGTTCCATAAATAAAATTACATAAACAATATTTAAACTAGATTGTTATGAAGACGTACTTGTTGAAGTACTTAGAATCTAATTTTGATTAAAAAAAATGTTATTGTCAAAGATTTATTATTTGTTTTCTCATCTCATGATACAAACAAAATTACTACAATTATACTTCTAGGATTTCAACACCACCACCTTAATTAATTGTATTACTAAACCAGGTCCATAAACTTTATGAAATATGAATCAAAATCTCTTTGTAATATAATAGAGCCTAAGCTATAGAGTAGAAGGAAAAAAAACGAGGAAAAACTAGAGCATATACTTAAGAAAATTCATATGGAAAAAACTAAGGTGAAGAAGAGTACAAAAATCTACATGAAACATTCTTCCTTTAGTTTCATTTTTATTGTATATTTTGGGATCAAAACTGATATATAGAATTAATTACAAGAATTATTTTTTACCATTTATCAACCTTAATTACTCGTAAAAAAAAATAAACTTGACAGTTTTTGGTTGTAAAATGTAATGTTTTTGCTTAAATAAAAAATTATTCGGGTTAAAGAAGAAAATTTTTTATGCTGCTTGTTTATTTATAGGTTGGACAAAGTATAATCTTTATGGACATGAAAATTATTTTATAATAAATTCAATCCAAAGCCTAGGACACGAGGCCCGAGGTGAGCAAGAGCATCCATGTGACTGAAGTATAAAGTCCACTTCACTTGGTGCGTTTGTTTCCTGGAAAGTGGTTTCCGGAAAACCACTTTCCAAACTTTCCTGTGTTTGTTTGCCATTAGAAAAGTTGGTCAACAGAAAACACTTCCCGGTCAACAGAAAACACTTTCCAGTCAAAGGAAAATTTGGCTTGGTTTCCAGGAAAGTGTTTTCCTTTTATTTTGGGCGGAAAACACTTTCCGGAAGTTGTGAAAAATTTAGAAATATGGTATTATTTGCTGATTATATCAAATTTGGTCCTCAAACTTTTGATTGCTATATATATTTTATTTTGAATATTTGTTTTTCAATTTCATCCCTTAGAATTTAATTTTTATATTAACTTTGGTCCTCATTTTTATTTTGTTTTTCCCTTATCATTTTTTAATTGAAATTTTTTATTTATCAAATTTGGTCCTCGTTCTTTTAATTGTTACTTATTTTATTTGAAATAATTTATGAAATATTTATTATTATTATTTTAATTTCTTCATCTTTCAATTTTTTTAATTTTTAGATTGATCTCTATTATTTTGATTATTATTTATTTTATTTGAGATAATTTATGAAATTATATTTTTTTTTTCAATTTCATTCCCATTCAACTTTTTAATTTGTAAGATTTATTCCTCATTATTTTAATAAACTTGAAAAAAATAAAACATTAATAAGTTATTTTCCAGCTTATTTTCTATGACATAACAAACACTAAAAAGTATTTTACAACTTATTTTTCATTACACTACCAAACATCAGAAAATAATTCACTTTCCCGGAATTCACTTTTCAAAAGGAAATTACTTTCCAGCAAATAAACGAGGCCTTAGAGCCTCTTTTATCTAAAAGCTTTGGTGCTTTACGATCCCAATCTTATTTTTTTCAACTTTCTACTATATAAGTTATAAGAAAATCTTGTATTCTTTCGGTGTAAGATAAAAGATTTTAGGTTTCACAAAACATGTCAACTAAGAGTTATTTGAGATTAATTTATCATTCATTCAAAATTTGTTTTAATTATGTTAATATTTCTTGTTAAAATACTTTATGCTCCTTTAATATATACAAATGATGTAGAGTTACTTGAATTATGAAATTTGATTATTGAACACATAATTTGAATAAATATATTGTTTAATTAATTGAAAAAAAAATAAAAATTCATATTATTATCACATGCTAATAAAACAAAATAAATCCATTAAAAAACATTGATAAGAAATTTAATGACATTATTGTTTTTATAATAATATTAAGTCATAATTGAATTAAAGATAATTTAAATATTTTTTTAGTGAATTGAATTATTTTCATCCATAACATTGATTTTAGTTATCTATACCAAGATACTTCTTTTACGTAAACATTCTAAAATAACAAAAAAAAAAAAAGTAATAAAATCAACTAATCAAGAAAACTTTTGACTCAAATTTTAAAATAACTATTTTATGTTAGTTAAAAGATATATTTAATCAACATATTCATAAGTAAAAGAAATGAAAAAACTAAAATTACTTTTTCACAAAATCAAACTAAAAATGCACCTTTAATTAATAGTAAAATGAATATATATATATTCATTTTACGCGTGCGTGTGTGAACATTGACATATCTGGCTCTCACTTCAATCACTTTGAAAGGTGGGGAGAACTACTTTAGTTGATTGGATGCCTACCCTACCAGCCATATTCAATCAGCACATTTGCTGGAAGAAGAAATGATTCATATATATGAAAATAAAATCAACAAATGGATTTGGACGACAGAAAAAAGTGGAAGCAAGGATTGATTGGAGAGCATGATTAGTTTCTAATAAGTAACTAATTAAATAAAAGAAAAGAAAAAAAAATAAGGGCATGATTAGGGCTTGAAATATGCTTTATTCTAGATTTACCTAAATCACCATGATTGGTATCCACTTAAATTATATATACAATATCTATTTTCATAAAAAAAAATTATCCACTTAACTAGATTATTTGCTCATGATATGATATATCATGGATCGGAAAAAAAAATTTAACATAAAAAAATTATAGGTTTTGTTATTGTTTTTTTTTAAAAGATAAAAACATAAATTACATGGGGGATTATCTTGATATGATCTAATTGACTTGACAGATCAAAAAATAACTCAAATAACAGTAAAATCATAGTTCGATTAAAAATAAATATTCAATATAATATTTTTTATATAAATATTGAGACGACAAAATATTAGATCAATTTCGGGTAATTCCAGGTTAACTTGTCAATCTGCATGCCAGGTTATGAGACTATGATAACCCTTTAGAAAGCAAATGAAAACAAATTATGAAATCTAGTTTTCAATAAACTCAATATTGAAGGATAAATTAAAAAAATAAATTAATAAAAAGGACCCAAAAAATAACTCAGGTCAGCTCTGGTTAATCTACTAAACTTGTGACCTAGTTCATAAAATCAGGATAATCCAATAGAAAATAAATTGAAACAAACTATGAAGTCGAATTCTCAATCAACTATGTGTTACGAGATGAAATTGAAAAAAAATCAATTTAATAAAGAACACAAAAAAATACTCGAGTTAAATTCGTGACTCAAGTTATGAGACGAGGGATAATCTTATAGAAAGTAAACAAAAACAAATCTTGAAACCTAATTTTCAATCAACCCATATTAAAGGATGGAATTGAGGGGGGGGGTCAAATGAAAAAGGAGAAAAAAAAACTCAACAAACCCATGATTTAGGTCATAAGACAGTAATTACCTCATAAAAAGTAAATTAAAAAACAATTATAAAACTCAATCATCGATAAATATAATATTAAAATATGAAATTGAAATAAAAAAACAAAAATTGGAAAAAAAAGTATAAAAAGAAAAAATATATATATTCTAGTAAATAGTGTTTTGTGTGTAGGGATACAATAAAATCCAGATTTTATCACTATGTACTAGAATATATATATATATATATAATTATCTTACCTGATAAATAATCGATAGAGTATAAATATAAAAAATACTCAACCCATGAATACCTATTGTTATTAAATTGATCTTCAAACAACAGCTAATATCAGCTTAACTTTGAAGTAGTTTGCATTGATTTAAACGAATTCATACCTAAATTTCTTTTTTACATTTCTTTTTTACCATGTTATTTTTCCTAAAGATAAGAAACACGCATGGTCTAAAATTACAAAAAATAAAATAAAAAATTACACCTCATGAAACCTAAATCTTGTTTTATAAAATTTAAGGTCCCAAAGTATATCTTTCGATTTTGTAGGATGGCTTTTTCTTAAACAAAAATATTTCAAATCTAAAATAATAGTAAATTGGTTCAAATGGATAATAACACTATCCAAGTTTTCTTGCATTGGGCTTAAAGCAGCTGTACCCAAAGGTCTAGAACTAGTTTGGGCTTTAATATTCATCTAATATGTGGGTCAGCAAATCAACCCAAAAAAGATAATGTTTTGATAAAAAAATAAAAAAATAAAAAAATTGATTCAAGTACAGCCTAGCCTGATCAGGCTGATCAGGCTCTAGATTGGCAATTCACTGGTTTAACCTGCCAAGCCAGAGTTTTTGTAGCTAAAGATTTTTTAGATGTCACGATATGATGGAAAAATGTAAACATTGTCAAGGCAGGCGAACTAGGTATATTCAAATGGCCATCATTTACAGTCTCTTGAGGATAACATATAACATACAGTGACTACAAGGTATATCTTACAACAACTAGCAAGTACAAACAATGCATACAGACAGGGATCACACCTATTCCTCACCGCAAACATTTTCCTCAACAGAGATTCTCCAGCCAGCATCTGCTGTCACATAAAGATTGGAAATATCATGCATCTAATACAAGCCAACTTTCGAGGCCAGAGAAGAAATGTAGAAGACAGAAACATAGAAGGAAGCTGATTTTGAAATACAGAATGTACCAAACACCTCATCGATAGAGTAGGTCATGTTTCAAAAAGGTTGAGTTTATAATGTTCAAAGATGCTAGCAATGCTTCTCATCATGTATTCTAGGAGATCATGCATCATAAACCATGATCTCAAATACTTTCCTGGTTCAATCCAGTGGCATTAATATTAAGACCTATCCTAAATCAGCAAAAGATTGTTCATGAGAATGATCATGCATCTTAAACGATAACTAGCAAAAGATTGTTTTGGAGAAGTTCATATTACCCCCTAAACAGGTTAGAATCCACGAGCAAGATCATGCATCTTAACCAAGATCTTAAATATTGAGCTGCCCTGAGATTTTGGCCTTGCAGTCCGGACACATGTAGCCAACTGAACCTGACTGCATTTCTGTATCAAAAGCCTCGTGGCTGAACTCAGCTCCACACCATACACACACAGTTGTTAGTTGTCTGTCAGCTGTGTCTACAATGACATCTGATTCAAACTGGAGTGAGGCATCATATGCTGCTTCCATCTCAGTAATATTTCCCAAACCTAATGGAACCTCATGCAGAGACATAGGCTCTTGCCCTGTCCCCAAACTAAATTTTAGGTGCTCTATTTCATCCAGCTTCAGCTCGTCAAATCCTGTAACTTTGGCATGTATTTGGTCAGCTGTACCAAATTCATTCTCTCCCTGTGAAAAAAGCATAGAAAACATCAAACTAATTTACCACGGAAATTATGCTCAACCAACAATACTATCATGAAAATCTGGGTAGCTGAAAAGAGAACAGGATGCACCCATCCCCCACACTGTATCAGAGAATTAGGGACAAGTAAATTATTAAATTTCACCTCATCTGTGATCATGTGAGAACCATAATAACCATGATCTACACTAGTGGTATCTAATCCAATTTACACAACCTGCTCAACCACCCTGCCAAACTTGCAATCAAGAATGCAAACTAGTGTTCTTAAGACAAACCCAGTATCAATTACAAGTTCACACATCTAAACTTACAAAATTAAAATGTCAGATGTGAATTCTTTTTGTATTTTTATATCTATAAAACATAATTCTTTTAGATTTCGGATATGATCCTCCACAACCTTTAAACTAACAATTTCTTTTAATATAAAAGAAGACATGATACTCTATCTATCTCAATAAACAGCAGTCCCTCAGCCCCGAAATAAAGCATTTCATCTTTCTGTGTGATCTGTCCAATCTCCTTAGTCAAAAGGATTTATGTAACTCCTAAAGACAACACAATCCATTTCACAATTGAGTAAAGCACGGTAATTAAGGCAAACTATTTCTAAATGGTCATATCTAACTGCATTTCTTATACATTATGCATAACCAAATAGTAGACATTTTGTGAAACAAAGAGAACTGTGGCTTTGCAGCCACTACATCACTGCAGATTGTTGCAAATGCAATTTTTCCAAGAGTGAATGGTTGCAACTAAAAGAGATGCCAGGCCATGTCTACTCTTTGTATTTATTAAAAGGTCCTCATAAGAGATAGGCCTTTCATTTTCCTTATACAATTAAGATTTAAAGCACCTAACGGAGAAGGGAGAACAACTCTTTGTAGAGAAGATGCATGGATAACGCCATGAGTGACAAAAACTGTTCTCACGACTATATTTGAGACAAGTTTCAGATAGGTGTGAGCACACTAGTATTTGCTCCTCAGAATAATCTACAAGAATAAAGCATGATACCTTGTCCACGATTGCCTCTGGTGTTGAAAAGTCATGGGGCAGTTGCAACTGTTGCTCAGGAACTCCACACTTAAGCACATTTTCTTTGAAAGAATGTCCTCCGGTGTCTTGAATAGCATTACCATCTGCTATACTGTTATTGCTTCCAAAACCAATTTTCATCTCAACATTCACGCTTTTATCCACTTCATCAGGCTTATGTTGGTGTGGTCTGTCAAAACCAACAAAAATCATATTACTCTCAGCACCAAATATTTTCTGAGTATTCACTGGAGCAAGTGAATGGCTTTCAGAAACTGTTTCCCCTTTAATTCCAGACCTGCCAATTTCATTGGTGCCAGGTGCCAGACCATCATTTCTACTAAGACTTTCAAATGTATTATGATGTTGAGCATCAGCAGATGAAACTGTTTTAAAATCTTGAACATCACTAGCATCTTCAACCTTCTCCATCTTTTCATCAATCACCATAAAATCAACTTTCTGTTGGTGTAAATTGAGTTCCAGAGACTTGCCAGGTATGCTATCTTCCATTTGTGGTTCACTGGGAGGAGAATCAGAATTCAGTTCATGTTCAGAAACTGAAGCAGGAAGTTTTGAATCAGAGACCACATTCTGTTCATCATTAGCTCCAGAAGACGATGTTTCTCGAATGGAGTTCTGAGCTATTTCAATCAACGCATCCATTTTGGAGATTCTTGTAGGCAAGTCATCAGGGGTTGGAGGATCACTCTTTTGCAGAGCCAACTGGACAGCAGGTGATTCTTCAATCCCCCTCATATAGTTCTTCACACCAGGTGAATCTTCAATCCCCCTCACATAATTCCTCACGTGGATTCCTACATGACCATTGTACCTGCGCCTTTCATGAAACACCTTATGGCAGAACTGGCATTCAAATTTTCCGTCTTTAACTATCACACCGTCCCCAACAGAAGAACCGAGTCTATACCTCCGTGTAGTTCTTTGGTGAAATGACAAAAGATGTTCCAAATATGTGCCCTTCTCATCAAATGTCATTCTGCATTTATGGCATTCAAAAAGATCCCGTATTTGAACCTCTGCCAAATTGTCAGTTTCCAGTAAGGAAACTTGCTTCTGATGCTCAATGGACTGTCTCTGATCTTCCAACCTTTCAATTGCACCTGCATGCTGTTGCATACATAGTCAACCTTTTTGAACAAGTTAAAATAGAGCAGATTATTATGCAACTATTTATAACTTACACTTACAGGAGCCCCTCCATGGTCCTGCTGAATACTGTGACCAGTATGATCCTTTGCTTGCTGTGCATCATAAGGTCCAACTAAAGATTGCAAATACGCAGATACATCCTTGCAGGATATAAATTGTTGTCCAGAAGGGCTGGAAAAATGAAACAATAAAGCATGCAATGCCCGTTCAGAGAAATGTATAACCAGGAACTGGAGTTAGAGCAATGCCTAAGCAAGCAAGTCACTATACGAAATTCATCAGGCAATTCACATTATCAGCCATTATTTTGTATGATCATTTCAAATTCAAACTTTCATCAAATCTCAAAGATTACACATGCAACACCTCCAAACAAAACCGAACAGAAAAAACCTTCAAAATCTCAAACCTTTCATCATCTCCCACCCCAAGATACAGAAAGCATTTCCTCTCAACAAAATAACAAAGCAGAATCTAATTTCAGTTTCATACTCATTTTCTCTTTTTCTTCATTTCCCACAAATCAAAAAAAAAAAAAACACAAACGCCACGGAAAAAACAGACACAAAACAAATAAAATAGAAGCAGGCCACCTTAGATATCTGCGGCAATAAACCCAAGCGCGCCCCTCTTTCCTTTTAAGTCCAAGAATAAGCTTCCAGCCAACAGGCAAGAAATCTCCAAACTCACCCGCATCAACAATCTTCCTCTTCTTTCTCCTACTACACCATTGTCCACCCAACTCTCTAAAAAACCCCAATAACTCTTCTTCCTTCTCCATCCCTTCAGTCCTTCTCTTCAACTCATCTTTATAAGGATCATCTAAACATGCCAACCCCACTAAATCTACAACCACCCCTTTTCTATTTACAATCTCTAACCCCATTTCCCTATGCACAATACTCAAAGCTTTCACTTTGGGTTTTCTACCTCTTTTTCTCTTCCGTACCCCCGGCGGCATATCAAAATCTAAAACTTGTCGGGGTTTTAATGAGTTAGAAATGATAGTGATGGGATGATTAAAATGATTGAAAGTATCGAATTCCACTGAGAAATCAGGTTCTTGAAACTCAGGGTGTGAAGATAAGAGGTTCTTGAGGAATTTAATTATGGTGGGGTTTTCGAGGCGGTCAGGGTCATTAGGGATGGGATTGTTAGGTGGGTCAGGGTGGGTTTTGGTGAAGGGAGTGGCGGCGAGGCGGTGGCGGTGGTGGTGGTGGGAAGGGCGGGCGAAGGTTTGACGACGAGACCCGGCGCTTTCATTGAAGTTTGTGCGGTCAATGGTAGGGGTTATGGTGTTATTAGTGGTGGAAGGTGGGGTGGAGAAGGTGAGGGAGAGTTTGTGGAGTTCTGACTGGGAAAGGGTTGTCATGTCTATGTAAGGGAGGAAGTTTGGTGGGAGAGGTTGCGGTGGTTTGGTGGTGGTGGGTGTGGTGGTGCGAGTGGCTGTTGTAGCCATTTTGGTGGTGGCGGAGCTGAGAGTAATGACGCTACCTCTGTTAAGAAAAACGAAGGAAAAAACAGAAACCAGGAAGCAGCCTATCACTATATTTTGCTTTCAAAACTTCAAATTTAGTCCAAGATCTATAAAATTTATCAATTAGGCTCCAAAAGATTATACTTTTCTCAATTTTCATCTTTTGTCAATTTCTTTCAATAGTGGAAGTCTTATGTGCAAAGTTTATGTACTAAAACATCTTTGATTAAAAACAATGATGAAAACGTTAATTAATATTCACATTTTTTTTTGTCTAATTTGCATATTTGTGCCCTAAAACTATAGAAAAATCTGATTGAAAATAACATCTTTAAGATTGGAACTCAATTGAAACAAACAAAACTAATTTCTTGGGATTCAATTATATTTTAATCTAATTCTGGAACTTTTTTTTGGTTGATGTAATTGAGCATCTCTCTCATCATGCGGAAAGTTCAAAGGAAATTTTAAGAAAAAGTTTCAAAACAGGCAAAGATGTTGGTTGAGGCAGCAGAAAGTAGAAATCATGAATAGCCTATACTTCATTCTGAACAAAAATATTGAGAGGGGACCTTCAGAAGGCACTCCAGCAGCATATGGTCATCATCTGTGTCTTCATGTGATAAATCTCTTGTTTCAGTTTCATGGGATTGTATGTACTGCCAGAGTTTTTAATATTAAGAAGTTATTTTTTCAGAAATAAACAAGAGATTACTTATGAAGCGTGAATTTTTCCGTTGGAAGTTGTTAGGATGGAAAAAAAAAAAACTTTACAGCGAATTTGAATACAGAGAATCTGTCATCTTCTTCAAGAATCATGAACCTCTGACATTCTTAACCCGTCAGGAGAAAGTTAGAGCACCGATTCAAACACCTGTTCTGAGCAAGATAATGTGATTTAACAGTAGGATATGCTCGAACTGTCGTATCAAAGCTTGAAAAATTATGGAAGATGTGAATGCAACTGGGACATCGTAACGTTTCATCTTAATTTCCATGAAGTTCTTGATCACCAACATACACTGAAAGTGTCTGCTTCTCGTAACCAGCCTCCTGCTTCTTCGACTTTAGCTTCGCTGCTAGAGATCGAAGGCTTTCAAGTTGAATCTTTTTCATCTTGAAAAGGTTGTAAAAACGCCTGTGATTTGCTAGACAAGGGAAAGAAGAGAAAGATCTTATCGCACGATATAGAGAAAGAAATAGATAAACAAGTAGTTTTAATCCTAATTTTGAATGGATTTAGACTTTAGTCAGGAGACTACTAGACTGCAGATGGTCGGCGCAGGCCGGACCGATTTTCTTTTTAAATTTAAAAAAATAATGGTAAAGCGTTGTTAATATATTTTAAAGTATATAAAAAAATTTAAATAAA
>Ga0307515_10011503_pt1 | contig 16792 bp, 3 predicted proteins | sample 17_EM_MG_FD_194513 | JGI IMG/M metagenome (GOLD analysis project Ga0307515, IMG submission 194513) | Populus trichocarpa ectomycorrhiza microbial communities from riparian zone in the Pacific Northwest, United States - 17_EM | ecosystem: Host-associated > Plants > Roots > Unclassified | place... | reverse complement strand
AAGATCTATATAGACTTCCGTATAAACCGTATTCTTATAAATAAGTTAGTTACTGCTTGCCAGGGAGTGCCAGTATGCTATATTACTGTCCCTAACTCTTTAGAAGACCTTTCTTAGTTAATTAGCAAGCTATAACCCTCTATTATTATATGGGAAAAGGAATACCCCAGCTAAGGAGCGTATACTACCTTTATAGATTACTGCTACTGCAATTAAGATTAAGGCCAAAACTATGACTGAAACTTTAGCCTTAAAGCCTATAACCCTATTGGCGTGGGTTAAATAAATGAACTTAGATTTGGCTTAGCATTATATAACTAGGATGGGATTAAAAGAGAAGCTATTACGTATATGCTACGAATAACGGGAACAGTACAATTTGGTCTCTTCTTTTAGAGTTGCTCTAGTGTTAGTAAATATTCGTTTCGCGTGTCACGTGCATAAAGCACGTGACTTACGCGAGACGCGTATATATATTAATACTGCATTAGAGTAAAACAATTAAGATCTACCTATAATACCGTATAGTACATATTATTGTAATATATGTATTCTGCACGTTGTTAATGCATACTAATAATAACTAATAGTAATGGCTCTAACAGTGCTCTGTGTCTAGGTAGATTATTTTTCTTAATATCTAGATTAATATACTCCTATATATTCTTACCGTTGGCTCTATACTTAATAACACTAATCTATTAGTCCTAATTGTTTAGGCCTATTAGGATTATAGTATACGTTATAATAAGGGTTTTGGATTACTAAGAGGACATTTTAAGGCCTTTACTGTTATGGCTCGTATAAATGCCTCTAAACCGAAGCTTGTAGAATGCTGTATTACGAAGATACTAAGCTAAAGAGAAGGAAAAGGGGTTACTAGGACCGATGTAAACAAATATATAGGGTAAGCCGCCAAGGCGCTAGCTTTGGGCGGGCCAATCGCAGGTCGGCAGAATATAGTAGAATTTGGCAGGTAACGTGCAATAGCGCCGTTACATCACCCCCCTCTTTAAAAGAAAAGCCTGCCCTTAGGCTTAGTTAGAAATAGGGTAGCACTAGGCTTATAAATATAGGATTATAAAATATAAGATAAGGAGATAAAGGGGATATAAGTACGTCCAGACTAAGTATAAAGGGCGATTATAGGCTAAGTGGAAGCACTAGGTTAGAAAGAGTAGCCGCTAAAAGTCTTAGCACGGATCTAACTAATTAGACAACTTTAACTAGCGGTTAAAGTTCCTAGACATCTAAAAAAAATTTGGTACTAGCAGAAAACGGCAGAATATGGTAGAATTTATATTAGGGCTTTGGGGCGTTTTTATCCCTATATTCTTCCGGTAACTTATTATCTTTATTATACTAGCATTCCATCTATTTGTCTAGGTACTTTAGGGGTCTAGGCGCATTAGGGTATTAGTTATAGAATTCTTTAAGCTTCTAGGGGCAGCCTATAAAGTTCCACACAGGGTACCAGGTTAGGTTAGGATTATAGCCCTTCCATTAAATATAGTATTTTAGCATTCCCCGTACTATCTTACAGGCCAGTATTTTATTAACCTCCTATTTACTGTCACCGTTTACTTAAACTAGTAGGGGAAGCTTATTCTTTTGTCTAGGTAATAGGTCGTTTATAGCTTTCCGTAACTTATTTGGCGAGAAGATAAAGTAAACCCTAATTAAATCTAGGAGCTTTATCTTATATAAGTTACCTATCTTCTTAAGAACCTTATACGGTCCTACTATCTAGTAGTTTAGCTTACGGCTAGGTTGTTCGGTCTTCTAATTCCTTATTATAACCTAGACTATATCGCTAGGGGTAAAATCGGGCTCTTAATGGTGTTTATTTGCCTGCTATTCCATTAACCTCTAAGCTTTTTTTAGGTTCTTACAGGCTACCGTCCAGGCCTCCTCTAATTGTTTAGCGTACTATTAGGCCTTAGTATAGGATAGCTTCTCTTATACAGTTTAGGGTTCTTCTAGCCTTTTCCAGTTAAAGCTTATGCGGGGTAAGTATCCTATTTCTAGCTAAATTAGGGCAAACCCTGTAAAGTTATAGGGTAAGGTTGCTTGCGCGTAGTCCATTAAGGGTAGTAGTTTAGACCAGTTATCCTAGAAATAGTTAATAAAGGGCCTAAGCCTCTAGTCCAGGTACTAATTTATAATCTCTATCTAACCGTCTATCTAGGGGTAATAAGCCGTAAAAAGCTTTAGCTTAATGCCTAGGATCTAGGTAAACTTATTCTAAAAGGCCGATATAAACTATAGCCTATAATTAGATATAATAGTATCTAGTAGTCCGTAGATTTAGTAGACATAATAGACATATAGCCGGGCTGCCTCTTTAGTATCAATGTTCTTATAATAGGGAATTAAAAACGGGCGTTTACTAAAGCGGTTAACTATAACTATAACTATATCGTATCCGTTATAGTCCCTAGGTAGTTTATAGAAGTCTATAAAGATATGCTGCTAAAGGCGCTTTAGTATTAGGAGTGGCTTAAGTAGTCCTAGGGTCTTATCCCGTGGGATTATAGCTCTCTAATAGTCTTCGCAGTTCTATATATATCGATCAATATCCGCAACCATTCTTGGCCAGTAGTAGCGGTAGTTAATAATTTTACGGGTCTTATTCTTGCCAGGGTATACCGTAGAGACTTAGCAATAAGCTTCGCGGATTAGTTCGGTCTATAGATTATTAATATTAGGGACTATAAGCCGCTCCTAATATAGGAGCAATCCTTCCTCCGTCTTAAAATTGGGGTCTCCTTTTACAGCTTATTCGCGGAGGGCCCTTAGGGCATTAGCCGTGCAGTTTGCAGTTAGGAGGCGGTTAATTAGCCCTATTAGCTTATCTAAGGACTCCTCCATTAGTGCTAGCTCGTTTTACTAGAAGTCTAGCTCCTTAAGGATCCATGGGTCGAGCTATTCTAGATAGAGGAGGGCGCGCGTCCAATATTAGGTCTTTAGCTTATCCTAGGGTCCTACATCTTATTCTCTTTGGGTTAAGGCATTAGCCTTAAAGTTTTACTTGCTAGAATAATACATAATCGTAAAAAAGAATTAGGAGAGTATTTTGGCCCACTAGGCCTATTATTTAGTAAGCTGCTTTATAGTTATAAGGTACTTTAGGGCTTTATAATCTATATATATCTTAATCCAGGAATTTATACCTTTAAGCTCTACGCGCCATTAAGAGAGTAATTAAATAATAGCTAGCATTTCTTTATTATATACTTTGTAGTTACACTCAGCTAGGTCTATTATCTTTAAGAAAAAAGCTATAGGGTACCATTCGCCGTCTAGATGTAACTATAATAGGATTTCTACTATAACCCTATTAGAGGCGTCCGTTTTTAGCATTAATTTAAGGTCCGGGTTATAGTAATAAAGGATTAAGGAAAAGATAAGCCGATCCTTTATCTCTTTAAAGGCTTTTATATAGCTATTATTAAAGACGAAAGGTATATCCTTCCTAGTTAGTTATATAAGAGGTTTTACCGTAATTCTATAGTTATAAATAAACCGGCGGTAGAAGTTATAGAAGCTAAGAAAGGACTAAATTCCTTTTACTGTATAAGGGGGCTTCTAGTTACAGATTACCTCTACCTTCTTAGGGTTAACCTTAATTCCTTCCGTAGTTATAATAAACCCAAGGTATTTTATACGTTTTACCCTAAACTCGCATTTCTTAATATTAACTTATAAGCCCGCGTTCCGTAGTCTCTCTAGGACCTTCTTAATATAAACTTAATACTTAAGTTCGTCGTCTAAGTATATAAGAATATTATCTAGGTATGCCGTACAGAATTCGTCAAGGTAATTAAAAAGAACGTTATTTATATACCTTTGGTATATAGCTAGTCCATTTATTAGTCTAAAAGGAAGAACTTTATATTTATAGGAACTATAATAGGTATAAAACGTTGTTAAATCTTTAGATATAGGGTCTATCCTAATTTGGTAGAAAGCTTAGCGGATATTAAGTTTAGTAAAGATCTTTGCCTAGCTTAGACGTATAAGGGTCTCATTAATTAAAGGAATAGGATACCGGTCCTTTTAAGTAATAGCGTTTAGCTTTTAATACTTAATATAAAAATAAAGGCCTTTATTAGGCTTTTTTACGAATAGGATAGGGAAAGTAAAAGGGGCTTAACTTGGCTTAATAAACCCTTTATCTAGGTTATCAATTAAGTACTACTTTATTACTTTTAGCTTATCCATTAATTAATAGTAGAGGGGGCTATAGCCTAGTGAGTTATTAGCTTCTAATTAAATCTTATAATTATATGTTTAGTAGGGGGGTAACTTATTTAAGGCCGCCTTTAAGAATACATCCTTATAGTTTGTATAAATAGTAAAAAGGAGGCGTTTAATTAGTTCCTTATCGGTTTCCTTAGCTAGCCTTTCCTCTCTATTATTAATAATTCGGTTAATTTTATATAGGCTCATTATAAAGACCTTATTATCCTTCCGGTATATATTAAAGTAAAACGCTATAGCGCTAATTACGGTAATATCTACGGTAGGGGGGTTGCCTAATAATAGGGGCGTATATAACTTTAGGGACTTCTAGGGTACTAGCGTTATCGTTACCCCTTTTAGCTCCTATTATATCTTTTAGAGGTTATCCCTTATATCCTATTAATACGTTCTTTTCCATACCGGTTAGATCCGTGCGATTTAGACGTTATCTACGTCACTATCTATCCCACTTTTGTACGTAGAGTCCTCTTTAAACGTAGCGCTTTAGGAGAGTATCTTTATTGGTATGGAGTTCTTTCTAGCTTCGCGGCGGGCGTCTTTTTAGGTAAAGGCTAGGTCACGGGCCTGGACATCCTACTAGTAAGTAGGGTTAGCCCTTACGGCTAGTATCTTATGGTTAGTTTAGATCTCCCTAATAAAAGAGGGTAACCTTAGTCTATCCTCTAGCTAGATAAACCGTCTTTATTGTATATTTAACCAGATATTAAAATAGGATATCTATTTTTATCTAAGGATTATATTATAAGACCCCAGGTCTAGGATGCAAAAGGGGATACTATATTAGCGTTGTCCGTTAAGAGCGATATATAACTTTAAGATATAGGTAACAGGCCGACCGGCTTAGCCGTTATAGCCTTTTACCTAAATAGGCTTTTCTAGTTAAATAGCTTCTGTATTTAAAAACTTAACAACATTATTTATATAGGCAGTATTTATAAAGGCGAAGCTATTTACTCTAGTATTAATAAGGGCGGTTATATTAACTCTATATCTATTTTAAGATACTATATATAGAAATATAAAATACTTTCCACCCATTAACTAACTAAAATTAATCTCTTTAAGATTAATAGGGTACCCTAGGGGGGAGTCTTTCCCTAGGGTTTCTCTTTTCCTAACTTATTTAACATTTCTCCTTCCTCTATCTCCTTAATATCGCCTATATCTTTTAGCTCTGGGCAGGATAAGGCAAAGTAACCTTACTTATTACAGTTAAAGCATATAGCCGAGGTAGGGTTAATTAGAGTATTGCGGCGAATACTAGTTAATAGTATAGTACGTAACTAGTTAGGCAAGGCTCGCCGGTATATAGTTATAACCGCCTTTAGTAAAAGAGTAGTTATAACTTATCTGCCTACTCTAGCTCCTATAGGTATAGCTAGCGAGTTCCAATTATTACGGAGTTACTTCTGCTAATTAGGGTAGGCGTTAATCCGCTTTAGTTCTAAGTCCAATAATAGGCAATAAGCTACAAGTTTTTTATGGGTTAGTAGGTTATTTAAGGTTATAGTAATCTTTTCTTATAGCCGGATTATTAGCTTATTATATAGGTCTAGTCGGTAGTTCTTAAGGGGGACCTAGCCTTCTCCTATAAGGTATAGGAATTAAGTCTAGAATTTAGCAAAAGGTTAGTTTGGTTTTATTATTAGGCAATTATAGTTATAACGGGTATCCCGTACTTTGTTTGGGTTAATATAAATAGCTACTAGGTGCCGTATTATTTTATTAACGAATATAAATTAGACAGGGGAGTTATCCTTAAACTTAGCTTAAAGGTGCCGTTGGGCGTCCCTAGTGGTTTAACTAAAGAGGTAGAGCATTTTGGCTTCTTTAAAAAGGAAATAGTTATAGTTAACACGGAGCTTTCCTTATACTTAAATCCTTTAATTCTTAAAGGTAGGGTCTATCCCGTTAGATAGTAGTAGGGGGTTAAGAAGCTTAACGGACTTTAATTACTTCGTTATTATATCCGTACTCCCTAGTGTATTATATTTAGTAAAGTGAACAGGTTAGCTAGGGCTTCGAGAAGGGGAAGCTAGGCTATTTTATAGGGCCGTAAGGCTTTCTAGGATCTCTTATAAGGTCTCTTATATATTTCTCGCTTTAAGATAATCGGCTTCCTAGCTAGCTGCGAGGGCACAAATCTACTCGCGTACGTCTATGACGTTGTTATTATCTTCGATTTCTAATCCTAATTAGATCTCAGGTTCCTTTTAGGTAAAGGCAGCTCTCTTAAATAAGCTTGCTTTAGGTGCCATTATTAGCTTCCTAAGGTTTATCAGTATCGTACGCTTTAGTTTTAATTCCGGGGGTATAGGTCCAGTCCTATTTGGCTTATAAGGTAGGATATTATCTAGGCCTTCCCAGGCAATATAGAGTTGTTTTAGTGTCTAAGTATAGCGCGTCGATGCGTCGTTGCAGATGAAGTTTCTTTAGGGTGGGATATTATTAAGGCCTTCCCAGGCAAGGTAGGGAGAGCTTAGTATAATATTACGGCTTAAATAAATGCCTCTAAACCGAAGCTTAAACGAATACTGTATTACGAAGATACTAAGCTAAAGAGAAGGAAAAGGGGTCACTAGGACCAATATAAATAAATATATAGGGTAAGCCGCCAAGGCGCTAGCTTTGGGCGGGCCAATCACAGGTCGGTAGAATATGGCAGAATTTGGCAGGTAACGTGCGATAGCGCCGTTACACAACCTACTCCACTATTTTACTATTATTAATTGTTTACTCCTCATACTTATATACCTAGCCTATTAACGAACCTACTGTAGTATTTCCTATAAGGCTCTGTTATATATTTACTACTATAGTTATAGTAGAGAGGAATAATAAGTTAATATAATGCCACCCAAGCAACTAGTTATAACGCTATCCACGGCAGTAATAACCTTAGGCTTAGGGTTTGGAGGAGATACTAGTATATAGGATGATAACTCGTAGGTTGTCACTATAGTATAACTTAAGGCGTTTACGGAACAGGTAGATAATAACTAGTAATCGCTAATTAAGTAACTATAGGATATAAAACGAGAAAAGATTAAGATGCCCTTAATTAAGAGATTTGTAGGAGAGAAATATAAACTAAAAGGATTCCTTATATAAATAAGAATAAAGGTTCTATATAAGGGAACTAAGCTAGTATAGCTAAGTAATTAAGTAGCGTATATAGGATTGTTCTTAATTGGTTAGGTACTAGAGTAATTTAAACCCTATCTTATAGAGATATAAGCTAATAGGTTAGCTACTGCTAATTTAGAAGCATGGTATATATTCTTAAGCTGGGACGGATTTATAGCTAGACTAATATAGATATATAGAGATCTAGAATTAATAGTAATAGCTAAAGGAAAGCTATATTAACTTATAGAGAAACACCAAAATCGAGATCCGACCCATACGGTCCTATAGGGGTTCCTTTCCGTCTTATCTTGTCCGCATGGCCAAGCTGAGAGCGAGGATCTCGTCTGTTACTGATGCAGCAGCGTTACGTTGTGGCTAGAGGGGGCCTTTAAATACTCAACCCTTAACGCTATCAGAACAGCAGAGTTTTCATAGGCCTTGGCGCTAGACTAGTCAAAAAGACGACTCCAGAAAAGCGACTTCTGCACCCCCATGCGGTGGAGCCCAGGAACCTAGTAGCTACTATTAATGTTCTATTTAGATTGTGTTAATAGACTACCAAAGCGAACGCAGAGACGTGTATACGGCTGCGCAGCGCCTATGCAGCGACGTAGTGGTAGTGTAAAGGTTTTTTCACTAAGGGGTAAGCCTCAGTAAAAAGGTTAAACACCGCTACTACGTCTCTAATGTATATATTTAGACATCAAATCGACAAGTATCATCCCTTTAGTGTACCCCCTCCCTCCTATAAATACTACACATACCGTATAGCATCTACATATATATATAAGTAATCCGCGCCCTAAGCGTAGCAGAGGCCCCCTATTTTAATATTATCCGGTAACCTAGGTATCTAATTATAGGGATTGGGCCCCCTATTAAATACTAGATTATCCTCCTATACCTCACGAATAGGTATAAAGGCCTAGGTTTGGGCCCTAGGGCAAAAGCAATACTAAGTTATATACACCCTGTTATAGAAACCCTTTAATAAAGAAGTGGATAAGAGACCTTAGTATACAGGCCCAGGCGGAACGCAAGTATTATTTATTAGGAGATATTTATAGGAGACTTAGAAAAGGAGCTAGGGACAGGCATATAACTTAGATAAGTAAGATATAAATATAGCAAAGATGGTTTAAATAGCAGATGGGGCAAGATAGGTATTTAGACACTCCTGTGTAAAGGGAGTCTCAAAGCAGCAACCTAATAGTGTTTTTCCTCCCGTTAATATAGTATGGATGTTATCTGGAATATTACCTCTCACGTCTCCCCTGGGGGTTTTTTGTACACTTAAAAATGGGGTTTTTCTCAGTAAAGAGGTTTTTCCCATAGGAATTAGTCTGTGTGGACCCATTAGGGGGACCAGGTCGGACGGTAAATTGAATCTTATATTAACTTATATAGAAGTGATTAGTAATAGACTATATAACGCAGTTTTAGATTCTAGTAGCGTAGACTAAGTAGAACATAGAGGCGTTAATAGCTTAATACCGACGCGAATTAAAGGCTAAAGTTTAAAGTATAATAATACTAATAGACAATCTAATAGATATAAGAGAGCTAATTAAATAGGCTATTAAAGTAGATAACCAGCTATACTAGAGTAAGAAGTTAGGATAAATATAATAGGGACCGATGTATATAAAAAAGACGTAATAGGTGTTTAAACTATAGTATAGCGCAGAGCTAATAGACCTAAGTAGTACTAGAGAGTTAAGATAATAAAAGAAATTATAGAAACCTAGAGGACAAGGATTAAGTAATTAAAGGTCTAAGGAGTAGAGGGTAAACTAGGGATCTTAATAGTAGAAGACGTTTAAGCAGACTCTATAGTAAGAAAAGTAGTATAAAGATAGAGCTTATATAAATTATAGGAAACTAGGTTATTTCGCTAAAGACTATAAAGGTAGTTAGAGTAACTATATAGTAAAGGGAACTAGACTAGTAGATAATATATATATATAGAGGGATAATAATATACTATAAGGAACAAAAGAGTGTTTAATTAAAAGTTTCGCGTTTTATTATAATAACGTATACTAAATTTATAAAGACGCTAAGTATAGCATAAGCTATTAGCTATAAGAGCCTAAGTTAAAAGGACTCTAGGGTATATAAGAGTTAGATAAAGAATAGGATTAACTCTATAAACTAGATTAAGATAAAGATAGTATAGTAAGCTAGTAGTTAGCGGAGAAAGTTCTCGCGTACTAGTTCTACCTAGCGATAGGATCTAAGGATTAAGATAACTAGACTATTAGTAGTAATAATAAGGCAATAAAGGTAGCTTACTAGGAGTATATAGACCTTAAGGACGTAATAACTAAGGTAGAGGTTAAATTAGTAATAGAGACTAAATTAGTAATAGGGATTAAGACTCTATTAGATATAATATCTATTACTTTATAAGATAGGAGAAGAGAAACATTTTAAAGCAAACTTAGTAGATAATTATTTAATATTACTACCTTACTACTTAATAAAGGTAAAAGGCTATAGGCTTAAGATTCTTAAGATAAGATAAAAGAGATTTAAGACTTTTAAAACAAAATAAGGATAGCTTAAGGGCGAATAATAGACAAAAATAAATAGTTAAGAGTAGTAGCTTAGTTTAAAGAAAAATAAATAAGTATAGGATAAAGATTCTTTAAGGACTAAGATCTTAAAGAATAAGTAAGGGCTATAGAAATCCTAGGTAAACGTAGTACTTAGCCTAAAGGTTAGAAAGTTAACACTATAATTAAGAAGTAAGAGAACTTTAAGGATCTACTTAGAAGGAGAAACCTTAAGGAAAGTATAGAAGAGTTTAGATAATAAATCTTTGTATAGTAGAAATAAGATACTAAGTTAAGGACTTAGGGATATTTAAGGGACAGAGTACCTATAAGGAAAATTACTAATAGGCCTAGAGTAGGGACGCCTAGAGTAAAGTAGCTTATAGAACTAGAATAAGAAGAGGATATAGGTATCCTAACTAAATTTTCAGAAAGATATACTAAAGGTTATAATAACGCAGTAGTAAAGAGATACTTCCTTAAAAATAAATTATATACGCTTAATAAGCTATACTAGAAGTAGTATAGATAGTAAAGGAGCGATAATTAGGAAGAATTCTACGTATAGATAGATAAGATAGTTATACTAGATTAGGTAGTTACTAAATAATAGATAGGATATATTAAGGGGGTACTAATTATAATATCTAAGGAGCTAGAAAGCTAAATAATAGACTAGAGAATAGAATAGAAAATCTTAGTACTAGCTAAAAGTATAGTAATATTTAGGTAAAGTAAATAGAGGTTTAAACTATAGGCTAATAATAAGCTATAAGTTAACCTAAAGCACCTAGTATATTATATATTGGTATAGATAATATATATAAAGCACTAAAAGTAAAAAACTAGAAGTACCTAACTAGGATATAGTAGGCGCCTAATAAAAGAAAATATAGGAATACTAAGTATATATATAGCTAGCATCTAGTAGAAATTAAATAATTAAATAATTTAATACTTTAACTAGGAAGATTCCTAATAGAAGAATGCTTAGATAAATAATAGTGGTGGGAATACCTAGAGAATATATATCTATAGTATATTAAAGATAAGAAATAAACTAGGTATTAGCTAATAAAGAAGCTAAGTATAATAGGATCTAGTAGCTAATAGTTAGGAAAAGGCGAGGCCTATAGGACTAGAGGGAACTAGTAGTAGGGCCTTAGATCCTTAAAGGAATTTAAGGACAATATTTAAATTTATAAGTTAATTAGTAAGATTAGTAGTTTAAAGCACTAATAAATAGTAGAGCAATAAGGAACTATATCTTACTAATAGTAGTTAAGTAGATAGGGCTACCTTATAAGTGGAAGGAGCGGCTATACCTACTAGTAATAATTTTAGGAGATCTAATAGCCTATAGAGGAGGTATTATTAATCTTAAAATAGGACCTATTTAGATAGTTATTAAAGGAAGACTAGTTATAATATCTTTTAATATCCTATTATTAGGAATGCCTTAGCTATAGGAATATAATCTAAGGATTAATTAGGTTATAGATTAGGTTAATATTAAGGATACTTAATAATATAAGATATAATAATAAACTAAGATTATATAGTACTAAGTTAGAGTAATATATAAAGATACTAAGCAGAGCTTAAGTTATATACTAAAGAGATACTAAAAGTATAGTAAAAAGCTATAGAGCCTAGAAAGTAAAAAGCTATTAAAATATATAGTATAGGACTATAAGATAAAGTTAGAACTAGGAATAAGTCTAAGGTTTTACTTAACCTATAAGCTTACTAAAAAAGAGTTAGAAGTACTTAAAGAGTTTATTTAAGAAAACTTACGGAAGGGATATATTAGACTATTATAGTTATTAGCGGGTTATCTAGTACTATTTATACTAAAGAAAAACGGTAAACTAAGGATATATATTAACTATAGACAGTTAAATAGCATTATAAGAAAGGATAGATATCCTTTACCCTTAATTAGCGAAATCTAGGATAGGATAGGTAATATATAAATCTTTATAAAGATAGATCTAAGATAGGCGTACTATTAGATTAGAATTAAGGAAGGTAATAAATAGAAGGCAGCCTTTAGGTTAAAGGAAGGACTATATAAACTATTAGTTATATAATTCAGATTTATAAACGCACTAGTAATATTCTAGAAGCGAATTAATAATATATTAAGAGAATACCTTAATGAATTTATTATAGTATATCTTAATAATATTATTATCTACTTAATAAGTAAGGAAGAATATAGAGAATATATTAAATGGGTCTTAAAGAGACTATAAGAGGAATAGATACTAGTAGTAATTAAAAAATGCAAGTTCTTTATAAGGAAGACCAATTTTATCGGATTTATTATTAAACTAGGAAAAATTAGTATAGACCTAAAGAAAGTCGAAGCTATAGTAGATTAGTAAGAACTAGAGAACGTTATATAATTAAGATTATTCCTAGGGTTTTGCAATTACTATAGGAGGTTTATTATATAATAGTTAAAGAATATTAAACTATTTATAAGACTTATAAAAAAGGAGGAACTATAGATATAGGGAGATAAATATAGGAAGGTATATCTGTAAGAGTGGAACTGTATTAGGAAATAGACGCTTCTATAGCAGGAAATAGATGCTTGCTTAGCATCTCGCCGCTTTTATTTGGCCCGTGCACCGACCTTATTATATAAAAGCACGCTTCCCTCACTAGTCTACCTTTCTCCCTCTATTCTCTCTTTTCCCCCAATACCGCGCTTCCTCCTTATTGGGCGCTTAGACTATATCCGTAAGGCATTTTCCTCCCCTTAGTAATTATATAATCGCTACACTGCCTAGCTATCTTTAATTTTCCTCCCTTTTATAGACTGCTGACGACGGCGCTACGCTGTAATACGTCCCTTAGCAGTCCCTGTCTATACCTTTCCTCTTTAACGTTTAGTAAGTATCTCTGCCCCTACCTAAGTTTTCGTCTACTTTATTTCCCTTAGGTTCCCTATAGCTAGGCAGTGTTTTTAGAGTCTCTCTTACCCTCTATATAAGAATCGCTTATAGGTAGGCATTAATTTCCTTTTCCTTCTCGCATTACTCCTATACCTTTTAGTTTCCCCCCCTCTAGAAGCTGACGTTCCCTCCTATAGCTTCTTACTTCGGAGATCTTTAGCCACCTACTACGTTAATAATTACGCGGAACGGTAACAGAGTTGCCTTAGACGCCCTAATAACATCTTAGTAGAAGGGGTTAAGCCTATATAGTTTTAGCTAGACGCTTAGTAAGCTTACGGGACTATATAGTTTTAGGGAAATAATTAGCCTTAAATTCTCTAAGTGTTGCTACTAGCCTAGTTTTACCGGAAAGTTAGGCTAGGTAAGTACGGCTATAACCCGCTATTAAGCCATGCAGGTGGCGGTTAAGAAAAGTACCTACCTAGGCTGTACGGTGTATCGAGTTAAGTAATATATAACTATTTATATAATGGTAGTGTCCTATTATAGCGTTTTCAGCATAATAGGGGCTTATTTAGGCGCTAGTCTCTTTATATAGTGTAATCTACGCTACTAGAAGCCTAAGGTCTAAAGCCTAAACCTAGGTTTTAGCCTAAACTTAGGCTTCGGGGTTGCCGACAATATAAAATTTTGTATTAGGATTTCCCTATATAGTATATAAGGTGCAAATTACACGGAATAGGCATCTGTAGACTTGTATAATTATTAGGCGGACTTTATTAGAAAAGGGGTAATATATTTAGTAATATAGCCTAGCTTCTAGGAGCTAGCGCTATAATTCCTTATTTCCCTTAATAGGTATTAATAAGATATTTGTGTACGTTTTTATCTAATAAGAGAGGCTTTATATGAGGGCTATATTACTACTAAATCTCTACGGCCGGATAATAAACTTAGCTATATAGCGCGAAGGTAATTCGCTAGCTTAGTATTTCTTTGGCGTAGGTATATTTTAAATAAGGCCTTATATAGGCTGTTACCTACTAAGCGCTAAACGTTATTTATATGAGCTCTCTAAGAGAATCTAAATCTAGTAATAGTTCCTTAAACGTAAAGCCTTCGCCTACTTAAATCTCACTATCCCCGTTCTTCTCGCACTACTAAAACTCCTTTAAGAGAGCAATAACAGCAGCAATAGTAATATCTTTTAATACTTTTCCCGTCTCTTAGACGTAAAAACCCCTTTATATTATACCTTATAATAGTCCCCCTAAGCTAAAGTAATACTTTTAACGTCCTAACCCGCAGAATACTACGTCCACCGTTAATATATGGTATAACATTAACGAGATTCTGGGGATTGCGCCTAGATTAAATACTTAGCTGAAAAATAGAGGGGTTCTTATACCTATATTGTATAGAGCTAAAGTTATAGATTTAATATGCTTAGGTAGGCGTTCCTAAAGCTAATAAAATAATATTTTAATATAAGCGCAGACGGCAAAGTCAATAGTAAAATTAGTAGTAGTGGAGATAGAGGAAGTAGTAATATTAGCAGTAATAACGGTTTCTTTACCTAGAACAAATATAAAAGCGTAGGGGTTAAGTAAAGCGTCTTAATATAAACTTCTCTAGAAGATATAAGGGATAAGAGCTTAAATCAGCCCACTCCTTCTAAGGGTAGTAGTTAAGGTAGTGCTTAGGCCTAATTAGGATAGTAGCTCTCGTATACTATTTCTAACATTGTATAAAGAATGCGGTTATTATTAAAGACAGTTAACCTAAATCTAATATTGATACTAATAACAAGGGCTGCCTATAGGAAGACGATATAGGTATGTAGATAGATAATTAGCTTAAAGTTTTAGGTATCTTAATCCTAGAGTATTGTGGTAGAGAGTATCCTATAGGTATAGAGGATGTTATTAACTTAGAGGCGGTTAAGGGAGCGGAGCCTTAAGCTAGTAAGCTCCTATGTTGCGAACTTACGTTAACGCAGCTAACTATAGACGACTTACTACCTCGCCCAAGCTGTAATAGTAAGAAGAAAAATGCCATATGCTTTACTAACCTATTGCTAATAATAAATATTAAATAGCTAACGTAAAAGGCCGGTAGCTATACTATCTTAGAAGCTATAATATATTAGCCGTAGTAACTAATAAAGGTAAAGAGGTAAGGTAAGTATATACTATTATAAGTGCGTCCGTCCTATCTAATTAGTGCTAAGGTGAATTTCCTACGCCTAAAAATGCGAGTAGCAGTAGCGGTAATGATGGCGATGGCGATGGTAGTAATAGCCATAGCAATAGCGATAACTATACAACGTACGACACGTTGCCAACGCGTAAGCAGAAACACCCCCTACCGGCCTATATTATTGGCTATAAGCGGCATAGTTAAAAGTTAAATATAGTGTTAAAGTAGTATCCTAGGCACGCTGCACACTCTATAAGGCGATAAAAGCCATCTCTACTCTGCGGCAGATCTTAGAATAATAAGCATACTTCTATACTCTATTTGCAGTCTAAGATAGCTCCTCTAACTAAAGCAAATAAAGACGACGAATATAAGGTAGAGGAGATCCTTAAAGCCTATGTCTATTACAGAAAGCTATAGTACTATATTAAATAGCTTAGTTATAAGAACGACCTAGAGTAGTATAATATATCCAACTTTAAAAATAGCCCGCATAAGCTCCGTAATTTTTATATAGCCAACCCTACCCGCCTAAGGCCTCTAAAATAGTTAGATTGGTAGGTATAATATTAAAAGGCGGACAGAGATACGGGTAACCATATTAATAATAATAAGCCTAAGAGATTATATACTAGAGGAGGAATACCGTAAGGATTAATAGGAGGTATTTCCTAAATAGGTCGGCCTATTTTACCTAGAGAATGCGATTTTCTTATATACTGTTATATGCTATTATATACTGTAGAGAAGGGATATAAGCAAATCGTATAAAGGCTACTAGTTATAATTGCACTCTTCTAATTACTGCGAACTAAGTACTGTCTAAAGATTAAAAAGAGGACCTAAAAAACCCTAGTTATTTAGCTGCCTAAATATAACCTAAAGGTGTTAAAGTGTATCTCCGCTGGCGGAAGTTTATAATATTTTTACTATATTCTCTCTTATATAAAGATATACTATAGAAGTAGATCCCAAGTCTAGGGCTTAATAAATTAGAAAAAGAGAAGCATGCTATATTTGTCTAGGACCTTTACGCTATTCTATACGCTCTCTAGGTAGATAATACTAAGCCTCTATATAGCTTTATTTGAGTCTAAATTTCGCTTTTTCTTCTTCTTAGTATAGCTATAGCTATAAGACTAGGAGCTTTTATCGAAAGCGTTAGTGCTAAAGGCAGCAATAAGGCACTTTGGTTTAAAATTGTATTATCCTTTTATAATTGCTAATATTACATTTATCTTATTTTAAAAGATCGTTTATTACTTTATTCTACGAGATAATCTTATTACCTTAGCGAGCTTAGACGCGATTTTTTAGCTAGCATTGGAATAACCTAAGCTGTCTTCCGAATTGCAAAATCACGTCTAAGAGGGTTTGGCGAGTTTTATTAAAAGCATACTACCCTTTGCGAAAGTATTGCGAAAATCAAAATTAAGCGAGCCTCCCTCCTATAGACGTTCGTTTTATAATAATGCTTATACAACCACTAAAAACAAGTCTTATTTTATAAAATTAGTAAATAGAACTATAAAATAGATATTATTTTATAATTTTAAATATATAGCAGCTTAGTAAATAGAATAGTTGTGGAAATTTAGGTGGTAAAGAGTTGGGCTAAGTATACTCTCTCTATTAAAACAATATACCCCCTATATCCCTACTAATATAGCTTTATATTTTATAAATAAAGCTATATTTTATAGCCCTATATTAGGGCTATAAAATAAGCCC
>Ga0307515_10011502_pt1 | contig 16793 bp, 11 predicted proteins | sample 17_EM_MG_FD_194513 | JGI IMG/M metagenome (GOLD analysis project Ga0307515, IMG submission 194513) | Populus trichocarpa ectomycorrhiza microbial communities from riparian zone in the Pacific Northwest, United States - 17_EM | ecosystem: Host-associated > Plants > Roots > Unclassified | place... | reverse complement strand
TATTTTGTTTAAGTTGAATTACTTTAAATTAAAGATCTATTTAATCTTGACTATTTAGAAATATTTTAAATTTTAAAATTATATTTGTTTGGTATTGTGTTTGTATTGCATAATTTATAATTAATTTATCTTGAATTTGAATTATGTTTGTTGAATATATATATATATATATATATGAACAGTACAACCTCGAAATGCCACACCAAAACACTCCGAAACTAAAATATTTTATTGCAATTAAAAAAACAAAATACTTATCAAAATGAAATTTACAACTTGATTTTTACTGAGATTTTCTTTTTACTTTTAATTATTGTGGCATTTTTTGGCTTTATGCGCATTATTTGCGTCTGAGCGATTATATAGAATGATTGCTTTGTACTCTTTGTACTTGGGAGATTTTTAACAAATAAGAAGTTGACACATGGGGACTATTGTTTGTACTTGGAGGTTGATTGCTTACGAGATTTCAGGGTATTGGTTGGTTTTGTAGCTATTGCGTTTAAAGTGTATTTTTAAAAAATATATAATAAAATAATAATATTTTTTTAATTTTTAAAAATTATTTTTAATATCTGTATATTAAACTAATCTAAAAATATAAAAAAATTAATTTTAAACAAATTAATTTTAAAGTTTTAAGAAATGCAATTTCAACTGCTTTTTCAAAAAACATAATATTCAACAAGAAAACAAAAGGAGCAACTATTTCCGAACAAAACTCTCAAAAAATATAGATAGATAAATAAATAAAATTTACAAAACTTGCCAATTTAAGATCTAGTAAAGTATTTCATTTTTCTCTGCAGTGCAATGGACTTTGAGATGCCCGTTGGATATAAGAGTGATTCGATTTCATATTATTTTATAGAAGATTTAATTCCAAATCATTTTATCAACTGATCACCAGGTAGCATTCAAAGTTGTGAAGATTTTGATTTGAAATATTAATTAAAAAAAGAGTAAAATTAATTAAAGCTAAAATAAAAACAATGTAATCGGTGATAACATATAAAAAATAATTAAGCAGTCAAACTCAAATAAATCATCCACGTCCAAAGCTTATTAAAAATGTTTCTCTTCCCTGACATCTTACCGCTGCAGGTTTTTCTTTGCTACGTTGATTCCTCTGCAATGCATGCTCTTAATTAGCTAGGAATAGGGAAATAATTATTTATTTCTGTAATGATAGAATGAAGAGACATATTTTTCTTGATCAAATTCCCGGCATTATCCCATGTTTGCCTTTATGTCTAGTGATTTGAATAGCATATTTGCCTTTAATTGCCATGTAAGATAACTTTAATATAGCAAGCATATAAAATTAAGTTTATTATGAAATTAAGTCAAACTTTTGCTTAAACCGAAGTTGAAATTCTCAACTTTTAAACGATTCTAACTTATATTATATTCTTTAGTTAAAAAAGTTGTTAATTTGGAGTCATCTTTACTTAAATATATTTTTCTAACTTAAAGTTATTTTAGCTCGTTTTTTTCATAAATTATTTATAAAAAGTAATTTTTGAATTATGGTTTAAGGTAAAAAAATTATTTTTTATAAGGTGTGTTTGGGAACGTGGTATAAACTGCGTTTTTAAAAATTTTGATTTTATTTGTTTAAAATAATTTTTTTTATGTTTTCAGATTGTTTTGATGTACTGATGTTAAAAATAATTTTTAAAAAATAAAAAAATTTTATTTTAATATATTTCTAAACAAAAAAATACTTTGAACTGGCATCGTTATTACAATTCCAAACTTCATTATCATGTAATAGATTTTTTAAATTTATTATTGTAGTGGTAGTCACATAATCGATCATTATTCACACTATGTATTTTTAACTAGTATAGATCTATGATAAAATAATTGTTTTGATTTGATTTGAGATCGATAGCTCTTTTATTTTTAAATTTGATAAAAAGAAAAACGGCTATGTATTTTTTTTTACGACTAATGGCGTGATATGAAAGCACTATATAAAGGATAAGCTCCACAAAGAAACAAGATGTTAGTAAAGATAATTTCTATCATTAAAATGCTCCGCGACGCTCCTTATGGAGATTGAGTGATTAATTTTATGATAATCTAGGAGAGAAGTGATATGACCGATTACACAACTTATTAGCACCGCATGCAACAAAATTCCAAAAATCTTGCCTGAGAGCAGCAAAAATTATCTAGAAGAGTTAAATTATTGATATGGGTTTTTTTTTTTATATGCGTTTCAATGAAAACAAATATCATTTTAACAACCCATTTGTATTTTAATATGTTTAATATTGATATTTTTTGTTATTTTTTAAAAGATATTAAAAAAGTTTAATTGACGAAAGAAATAATATTTTAATAATCTATTTGAATAATTTTTCTTTGATAAAAAAGTCATTTTAGCTCATTTCGTTTTCCATTGAGGCTGCAAAATCAAAGAAGAAGAGCTGAAAAGATAGATTTTATTTTTTGCTCTTCTCCTGGCGTTCTCCCTGAAGACACCTAAGAAAAGATAAAAAAAAGTGTTGAACATTTGTGAAAGCCCCATCGATTGTGAAGGGTTTATTATGCTGCACTTTATTTTAAGGGGCCACTACGTACAAAGAAAGAGAAATAGATATGAAATTGTGTGAAGGAAATCAGTCAAAAATAAAAGCCATTATGAGAAGTAGGGCCCTCGACTCTTGCTTCCTATGTCCTTTTTCACCATGTCTTTATTACTCGCACCATCAAGCATTAACCCATGACTAATGATTTTTTTCCCTCAAATTAATTCCAGCATCAATCAATATCAAGTCTCGTCTTTGCATGATTTTTAAGAGTTCATCTTTTATATCGACTTTTTGTATTTTTATAAGAATTTAATAAAAAAAATTTAAATATTACTCCGGGACTTGAATTTTAAAACAATTAATTACACTCAATATTATCTTTCTAGATATTTGTTTTCTGCTTCGTCATGAGTCGAATATTTTTTTCCAACAAAAAAATTAAATATACAAGCTTTTCCAACTTGTTTTTTATATTAAAGAATTTTAAATGTAAATAAAAAAGTTAATGTACGCAACTAATTAAACAAATCGAGGATCATATATATGAATTATGAAAAAAAATTATTAACTATAACTAAAAATAAAATTAAAAAAATTAAGAGATAGATATAGATTAAAATATTTAATCTCGCAACACAGAATATTTATCTGGTTATGTTTATTAAAATTATTTTTTTATTCAATCAAACAATAATAAGTATAGACACATACATTAAATTAATTGAATAAAAAAATATAATACAAGGCATAAATATTATCTAAAAATAAATAGAAAATAAAGTTTAGAAGATGAATTTCAATGCTTAGAGGTTTTAAAGGATGAATCTCCATGTTTTTAAAGGAGCTTTTGACATGTGGAATTCTTAGATTCCTCCAATCAAAGATTTTTGTGCTGCTAAATTGGCATTCTTCTTCTTGACGATGATCATAACTTACCTCTTCTCCCATGGTGATCGATGTCATTGCCCTTCTCCACTCCAAACATGGGATAGTTCCAGAGAACCCTGTTAAATGCTAGGGATCGAATTTACATCACTTTCCCTTCAAAAACAGGGAATGTGATTCTCTCAAAAAACGAGGAGCTCGAAATATTAGGTTTTTTACTTAATTTCTCCTTAATTCTTTTATTTTTAATTAGTGGGACTATATAACATATCATTATTTTTACTAACAACAACAACACAGTTGTTGTAGGGTTATAATAATCAACTCTTTTGAACAACTAATGTGTGTTTTAATGATTTTACTACATATCAAAATTATTAATATAATATTTATGCAATCAGGTTTATGATTTTTTATATGTTATGTACCATGATTTATTTCAATGTAACTGAGAGCCTTTGTGCATGGACTTCTCACATCCCTCTTGTAAAACAATCTTGAATATCAAATAGAGAATTTATTTATATTATTATGAAGTCTTGCATGAACCAAACACAATATATAAAAATATACACTAAAAATCTCATTTTCCTTATGCTTTAGCCGATTCAAAGCATGTAATTTATTTTTTTTCTCCTTTTTTCCCTTGTGTTCTTTACAATTTTGTATTCCAATCTACACTTTCTTGTTTCTAACATTCATAGCCAGCGAATAATCATTCTATAAATACTTTGAATTTTATCACTTATTTTGTGAATGATCCAACGTCTATGCCAAGCTCTTTTCATTTTTTTCCTCCCCACTTCTTCTTGTTTTTTATTCTTGGAAAAGCAACACAATGATAATACAAAAAAAAAAACCCTATATCTTGATTCGTTTTTCATTTTCCAACTAATGTTTGAGAAATTATGATTCTTTTTTTATCATCAATGAGGCAAATTAAATTAAATAAATAGTTATTTTTTTCCTCATATATATCTAAATTTAAAGTAAGATCTTTGTTTTTTTATTATTATTGATCTCTTTATACGAGTATATAGAGCCAAAAACATATTTTTATTTTTTGGGGTTTTTGTCTTGCCTTGAAACAATATATAACATTTTTGTAGGGAAAGAGGGAGATAGAAAGCGAGACAAAAGGCTCCAAAGAAAAAGCAAGAAACAACCCGTTTTTTGCTTCCATGGAATCTAAGCACATTTTGTGCCTCATTTTATTGGTGGGGTTTGTTTTCTTTCAAGTAAATGAAGACCCAGTTGATCGAGGATAAGCAGGCATTGCTTGATTTTGTGAACAATTTGCCACATTCTCAGTCTTTAAACTGGAATGAGGGCTCTCCTGATCATTGCAATAGCTGGACTTGAGTCATTTGTAGTGGAGATGGGACTCGTGTGATTGCTGTCAGATTGCCTGGTGTTGGATTTCATGGCCCAATTCCACCAAACACTCTTAGTCGTCTGTCAGCATTGCAGATTTTGAGACTTTGATCCAATGTTATTGGTGGGAGTTTCCTTTCGATTTCTCTAATTTAAAGAACTTATCTTCAATATAATAATTTTTCTGGGTCACTACCAGTTGATTTCTCACTTTGGCCTCATCTTACAATTGTTAATTTGTCCAGCAATCGGTTTAATGGGAGTATTCCTTATTCGTCTTCGAATTTGAGTCACCTTGCTGTTTGAATCTCGCAAACAATTCGCTTTCCGATGAAAAGTTCCTGATTTTAATTTGCCAAATCTGAATGTGGTTGAACTGAAAGCTCACTGCTGTTCTAGAGATGAGAAGCTGATGGTGTGTGATTATTACAGTAAGGGAGCATTTCTTCCCCTTTAGTCACCAAAACACGTTGGTCATTAAAATTATTATAATAGCAGAACTTTTTTATTTTAGCGCGAAACAAGGATTGTAGAGTATAATAAAGTAAATAAAATTTAGAAAAGAAATTGTATTTTCTCAAACTTTAAATAAAAAACAGAAAATAAAGTAAAGTATAAAAGATTTTTGTAATTATTCCAAATAAAAATAAAAATATGAAAATCTTTGGCAAAAAAAAGAAGCTCACAGCATATCAAGCTAAATATATAATTGCATACAAAAAATAACAATATTTTATTTTTATTTCTTTATACATAACGATATATAAAAAATCAGCATGTTTATTTTTTTAATATATGCATGCTACATAAAGGGATGATTTTGGCCCTCTCGACAAAAGTAAACTAAAATTGAAGGGTGGTCTTAAACAGTGCTAAATATTGTTCACATACTCATAGTATATTATGGACTAGAGCACTTCTTTTCTATTTTGATTCCTTAACTTTTTTTTTCATCGATTGAGTCCTTTAATTATAAAATTAATAGCCAATTGCTTTATAATTGCTGGCTAGAAAAAAATTGAAAGAAGAAGGACCAACTTATAAAAAGCATCTAGAATAAGTGGTGTGTTTAAAGTTGGCATGAAAAGTACAATTTATTACTCCAATATAAAAGTATACCTTTTATGTTTTTTTTTAAATTCAATTTTGATATAAAAATCTTTTTTTTTTCAATTCCTGGTTTGTGAAGGAAAGAAATGTTTTTTTGCTGGATTCTAGCCAATTGCTTTTCAATTAATAGCCAATTGCTTTATAATGATGGATAAAGTTATTGTTTTTGTATATTCCGTCCATTAAATTGGTTAATCTTGGTGTCCACGGGTTTTATATAATGAAAGTAGGTTGATGATGGTTGTTTAAAACCTTAGTAATACCTAAAAAAATAGATCGAAGTTAAGGGAAAAAAATCTAACCCGATTTGATTTTTTGTTTTATGACTGTTTTTAGAGCTTCTTACGTTGATAAATTGATTTCTAGGTTTTTTATGTTGTTCGTGAAGTGTTTTTTTTTTATGAAAATGAGTTACAAGATGGGTTTTCAGGGAAAAAAACAAGTCTGTCTTGATTTTCCAGCCATCATTATGGTGGCTAAAATCTGGACAGACAGAAAACACACCCTCAAATTATTATTTTTTTAAAAATAGGTCATCTATCCTTTAAAAGATAAAAAAAAAAAACAATAAGGCCCAAGTACGTGGGCATAGGCCACCAGCCCGGCTATTTTTTAAGGCTTTTTTTTTCTTCTTTTTTTTAGGTGCAAAATAAGTTTAAGAAAACAAAATTATTAGACTCGGTTTGGTTCTTAGTGTGAATCACAGTTTTGACGGATTACACAATATCTTAGGCCTCTTTTTTATATGTTTTCCCCTAAACGTTTTTCCAATATATAATTTAACCTTTGTTATCATTGATTTTTTATTTAACTTAAAATAAAGAGATAAATGCAATTTCATCCCTTTTTATCATTTAGCTTAAAAGAATTATATCTAATTGAGATTATGTCCATGACCTTAGTTGTAAATTTTGTCGGTTAATTCAAGTTGATCGGAGTCAATATAATGTTACATATTTTTAAAATTTTATTCTACATTTTTTTATAACTCTTCAATTTACTTCTAGATTTAATCTAATTTGTGGTCAATTAAGAACCAAACAAGACCCAACCAAGAAGAGAAGGGAAGGAAAAGAAAAGTGACAGATTATCCAACCGGGTTAACTCATTATGATCATTTCCATTACATAGGTTGTGAATTTCAAGTGTTAAACCGGGTCAATACAATGTGTCATCGTCTTTTCATTTTACTTCCTCACTTTTTTATTTTTCTGATTTAATCATTTAGTGGTTCATTATTTCCCATTTAAGCTAGTGTTGGACAAGGTTAAAACGATGACTGCATGAATTTTTTTTTAACTAAATCACCATATGAATAGGATGACGAGTTTACTTTTGACCCGCTTGATCAAACAAGCTATAATGACTTCTTTTTTTATTTATGAATCTTTATGGTGGTTGATTAATTTGAACTAATACACTACTCAATTTTTTATTCCTCATTTCAAATATTTTATTGCATACGGGTAAAAATAACAATACTCGTGTTTTTTTACATGTAATTATTGGCTTCTTATCCTACCCACAGTGCCAAAAGGTTAGGAGCTATCTATCCGCGTCTAGTTCAAATTGATGGATGTTTTGGCAATTGTTGGTGGCAAATTTATTTTGGATCATGATAGGATTGGGTTGTGGATATTGGAGGACTACGAAAATGGGCTACGGAGGATGAGAGCTTTTTTTTTTTTTTCCTTTGAAATGGAAGACCGTCCACATCCTGCAGGCAGCATCCACACAGGCGAGGCGTTGTTTTCATAAAACATTGTTTGTCAAAGAATCCAGCATCTGTGCTTCTTTCTGACACGAATAGAAAGAGCTTTAGGAGGGCTGAGAATGGTGAATTGCCAAAGATGGCGTGTTGGATCATAGTGCTGGACTCAATATCTTGGCTGGCTATTAGAACAGTACTTGTCCGAAGACTCCAAACCTTGGCAAACAATTGAAGTTGATGACTGTCGGAATGTCTGTTCCACGTCCTAATGAAAATGTTATCTTCCATGCTTGCTGCTTGCGTTATCGAATTAAACCTCTCTTTTTTTTTAATGAAAGATTTCAAGTGTTAGGAGCTCAAGCTGGATTGCCATGATCATTGTAGAGCATAAAGGTTTTGTTCATGTTGATTTAGCAGGATAATTCAACTTGCTCTCTGCCTTTTAAAATACAGGAAATATATATATCCACTCTAAATGGTCATTGCCAAGAGACGGCCAAGTGTTTTCAGAGTCGTTTAGGTAATAAGTAGGAAATGGCTTCGCTCCAGAACGGCAAGCCTTGACCCTATTAGGGCTTGTCTCAGTGAGTTTGTGGATGGGAATATGAACTAAACCGATTAAGGTCTTGATCAACAGTAACATAAACTAAAAGCAACTAGAAGCAGAAAATGTTGGTGTAGTTTATAAATAAATAAAAATAAAAAATATATCTATTCTATATCAAAAAGAAAGTTCGGTTCGGTTATTTTATATTAAAAACAAAAAATTATATTGTTTTTCGGGTTTTTTTTTTACTTTTCTAATGAGCTTGATTTTAGTTTTTTTTTATTCAGTTTTTCGATTTCAGACTTACAAAACTAAAACCAAATCAAACTGAATATTTTTTTAAAATAATCTAATCCACATTTTTAACCAAACATATAAAATATATACACAAACCACATAAAAAATACTTTTTTAAAATTACATTTTTTCAATTACAATTACAGTAAAAACAAACACTCTCGCTCGCCATGTCCATGAGGCCCATGATTAGACCGTCCATTCTCTATTCCCAAGTTATTCTCTCCTCCTTCCTCTCTTTTTTCCTTTGTTAAGAAACCCTCTCGGCAACTCTTTCTAAGATCTTCTCACCCCCCCCCTTCCTCCTCTCCCTCTATATCTCAGAAAGGGATTGAGAAACGTCAATCTATTTTTTTTTTTTCCTTTTAAGATTTAGAAGATGTAATGTGGTAGTGTTTTTTATTTAAAAATTAAAAATACATTAAAAAAAATTATTTTTAATATTAACATCTCTAACAGTCAGAATCATTAAAAAATATAATTTTAAATAAAACAAATAAATTTTAACCAACCGTGATGTGAAACAAACCCTTCCTATCTCTGTAGAAGTTCACCTTCCCCTGTCTTTTTCCCTGTATAAACCAACACAACTCCATAAGTTCACCTTCTCCTTTTGTCTTTTTTTCCTACATAAACCTTCTCGCGGATCAATCAAGTGTGAAAGAGTCACTTCACTATTAAAATCCAAAAGTTGAACGTGTCTATATCTACATTACACTCTACAGTAATTTCACTATATCTTTTACTTTTTTATTATATATATATATATACTTTTGAATTTTTGAGAGGAATTAACGCTAATGATGAGAAAAGGGTAATTCCTCTCAAAAATTCAAAAGTTATTATGTTTCCTCCGGTAATCAAACAGAATTCGATTCTTGCAGTTTTGAGTTTTAGATTGAGAGTGAAAAGAAAAGAAAAGAAAAGATGAGCTGACTAATAGTAATTAGAATGATGAAGAAAGTAACGAGAATGGTAGGAAAATATGAAGTTGGCCGTACAATTGGCGAAGGAAACTTCGCCAAGGTCAAATTTGCTCAAAATAGAGAAACTGGAGAGAGTGTAGCCATGAAAATTCTCGCTAAATCAACCATTCTCAAGCACAAAATGGTTGATCAGGTAGCTTATCACCACTCAATCTATCTCTTTTAACTTAATTATCATTTTTTATTTATTTGAAAGTTAGAGAGGAGGTAAGTAAGGTTAATTTTCTGGGTTGGCAGATAAAAAGAGAGATATCAATCATGAAGATTGTGAGACATCCTAACATAGTTAGGCTGCATGAGGTAATTATTATTTATGTATTTATTTATTACTTTTTTACCGGTAATTATGGCCCCTTTTTTTAATTTATTTGTGGTATTATTGCTTAATTATTTTGATTTATTGATTGATTGATTATAGGTTTTGTCGAGCCGGACGAAGATATATATAATTCTTGAGTTTGTTACTGGAGGAGAATTATTTGATAAAATTGTCAGTGTTTTTAATTTCTCTTGTCTTGAAATGTTGAGGAAATGCTGAGAGTTTCTAAGTAAAACTATTATTAATGCTAGTGGTTAGTTTAGCAAATATACTAGTGAAGGATTTTTGTGTTGCTTCTTGATGTGGATGGACGGATGTACAGGTTCATCAAGGAAGACTTTCCGAAAATGAATCGAGGCGGTATTTTCAGCAGCTTATAGATGCTGTTGCTCACTGTCACCGGAAGGGTGTGTACCACAGAGACCTGAAGGTGAACAACCAACAGATTGTGTAGTTGAGCATTTGACTTGTTGATTTTCTGATTGGCCCTGCTCTGATTAAGTCTCCTTTTTTTTTCTTTTCTTTTCTGTGTAGCCTGAAAACCTTCTTCTTGATGCTTTTGGGAATTTGAAGGTTTCAGACTTTGGATTGAGCGCGTTGCGCCAGAAAGTAAGCATATGATTATCTTACTTCGAATAAACACACACATATACATACTATCGATTTTTCTTATCCATCTCTCTCTAACTGTGTGTGTTTTGTCTGTGTTTATTTCTACTTAAAAATGGAGGGGGTTGGACTTCTTCATACAACGTGTGGAACCCCAAATTATGTTGCACCTGAGGTATATTCTCAAAAGACAGTGGAAATATATGATTTGGTCTCTCGTGCCATATCTGCATTCTATTATTTTAAATAATTTTTCCATCTATGCCAGCATTTGATACCCTGCGCTGTTGTATGATTTCCAACATGAGATGCATCGTTTTCACAAATTATTTCTCTCTGCTTTTCTTAATTTGTTCTTTGTTATGGAAAAGGGGTTGCTGGTTGAGGACATGGATAAGTCTAATGCGGCATTGGGTTGAGGATCATATTGGAGGATGGAGAATTAATGTCAATATGTTTGAATTGGTTGCTCATCCTTTGAATTTAATCTATGTACTTTGTGGAACTTATTCCTCCTCATCTGCTATACATGAACTTTTCTTCACGGCTCATCTGCAGCTTCACTGTTTCTTAGAGCAAGTAATCTGTAGTTTTGGAATTTCCATGTAGTCCAATCATGAATGCAACTTTCTCCATTTATTTCCTGGTGTAGTGTTGTTCCTCTGTTTTCTTAACACAGTTTCTTACATTAAACCACTACCTATCAGGTACTTGGTCACCAGGGTTATGATGGAGCTGCTGCTGATGTGTGGTCATGTGGAGTCATCCTCTTTGTTCTAATGGCTGGATATCTTCCATTTGAGGAGATAGACCTTCCAACCTTGTGCCGAAAGGTTAGCTGCTTCATTTTTTTCTTTTGGAGGAAGTGAACAAGTGAAGTGCTTCGTGTATGTCATTTAGTTATTTTTTCAAAATCTCAATTGTACACTCATTCACTGTCTTACTATCAAGTTCAGCAAGGGCACTTTTATTCAACACAAAGGGTTCCTATTTGTAAATTAAAAGCTTTTCGAGCAGCCACACTTGTTCTTTTTCTTCACTTGCAGTTCTGCATGTACAAGTACATAGCAAGAGCAGCTTTTTTTGTTCCTTTTTGTTGGTTGTTCTGGGTACTCATTCCCATGTGTATGCCTATATTAGCATTATATATCTTGTCTTTGTAGGTTTCAGTTCCAAACAGGCACTGATACCCTTGCATTTCTCCTAACCATGCATGGGGAAATGGTGTAAAGCCTTTGTACACCTTGTTCTATTCCTCAAAACACAACCTTCCTTGTTGTACTACGTTGGATTATATATGTATTTATAATTTCCACAAGCATGATGTGGACACTCCTAACTGTTTTTCTTGTTGATGCATAGATAAATGCTGCGAAGTATTCTTGTCCATTTTGGTTTTCTCCTGTGGCAAAAGCATTGATAGATAAGATACTCGATCCCAATCCTAAAACTGTGAGTTCTTTACTTCATTATATTAACCTTATAACTGATCTGGGACTTTGTCCTGGAAATTAAATGCCCACATGCAAAACTGTTGTGGTCTGGATCACATCATGTCTGAAACTTATGATTAGAAAGGACTTGAATATCAGTTCAGTACACCTCGTATTCATGGTATTCTTTTCATCTGAAAAAAGTGGTTCTCTGTTGCTGCAGCGTATAGGGATTGAGGGAATTAAAAAACATCCATGGTTTCGGAAAAGCTATGAGCCTGTTGGACATAGTGAAGAAGAGGAAGTGAATTTGGATGATGTTCATGCAGTTTTTGATGACATCGAGGTTGGTATCATCACTTTTAAAATACTAATGCAAGCATTAAATTCTGCAGTTGAATGCATGCTACCATCACCAATGCATTGTAACATGCATCATCTGATACCCCTTGTTCTCTGGTGGGTTCTTTTTTTTTCTTTTGTTTTACTTTCTTGTGGTACCGTAATGTTCCCTGATGGCCTGCAGACATCATTTTATTGCCTTTTAAGCTTTCTTACTTCTCTATCTACTTGGTGATTCTTGGAGCTACAGGATCATTATGTAGCAGAGCAATTGGAGAACAGTGAGGGCGGTCCTTTGGTAATGAATGCATTTGAGATGATTGCCCTATCTCAAGGGCTGAATCTATCAGCATTGTTCGATAGACGTCAGGTACAGTAAATTTTTCAGAGTTATGCTGCCAGTTATGACCAAAACTAGTGTCTAGCCTGTTGTAGTTCAAGGTTCTGGAGTCGAATTTCATGCATGGCTAAGATTATTTGATAAAAGAAAAGCAAAGAATAAGATAGTGGAGACATGATCAAGAGTCATGTGATCAACTTCCTGAACTTTCCATCAGTTAGAATGTTATCTATGATATCCAGCAACACCATTGTCATTGTAATGGTGAACAATATTGATCTTGTTGCTTCTCGTAGTGCCTTACTTGGTTTCTTTGTAGTTGCTGTGGTTATTAGATCCTTTCCCTTGGTTCAAGCAGTATGTGATAATAAATTGAAGTGCCTTTATGTGTTTTGGCTGATGGTGCGCTTTTCCTCTGGAAGGATTATGTAAAAAAAAAACTCGTTTTGTATCCCGCAAACCAGCAAAAGTTATAATTTCAGCATTTGAAGCTGTTGCGGAATCAATGAATCTCAAGTTCCATACACATAATTACAAGGTATAACCTGACTTGTTATATTTGTATGAAATCCCAATTTAACATTTTCATTCATGCCTCTTGGCGTGCTGTGCTGTTATTTTGCCACAGATCATGATCTGCATATGCCCCAGTTTGGTAGAAACCACTAATAAGTTGCCTGCATTTCTTAAATAACATAGTTTGGTGCAGAAATTTCCATGAATTTTCCTTGTAACATTTCCCCCACTTTTTGTCTGAAATGGGGCATTGTATGATAAGAGAAGAGTGGAAAATGTTACTGATAAAGAGCAAATACAAGCCAGGAATTAGCAAACAAAGCTAACTACACAAGCAACCTCATGGTACTACAGAAAAATAATTGCCAGAAAATTCAGCTACTGAAGGTTCTGATATGTAGGATTTGAATAAGATATAACGAGCTTATCTCCATTTCATTGCTGTTGATTGTGGAAAGTAATTCTTGTAGACAAGACTCGAAGGAATATCTGAAAATAAGGCTGGACAATTTGCAGTTGTTCTGGAGGTAACTTCCTAGATTTCATTTCATTCCTCTCTTCAAATTTTTTAATCTGCAAAAACTAAGGTGTCAGTGGTTTCAGAACAAGAACTATACCAAAAAATTGTCTTTCATGCTCAGGTTTATGAAGTTGCTCCATCACTTTTCATGGTAGATGCACGGAAGGCATCTGGGGAAACTCTTGAATATCACGAGGTGAATTCATTTAAATCCTGAAAAATTTCCCCTGCCATCTAGAAATCACACACACTCTCTTTTCTTTATTTTTAAGAATATGATAATGTTGCCCAACTCTATGCATAATAGTAGTGCTAAGAACCCATCTAACCTTGAGAAGAGAGAGGAGGGGTGAAGTTAGATTCGCTCAATCATATGTATGAACAGAAGTAACTTTGTTATAGTAGGTCACTGGAATTTAACACCTGCTGAATCTTAGGCAACTCAGATAAAAGCCCACTTTAGCAATATGGTTTGGTTAGCTCTGAAAGGGGGAAATGCAGGCATCTTATATGATGTTCATTTTTAATTTTGTGATTCCAGGCATCAAGGATCATATTTGCTACATGTCTTGTCTCATGGCCTCAGCACATTATTTTTGGTCTTTCATTGTTAAAATGTGTTCACAGCCTGTTCTCCACTTAAGATCATTGGAAGCTCTGATATTGACTTCCTACTATTTGACTAGGTTCAAACACATTTTCTTATGGTTTGCTAATAAATCCTAAGAATCCTCCTTTCGTCATGTTCTTAACTGCTACTCTAATGATACTAGATAGTGCTGGCATTACACGTATTACAGATTTTTTCCTTCACTCAGGTATCTCCAGTGAGATAGCTAGCATGAATTTGAGTGTTTGCTCTCATAATGGAAGTTTTAAGGGTTATTGATTTGTTGATTTTGGTGGATCAGCTAACTCATAAAAGATGTCTTAATAGCATCTGATGGTGATTTAGAATTCATTGGTTTGCTATTGTTGCTATTATAGACGTCCAGATTTTGTAATAGCCTGCAAGGCTATTATCTTTCAACGCTGGCAACACCTTTATCATTGGCTTCCTTCCCTTTTCAGTTCTACAAGAACTTCTGCGCTCAGCTAGAAAATATCATCTGGAAACCTCCAGAAGGGTGCTAAAATTCCAGCCTGCTTCATACAATGACTTCCTGATCCAGTTTTTTGGGTGCGAAGCAAATCAGTGACCAAAAGGGCAAAAAGGAAGGTATTCTTCCCGATAAGAATTTCTAGAAATAGGCATTGATGGCATGGCAGTGTTACTTGTTTCTGGTTCATATATTGTAGTGCTTGATAATTTATTATCTGCGGTGAAATCTATTTTGTTGTAGAACTTGAGAGTTGAGATCACCAATTACTTGTTAACAAGGGATGACAATGGAATTATCATGGTTTTTATTATAGAAATTTAGATGTTTATATCTTATCAACTATCAGGATATATATATCCCGGGTTAGTTTAGATTGAGTTCAATAATATCTCATCTCCATTGCCATCACTGCGCACTGGTTCTTCAGCCGCGTTTGATGCTTCTACATTGCATTATTCTCTTGCTTGCCTGCCATGACCATCTTAGCTTTACCTTGCCATGACCATGGCTCTTAACTAACCTTGTCTTCTATCTTCCTACTCTCCCTTCTCTTCAAATTTGTACTTTATAAATAATATTATATAGTTTTCGCAATTGTTTTGAGGAGACAAGTTGGTATTCTCTTGGATGAAAGTTTTTGACAAATTGGAAAATTAGCACATAAAATTAAAATAATTTACAAAATAATATAGGAGTAAAAAGTTTTGGAGCACATGACGTGACTAGATCTTCTCTTAGGGGCCCACCAGTTCATAAATATATTTACTAGGTCATTCACGTAATCTGTTTAAATAAATTTTTATTTAGTTATGACATACTCACATCTTATTAGAGTTTTATCGTATTTTATAAATATGATATTTATTAAATATCGCAATTCTATCTTTGTAGTGTTTATGAATAATAACATTTAGTATATATCGTCTTTTTAAAGTATGATTGTGAAAATATGTATTATTTTATCAAATTTTTTTTTAAAAGTGTTATTCTACTAAAAATCTTAAAAAAAAATATGCTAAATTTAAAAATATACTAAAAATATGTGGAAGTTTTCATGCATACGTATATGCAAGGGTTAAATAGTAGTGATTTTAACAAGACCTGTCCAACCCCACTGTCTAAGTAATATTTTGAATTTAGGTAATTTTGACAAGATATTGGAGGACTTAACACGCGTCTACTGGTCTCCATGTCTTTGATCCAAAAAATAAGAGAACATGGCTTATAGCAGGAGTTTTTTTTTTTTTTTTCCAGCGTAGTAAAAAAATATATAATAAAATAATACAATGCAAAAAAAAAAAAAGAAATAACACAATTTAAAGAATCATAAATGATACTTGTACAAATATTTAATTAGAAAAAAAAACAAGAGAAAAAAACTCTGGAATCACCTGAAACCTCATCGTACACATCACCGTACCGTTAGGGCCACCATTTTTCAACATTTTTTGGTTTGTGTATTGGAACTGTACTGGCATTGTAATGTCTTCTTCACTTGCCTTGCCCATCATTCACCAGAAATGAATCCTCTCTGATTGTAAATGCAAGCAGCATAAATGGTGACAAGACATTAGCCAAGGGATAGCGCTGGTGAGGATAGCGCTGGTAGTCCTCGTTAAATATGCATTATTGAGGCCTTTCCTGCATACTACACAAGTTGTCATCCATGGAGAGTTTAAGATTCTTATACTAATAAGGCGCATTTATTTAAAAATGCGGTCTAATTGTGTTTTTAAAAATTTTTATTTTTTTTTGTTTAAAATTACTATTTTTTAGTATTTTTGAATCAAAAATAATTTTTTTAAAATAAAATAAAAAACATTTTAGGCCTCGTTTGTTTGCTGGAAAGTAGTTTTTTTTGGAAAGTGAATTCCGGGGAAAGTGAATTCTGGGAAAATATTTTCCGATGTTTGGTTGTGTAATGAAAAATAAGTTGGAAAACACTTTCCAGTGTTTGGTTATGTCATGGAAAATGAGCTGGAAAATAATTTATTAATGTTTTATTTTTCTCAAGTTTATTAAAATAATGAAGAACAAATCTTACAAATTAAAAAGTTGAATGAGAATGAAATTGAAAAAAAATATAATTTCATAAATTATCTCAAATAAAATAAATAATAATCAAAATAATAGAGATCAAATCTAAAAAATTAAAAAA
>Ga0307515_10011501_pt1 | contig 16794 bp, 4 predicted proteins | sample 17_EM_MG_FD_194513 | JGI IMG/M metagenome (GOLD analysis project Ga0307515, IMG submission 194513) | Populus trichocarpa ectomycorrhiza microbial communities from riparian zone in the Pacific Northwest, United States - 17_EM | ecosystem: Host-associated > Plants > Roots > Unclassified | place... | reverse complement strand
TCGAGTTGCCAACATAAGGAAAGAAATATGTGGGATTCGACAATCTCATGGAGAGACACTTTCCGAGTATTGGGAAAGATTTGAGCAACTGTGCATTCAATGCCCTCATCATCAAATACCCGATCAATTGCTCATTCAATATTTCTATGAAGGACTGATGCCTACTGACCGTAGTATCATTGATGCGGCAAGTGGAGGGGCATTGGTAGATAAGACACCCGAGGTTGCACGCCAATTGATCTCAAATATGGCAGCCAACTCAAAACAATTTGGCACGCGTGGAGACTTCGCAAACAAACAAGTAAATGAGGTAAGTATTTCTAACCTTGAAAATAAAGTTAATGATCTTACTTCTCTTGTGCGTTCTTTGGCTTGTGGAAATATACAGCAGGTGAAAAGTTGTAGCATATGCTCCTTACAAGGACATGCTACAGATATGTGCCCAACAATGCAAGAAGATTACATTGAACAAGCTAATGCAGTTGATGGAGCATTCAATGGACAACCTCAGCGTAAGTATGATCTTTTTTCCCACACGTACAATCCTGGATGGAGAGATCATCCCAACCTACGGTATGGGAACCAGCCTCAACAAGGCAATCAAGGCCGACAATTCCATCCCCATGGATTTCAGCCCCAACAAAATTATCAAGCAAGACAACCCCCTCCATTCACAAACTCCAATGTTATGGGGTCGTCATCCAGTGATGATCTTCGTGAGATGATGAAAACTTTGGCTTCTAACACTGTGACCTTGCAACAAAATGTCATGTCTTTTCAACAGGAAACAAGGTCAAGTATTCACAACTTGGAGAAACAAATGGGGCAAGTAGCTTCAAGTGTGGGGAAATTGGAAGCACAAATGAATGGAAAATTGTCCTCCCAAGCATTGAATCCAATAGAGAATGTTAGTGCAATCATGCTGCGAGTGGGACTGAACTTGAAGAGAAAAGGTCGAAACAAATTGAGATGGAGAAAGAAGAAGAGATAGAAATTGAATTGAGTACCAAGAAGGAACATCCTCCTCCTCCACAAACTGAAACATCGACCAACACTCCAAAGGTAACTCCTCACTCAATGAATTCCAGTTTTAAAACAATTCCACCCTTTCCTATGAGTTCTTCTAGGTCAAAGAAAGAGGACAAAGAAAAAGAGATTTTAGAGGTTTTCAAGAAAGTAGAACTCAACATTCCTTTGCTTGATACTATCAAGAAAATTCCCAAGTATGCCAAATTCTTGAAGGAGTTGTGTACTACCAAGAGAGCTTTCAAACTGAAAGGTCATGAAATGGTAAGTATGGGTGAAGTTGTATCTGCTGTTGTTCAAAAGAATATGCCTTTGAAGCAAAAAGACCCAGGTGCGTTTACTATCCCATGTGTTATTGGTAATGCTAGTTTCAAAAGGGCCTTGTGCGATTTAGGTGCATCCATTAGTGTTATGCCTAAACATGTTTATGATTCTCTTAGTCTTGAGCCTTTGAATAAAACTAGCATTGTAATACAACTTGCGGATCATAGTTTTGTTTACCCACTTGGTGTGATAGAAGATGTCCTAGTCAAGGTTGATAGTTTGGTCATTCCATGCGACTTTTATATTCTTGATATGGAACATGATTCTTGTGATTCATCAAACAACAATCCTATATTGTTTGGGAGACCATTGTTGAAAACTGTCAATACAAAAATTGATTGTGGTAAGGATACTTTGTCTATGGAGGAAGGAGATGAAAAAATTTAATTTAATTTTCATGATGCAATGACATATCCTTATAGCAATGTTTATTCTAACACAAGTTATGACCAAGTTGATAAGTGTGTGCAACAAGTTTGTGATTTTGATAGTGAGGATGGATTAAGCGTAGCTTTGAGCTATGTCTATGATTTTACCAAGATAGAAGAGATGGAGAGGCATATATGTGTTCCCCAAAACGTGCATGACTCAGCATTGGATTTGCAAGCTTTGCAAATTGTCCTACATGATGCAAGAGTCATTTACCCCATCACGGACAGTAAATGGGTGGCGCCTATCCTTTTAATGCCCAAAAAGATTGGAATTACGTTGGAAGAAATATGAAATGATGCTTATGAGAATGCAAGGATTTACAAAGAAAAGACTAAGAGTCTTCATGACCGAATGATTACAAGAAAAGAGTTTAATGTTGGAGACAAAGCCTTTATCATTCGCGTTTGAAACTTTTTCCTGGAAAGTTGCGCTCTCTTTGGATTGGACCCTTTGTTGTTTTTAATGTTTTTCCTTGTGGTGTAGTTGAAATTACAAGTTTAGAAACCAACAAAGTACTCAAAGTCAATGGGCATCACATGAAACCTCTCTATGAAGGTTGGACGGCAGAACTCACCGCTTCTACGGAGTTAGCTGAACCAATCTATGAAGAATGAGCATGCAACATATCGAGCCAATGACATAAAACAAAAGCGCTTACTAGGAGGCAACCCAGCACAAAAAAAAACAAATTTGCTTTCTTTTTCCCTTATCTTTTATTTTTCGCATTTTACTTTATTTTTGTCATATATTCCTTTTCTTTTATTTCAACATTGAGGACAATGTTGTTGTGTTTTAAGTGTGGGGGTATTGGGAGAATGTTGGTTTTTTAATTTTGATTTTCTTTGTTGTTCTAAAAAAACAAATTTCTATGTTTGATCTTTTGAACTCCTATTGGTTTATGAGAATGTGAGTATTACATATGAGAATTAATTGAGATTGATGAAGATATGAATCGAATGAAGGAGTGTGCATGCAAGTTTTAAGGTTAATTGGTTTAGGGATTGACTTTGAGAATATGTCATGTTGATTTTATAGTGTTATACCAATGCAAGCTTTTGAGCCTTCAACATTATATTCTTTGATTATGCATTCTTTCAATGATATGTATCTCTAGAATTTGCTTCATATCTTGTTGAGATTATATTCGCATTACATATATACATGAAGACGATAAAGGCATTAGGAATTTTAACCACTTGAGCCAAAAAGCCAACCTAAAGCATATTATCCTTAGTGAACCCTTTTTGAGCTTGTTTATTTTTCTTTGCTCTATCCATGTATAAAACTTAACTTTTTATATGTTTTCCTTTTCCCCTGGCCAAGGATTAGTAGAGCATATACTTCTGATATCTCATGGAATTATGATTGGAAATTATGTGAAAAGAAAGAAGAAGTGATGCTTGATGAAAAGATGGGTAAAGTTGCCAAAGGTGAAAAACAAAAAGAAAAGAAAAGAAAAATAAGTGTTCCTTTATGTTCTTAAGATTTTATGTTGGAAGAGCTTGAAATCAAAAGAAGTTAAGCAGTGGTGATTAAAGATGGGAAATTTATGTGTTTTGATGGAATATCTTGTTTGAAATATCATTTTTCAGAATGCTCTACTTTCTTTAGTTTGAACCTTTTCTTTTACTCTCTTTTACCTCACCTTAACCTTAGCCTCATTACAACCGTAAAATAAGACCTTTTGATTCACGTATTGCTTGTAATATGTTAGTAATGGAGATGACATTGAAGAACAAGCTTATGGTAGAACATATTCATTGATTGAATTTGAGAGATTTAAACACATAAGCCCTAAACACGTGAGTGTTGGAGTGTATATCAATGAGAGGACCTATCACTTTGGCATGACATAGATTTCATTTAAATCCCGACGATTAATTGAGTTTTGAAGTTTGCATGTAAATAAATTCATGAAAATTTATACTCTTTATCCTTCTTGATTGTGTTCTTGTTTATAATGCATATATTCTTGGATATTCATGGGATATTAGAAGATTAGTCATAGTGATTTGATTTGATTTAACTTCAATTTGATTTTACCTATCCTTTCTCGAGGACCAGCAAGAGCTAAGTGTGGGGATATTTGATGCAACCATATTATTCGATAGTTTCAGTTACATTTAACTAATGTTTTGCCTATGTTTTATATATAAAATGCCTTGATATACTTTTTTTTATGTTTTGAAGGCACTTTTGGATGAAAGATGCAAAAAGGAGTAAATTGGAGGTAATTAACAGATTTGACCTTCAGTCGATGTTTTGTGCACAACGTGAGCTCTAGAGGTCAAAATGAAGTGATTCTAGTGGCATTAAAAAGCTAATATCTATACCTTTCTAGAAATCTAAGGCAAGAAAATAAAATAAGGAAGAGCATGGAAATCACAACTTTCAAAGTCAAATCTTGCAATCTGCCAATGTTGACCTTTGGTCATTCCGACTTGAATATCTGGAGCTACAGAAGTCCAATTGATGCAAACTTAATTTGGTTGGATTCCTGACTCAAAAGCGATTCCATTCCTACTCGAAGGAAAACATCCTCCAGTAACTCCTGTAAAAATTTAGGAGTGATACAACGGTCAGATCAAAAGTTGAGACGATTTTGAGCCGTTATGCTGGTCTGGCACGACGAGACCTACTCTTAACCTAGTAGCGATTCCATTGCTATCACAAGGAAAACAGCCTTTGAAAACTACTGTAAAAATTTGAGCACGATCCAACGGTCGAATCAAAAGTTAGAGCCCTTTTGAGTCGTTACTCTAGTCTGGCGCGACCGGATGTCCGGTTCACAGAGTAGAGATTCCATAGGTAAAACAAAGATAATGGCCTAAAAAAACTCCTATAAAAATTCTAGAGTGATCCAACAGTTGGATCAAAAGTTAAAGTGCTTATGAGCCGTTATACTGGTCTGGCACGACGAGACTTGCTCTTAACCTAGTAACAATTCCATTACTACCCCATTGAAAACAGCCTCTAAAAACTAATGTAAAAATTTGAGCACGATCCAACGGTCGAATGAAAATTTAGAGCCCTTTTGAGTCGTTTCTCTGGTCTGGCGCGACCGGACCTATGCTTCACCGAGTAGCGATTCCATACCTACTCGAAGGAAAACATCCTCTAGAAACTCCTGTAAAAATTTGGGAGTGATCCAACGGTCGTATCAAAAGTTAAGGCGTTTTTGAAGCGTTATGATGGTGTGGCACGACGAGACCTGCTCTTAACTTTGTAGCGAATCTATAGCTACCGCAAGGAAAACAACCTCCGGAAACTCTTGTAAAAATTTGAGCACGATCCAACGGTCGGATCAAAAGTTAGAGCCCTTTTAAGCCGTTATTATAGTCTAGCGTGACCAAACCTCTACTTGATCGAGAAGCGATTCCATACCTATTTGAAGGAAAACATCCTCCAGAAACTCCTGTAAAATTTGGAAGTGATCCAACAATCGGATCTAGAGTTAAGACGGTTTTGAGTCGTTATGCTGGTCTAGCACGACGAGACCTGCTCTTAACGTAGTAGCGAATCCATACCTAAAACTAGGAAAATGGCCTCCAGAAACTCCTGTAAAAATTAAGGAGTAATCAAACTGTCATATCAAAAGTTAAGGCCGTTTTGAGCCGTTATGCTGGTGTGACACGACGAGACCTGCTCTTAAACTACTAGCGCTTCCATTGTTACCGCAAGGAAAACAGCCTCCGGAAACAATGGTAAATATTTGAGCACGATCCAATGGTCGGATCAAAAGTTAGAGCCCTTATGATTCGTTACTGTGGTACGGCACGACCAGACCTCCAATTCACAGAGTAGAGATTCCATAGCTAAAACAAGGAAAATGGCCTCCAGAAACTCTAAAAATTCAGAAGTGATCCAACTGTTGGATCAAAAGTTCAAGCGCTTTTGAGCCGTTATGCTGGTCTGGCACGACGAGACCTGCTCTTAACCTAGTAGCGATTCCATTGCTACAAAAGAAAAAAAGCCTCCGGAAACTACTGTAGAAATTTGAGCAAGATCTAACGGTCGGATAAAAAGTTAGAGCCCTTTTGAGTCGTTATTCTAGTCTGGCGCGACCGGACCTCCACTTAACGGAGTAGAGATTCCATATCTAAAACATGGAAAATGGCCTGCAGAAACTCCTCTAAAAATTCGGGATTGATCCAACAGTCGGATCAGAAGTTCAAGCGCTTTTGAGCCGTTATGCTGGTCTGGCACGACGAGACCTACTTTTAACCTAGTAGCCATTCCATTGCAACAACAAGGAAAAAAACCTTTGGAAACTACTGCAGAAATTTGAGCAAGATCCAACGGTCAGATAAAAAGTTAGAGCCCTTTTGAGTCGTTATTCTGGTCTGGCGCGACCGGACCTACGCTTCACCGAGTAGCGATTCCATACCTACTCAAAGGAAAACATCCTCCAGAAACTCCTGTAAAAATTAGGGAGTGATCCAACGATCGGATCAAAAGTTATGGCGGTTTTGAAGCGTTATGATGGTGTGGCACGACGAGACCTGTTTTTAACCTTGTAGCGATTCCATAGCTACCGCAAGGAAAACAACATCTGGAAACTACTGTAATTTGAGGACGATACATCAGTGGGATCAAAAGTTAAAGCCCTTTTGAGTCGTTACTTTGGTCCGCTGCGACCGGACCTCCGCTTTATTGAATAGCGATTCCATACCTAAAACAAGGAAAATGGCCTCCAGAAACTCCTGTAAAAATTAGGGAGTGATCCAACTGTCTGATGAGAAGTTAAGGCAGTTTTGAGCCGTTATGCTGGTTTGGCACGACGAGATCTGCTCTTAAACTAGTAGCGATTCCATCGCTAACGCAAGGAAAACTGCCTCCGAAAACTACGGTAAAAATTTGAGCACGATCCAATTGTCGAATCAAAAGTTCAAGCGCTTTTGAGCAGTTATGCTGGTGTGGCACGACGAGACATCCTCTTAACCTAGTAGCGATTCCATTGCTACAACAAGGAAAACAACCTCTGGAAACTACTGTAGAGATTTAAGCACGATCCAACGATCGAATTAAAAGTTAGAGCCCTTTTGAGCCGTTTCTCTGGTCTGGCGCGACGGGACCTCCGCTTCATCAAGTAGCGATTCCATACCCACAATAACAAAAACATCTTCCAGAAACTCCTGTAAAAATTTGAGAGTGATCCAACGGTCGGATCAAAAGTTAAGGCGGTTTTGAGCTGTTATGCTGTTCTGGCACAACGAGACCTACTCTTAACCTAGTAACGATTCCAATGCTACAACAAGAAAAATAGCCTCCGGAAACTACTGGAGAAATTTGAGAAAGATCCAACGGTCGGATAAAAAGTTAGAGCCCTTTTGAGCCGTTATTCTAGTCTGGCGCGACCGGACCTCCACTTTACGGAGTAGAGATTCCATACCTACTGAAAGCAAAAACATCCTCTAGAAACTCCTTTAAAAATTGAGGAGTGATCCAACGGTGGGATCAAAAGTTAAGGCTTTTTTTTAGTCGTTATGCTGGTTTGGAACGACAAGACCACCTCTTCACCGAGTAGCAATTCATGTTTACAACAAGGAAAACAACCTCCAGAAACTACTATAGAAATTTGAGCAAGATCCAACGGTCGGATAAAAAGTTAGAGCCCTTTTGAGTTGTTACTCTTGTCCGTCGCAACCGGACCTCCTGTTCACACAGTAGAGATTCCATGGCTAAAACAAGGAAAACATCCTCCAGAAACTCCTGTAAAAATTTATAAGTGATCCAACGGTGGGATCAAAAGTTAAGGCACTTTTGAGCCGTTATGCTGGTCTTGCCCAACGAGACCTCCTCTTCACCGAGTAGCGATTCCATGGTTACCTCATGGAAAACAGCTTCCGGAAACTACTGTAAAAATTTGAGAACGATCCAACGATCTGATGAAAAGTTAGAGCCCTTTTGAGCCGTTATTCTAGTGTGGCGCGACTGAACCGCCGCTTCACCGAGTAGCAATTCCATACCTACTCCAAGCAAAAACATCCTTTAGAAACTCCTTTAAAAATTGAGGAGGGATCCAAAGGTGGGATCAAAAGTTAATGCTTTTTTTTAGTCGTTATGCTGGTCTGGCATGACGAGACGTCCTCTTCACCGAGTACCAATTACATTGCTACAACAAGGAAAACAACCTCCGGTAACTACTATAGAAATTTGAGCAAGATCCAACGGTCGGATAAAAAGTTAGAGCCCTTTTAAGCCGTTACTCTTGTCCGTCGCGACCGGATCTCCGGTTCACAGAGTAGATATTCCATGGCTAAAACAAGGAAAACATCCTCCAGAAACTCTTGTAAAAATTTCAGAGTCATCCAACGGTGGGATCAAATGTTAACGCGCTTTTTAGCCGTTATACTGGTCTGGCCCGACGAGACCTCCTCTTCACCGAGTAGTGATTCCATTGTTACCTCATGGAAAACTACCTCTGCATACCACTGTAAAAATTTAAGGACGATCCAACGGTCGGATCAAAAGTTAGTGCCCTTTTGAGCCGTTACTCTGGTCCGGCGTGACTAGACCTCAGTTTCACAGAGTAGAGATTCCATGGCTAAAGGAAGGAAAATGGCCTACAGAAACCCCTCTAAAAATTCAGGAGTGATCCAACTGTCGGATCAAAAGTTAAGGTGTTTTTGAGCCGTTATACTAGTCTGGCACGACGAGACCTGCTCTTAACCTAGTAGCGATTCCATGGCTATAACAAGGAAAACAGCCTCCGGAAACTATAGTAGAAATTTAAGCAAGACCCAACGGTCGGATCAAACGTTAAAACCCTTTTGAGCCGTTATTCTGGTCTGGCGCGAATTGACCTCCATTTCAACGAGTTGTGATTCCTTACCTACTCAAAGGAAAACATCCTCGAGAAACTCCTGTAAAAATTTAGGAGTGATCCAACGCTGGGATTAAAAGTTAAGGCGCTTTTGAGCCATTATGTTGGTTTAGCCCGATGAGACCTCCTCTTCACGAGTAGCGATTCCATGGCTACTGGAAAAAAGCCTTCGGAAACTAATGTAAAAATTTGAGCACGATCCAACGGTCGGATCAAAAGTTACAACCCTTTTGAGTCGTTTCTCTAATGTGGCATGACCGGACCTCCGCTTCACCGAGTAGTGATTCCATACATACTCGAAGGAAAACATCCTCTAAAAACTCCTGTAAAAATTTGGGACTGATCCAACGGTGGGATAAAAAGTTAAAGTGGTTTTGAGTTGTTATGCTGGTCTGGCACGACGAGACCTGCTATTAACATAGTAGGGATTCTATGCGTACGATAAGGAAAACAGCCTTCGGAAACTACTGTAAAAATTTGAGGACAATCCAACGATCGGATCAAAAGTTAGAGCTCTTTTGAGTCGTTACTCTGGTCCAGCGCGACCGGACCTCCGCTTCACAGAGTAGAGATTGCATAGCTAAAACTAAGAAAACATCCTCCAGAAACTCTTGTAAAAATTCGAGAGTGATCCAATGGTCAGATCAAATGTTAAGGCACTTTTGAGTCATTACGCTGGTCTGGCACGACGAGACCTGCTCTTAACCTAGTAGCTATTCCATGGCATCCACGAGGAAAACAGCCTCCGAAAACTATAGTAAAAAATTGAGGTCGATCCAATGGTCAGATCAAAAGATAGTGCCCTTTTAAGCCGTTACTCTTGTCTGGCACGACCGGACCTCCGCTTCACAGAGTAGAGATTCCATTCAAAAACAAGGAAAATGTCCTACAGAAACTCCTGTAAAAATTTGGGAGTGATCCAACGATCGGATCAAAAGTTAAGGCGATTTTGAGTCGTTATGCTGGTCTGGCACGACTAGACCTGCTCTTAACCTATTAGCGATTCCATTCCTACCACAAGGAAAACAGCCTCCGGAAAATACATTAAAAATTTAAGGACGATCCAACGGTCGAATCAACAGTTAGAGCCCTTTTGATTCTTTACTCTGGTTTGGCGCGACTGGACCTCCGCTTCACAGAGTAGAGATTCCATAGCTCAAACAAGGAAAATGGCCTCCAGAAACTCCTACAAATATTCAGGAGTGATCCAACAGTCGGATCAAAAGTTAAGGCGCTATTGAGTCGTTATGCTAGTCTGGCACAACGAGACCTGTTCTTAACGGTCGGATCAAAAGTTAAGGCGCTTTTGAGTCGTTATGCTGGTCTGGCACGACAAGACCTCCTCTTAACCTACTAGTGATTCCATTGATACCACAATGAAAACAGCCACCAGAAACTACTGCAAAAACTTGAGGACGATTCTGATCAAAAGTAATAGACGTTTTGAGCCGTTACTCTGGTCTGGCGCAACTGGACCTCCGATTCACAGAGTAGAGATTGCATAGCTAAAACTAAGGAAATGGCCTACATAAACTCCTATAAAAATTCGGGAGTGCTACAACGGTCGGATCAAAAGTTATGGCGCTTGAGCCGTAACGCTAGTCTAGCACGACCAGACCTGCTCTTAACCTAGTAGTGATTCCATGGCTACCACAAGGAAAACAGCCTTCGGAAACTACTGTAAAAATTTGAAGACGATCCAACGGTCGAATCAAAAGTTTGAGGCCTTTTGAGCCGTTACTCTGGTCTGGCGTGATCGACCTCAGCTTCACCGATTAGCGATTTCGTACCTACTCCAGGGAAAACATTCTCTAGAAACTCCTGTAAAAATTTGGGAGTGATCCAACGGTCGGATCAAAAGTCAAGGTGGTTTTGAGCCATTATATTGGTCTGGCACGACGAGACCTGCTTTTGACATTGTAGCGATCCCTTTCCTCCAACAAGGAAAACAGCCTCCGGAAACTACTGTAGGAACTGGAGCAAAATCCAACGGTTGGATCAAAAGTTAGAGCACTTTTGAGCCCTTAGTCTGGTCTGGCGCGACCGGACCTCCGCTTCACCTAGTAGAGATTGCATAGGTAAAACTAAGAAAATGTCCTCCATAAACTCCTCTAAAAATTCGGGAGTGCTCTAACGGTCGCATCAAAAGTTAAGGCACTTTTGAGCCGTTATGCTGGTCTGGCACGACCAGACCTGCTCCTCAAGAGTAGTGATTCCATAGCTACCACATGGAAAACAGCCTCCGGAAACTAATGTAAAAATTTGAGAATGAAACAACGGTCGTATCAAAAGTTCAAGGCCTTTTGAGCCGTTACTGTGGTCTGATGCGACTGGACCTCCTCTTCATCGAATAGCGATTCCATTCCCACTCCAAGTAAAACATCCTCAACAAATTCCTGTAAAAATTCAGGAGTGATCCAACGATGGGATCAAAAGTTAAGGCGCTTTTGAGCCGTTACGATGGTCTAGCTCGACGAGACCTGCTCTTCACAAGGAGCGATTTCATTGCTAGCACATGGAAAACAACCTACGGAAAATAATGTAAAAATTTGAGCACGATCCAACGGTCGGATCAAAAGTTAGAGCCCTTTTGAGTCGTATCTCTAGTCTGGCGCGACCGCACCTCCGCTTCACCGAGTAGCGATTCCATACCTACTCCAAGAAAAACATCCTCCAGAAACTCCTGTAAAAATTTAGGAGTGATCCAACGATCGGATCAAAAGTTAAGGTGGTTTTGAGCCGTTATGCTGGTCTAACTCGACCAGACCTGCTCTTAACCTTGTAGAGATTCCATTCCTACCATAGGGAAAATAGCCTCCGGAAACTACTATAAAATTTTAAGGATGATCCAACTATCGAATCAAAAGTTAGAGCCCTTTTGAGGCGTTACTCTTGTCTGGTGCGACCAGACCTGCGCTTCACAGAGTAGAGATTCCATATCTAAAACAAGGAAAATGGCCTCCAGAAAGTCCTATAAATATTTAGGTGTTATCCAACGGTTGGATCAAAAGTTAAGGCGTTTTTAAGTCGTTATGATGGTCTGGCACGACGAGACCTCCTCTTGACCTAGTATTGATATCATTGCTACAATTAGGAAAACAGCCTCCGGAAACTACTATAGAAATTTGAGCAAGATCAAACGGTCGGATTAAAAGTAAGAGCCCTTTTAAGCCGTTACTCCGGTCAGGCACGACCGGACCTCCGCTTCACCGAGTTGTTATTCCATACCTACTCCAAGGAAAACATCCTCCAGAAACTCCTGTAAAAATTCAGGAGTGATCCAACGGTGGGATCAAAGTTAAGGCGCTTTTGAGCCATTATGCTGGTTTGACACGACGAGACGTATTCTTCATACAATAGCGATTCTATTGCTACCACAAGGAAAACAGCCTTCGAAAACTACTGTAAAAATTTAAGCACGATCCAATGGTAGGATGAAAAGTTAGAGCCCTTTTGAGCCATTACTCTGGTCTAGCGCAAACTGACATCCGCTTCACCGAGTAGCGATTCCATACATACTACAAGGAAAATATCCTCTAGAAACTCCTGTAAAAATTCGAGAGTTATCCAACGGTCGGATCAAAAGTTAAGGCGCTTTTGAGTCGTTATGCTGGTCTGGCACGACAAGACCTCCTCTTAACCTACTAGTGATTCCATTGATACCACAAGGAAAACTGCCTCCGGAAACTAATGTAAAAATTTGAGCACCATCCAACGATCGGATCAAAAGTTAGAGCCCTTTTAAGTCGTTTCTTTAGTTTGGCGCGACCGGACCTTCGCTTCACCGAGTAGCGATTCCATACCTACTCCAAGGAAAACATCCTATAGAAACTCCTGTAAAAATTTAAGGCGCTTTTGAGCCGTTATGCTGGTCTGGCCCGACGAGACCTGCTCTTAACCTAGTAGTGATTCCATTGCTACCGCAAGGAAAACAGCCTCTGGAAACTAATGTAAAAATTTGAGCACGATCCAATACTCGGATCAAAAGTTAGAGCTGAATTAAGTCGTTTCTCTAGTCCAGCACGACAGGATCTCGAGTTAACAGAGTAGAGATTCCATAGCATAAACAAGGAAAATAGACTACAGAAACTCCTCTAAAAATTCAGGAGTGATATAACGGTGGGATCAAAAGTTAAGGCGTTTTTGAGCCGTTATGATGGTCTGGCACGATGAGACCTGCTCTTAACTTAGTAGCGATTCCATGGTACCATAAGGAAAACAGCCTCCGAAAACTACTGTAAAAATTTGAACACGATCCAATGCTCGGATGAAAAATCATAGCCGTTTTGAGCCGTTACTTTGGTCAAGCGCCACCGGACCTCTGCTTCACCTAGTAGCGATTCCATACCTACACCAAGGAAAACATCCTCCAGAAAGTACTGTAAAAATTCAAGAGTGATCCAACGGTCAGATCAAAAGTTAAGGCGCTTTTGAGCTGTTATGGTGGTCTTGCACCATGAGACCTGCTCTTCACCGCGTAGCGATTCTATGGCTACCGCAAGGAAAACAACCTCTAGAAACTACTATAAAAATTTGAGCCCTTTTGAGCCGTTACTCTAGTCTGGCGTGACCGGACCTCCGCTTCACTTAGTAGCGAATCCATACCCACACCAAGAAAAATATCCTCAAGAAACTCCTGTAAAAATTTAGGGGTCATCCAACGGATGAATCAAAAGTTAAGGCAATTTTAAGCCGTTTGCTGGTCTGGCACGACGAGACCTGCTGTAAACCTAGTAGCATTTCCATTGGTAGCACAAAGAAAACAGCCTCCGGAAACTACTGTAAAAATTTGAGCACGATCCAACGGTCGGATCAAAAGTTAGAGCCGTTTTGAATCGTTACTCTGGTCTGGCGCGACCGGACCTCGGCTTCACCGAGTAGCGATTCCATACCTACTCCAAGGGAAACATCCTCCTCCTGTGAAAATTGAGAGTGATCAAACGATGGGATCAAAAGTTAAGGCGCTTGTTAGCCGTTATAGAGGTCTGCCACAACGAGACCTGCGCCTCACAAAGTCTTGATTCAATTGCAACCACATTGGAATCATCCTCCGGAAACAACTGTAAAAATTTGAGCATGATCCAATGGTCGGATAAAAAGTTATAGCCCTTTTGAATTGTTACAATAGTCTGGCGCGGTCGGATAAAAAATTAAGGTGCTTTTGAGTCGTTACGCTAGTCTGGCACGACGAGACCTGCTCTTAACCAAGTAGTGATTCCATCGCTACAATAAGGAAAACAACCTCCGAAAACTACTGTATAAATTTGAAGACGATCCAAAGGTCGGATCAAAAGTTCGAGCCCTATTGAGTCGTTACTCTGGTTTGGCGCGACCAGATCTCCGCTTCAACGAGTAGCGATTCCATACCTACTCCAAGGAAAATATCCTCCAGAAACTCTTGTAAAAGTTGGGGAGTGATTCAACTAGTCGGATAAAAAGTTAAGGCGCTTTTGAGTCGTTATGCTGGTCTGGCACGACGAGACTTGCTCTTAACCTAGTAGGGATAACATTGCTACCACAAGGAAAATAGCCTCTGAAAACTACAGTAAAAATTTGAAGACGATCCAACTGTCAGATCAAAAGTTTAAGCCCTTTTGAGCAGTTAGTCTGGTCTGGAGTGACCCGACCTCCACTTCATCAAGTTGCGATTCCATACCTACTACTCCAAGGAAAACATCCTCCTGAAAATCCTATAAAAATTGAGGAGTGATCCAACGATGGGATCAAAAGTTAAGGCGTTTTTGAGCCGTAATGCTGCTCTTAACCTATGAGTGATTCCTTAGCAACCGTAAGGAAAACAACCTACGGAAACAACTGTAAAAATTTGATCATGATCCAATGGTATGATGAAAAGTTAGAGCCCTTTCTAGCCATTTTTCTGGTATGGCGCAACCGGTGCTCCGCTTTACCGAGTAACGATTCCATACCTACTCCAAGGAAAACATCCTCCAAAAACTCCTGTAAAAATTGAGTGTGATCCAACGGTCAAATCAAAAGTTAAGGTGCTGTTGAGCTGATACGCTGGTCTGGCATGACGAGACCTGCTACTCACCGAGTAGCGATTCCATGGCTACCACAAGGAAAACAACCTCCGAAAACTACTGTAAACATTTAAGGATGATCCAACGTTCGGATCAAAAGTTCGAGCCCTTTTGAGTCGTTACTCTAGTCTGGCGCGACCGGAGCTCCGCTTCACCGAGTAGTGATTCCATACGTACTCCAAGGCAAACATCCTTCAGAAACTCGTGTAAAAACTTGGGACTGATCCAACTGTCAGATAAAAAGTTAAGGCGTTTTTGAGCCGTTAAGCTGGTTTGGCACGACGAGACCTGCTCTTAACCGAGTAGCGATTCCATCGCTACAATAAGGAAAACAGCCTCCGAAAACTACTATATAAATTTGAAGACGATCCAAAGGTTGGATCAAAAGTTCGAGCCCTATTCAGCCGTTACTCTGGTTTGGCGCAACAGGACCTCCGCTTCAACGAGTAGGGACTCCATACCTACTCCAAGGGAAAATCCTCCAGAAACTCCTGTAAAAATTAAGAGTGATCCAACGGTGGGATCAAAAGTTAAGGCGTTTGTTAGCCGTTATGGAGGTCTGGCACGACGACACCTGCTCTTAACCTAGTAGGGATTCCATTGCTACCACAAGGAAAACAGCGTCCGGAAACTACTGTGAAAAGTTGAAGGCGATCCAACTGTCTGATCAAAAGTTCAAGCCCTTTTGAGCCGTTACTCTGGTCTGGTGCGACCAGACCTCCTTTTCACAGAGTAGCGATTCCATACCTACTCCAACGAAAACGTCCTCCAGAAAATCCAGTAAAAATTTGGGACTCATCCAACGATGGGATCAAAAGTTTAGGCGCTTTTGAGCCGTTATGCTGCTCTTAACCAAGTAGTGATTCCTTAGCTACTGTAAGGAAAACAACCTCCAGAAACTACTGTAAAAATTTGATCATGATCCAATGGTAGGATGAAAAGTTAGAGCCCTTTTTAGCCGTTTCTCTGGTATGGAGCAACCGGTGCTCCGCTTCACCGAGTGCGATTCCATACCTACTCCAAGGAAAACATCCTCCAGAAACTCCTGTAAAAATTGAGCGTGATCCAATGGTCAAATCAAAAGCTAAGTGCTTTTGAGCTGATACGCTGGTCTGGCACGACGAGACTTGCTATTCACCGAGTAGCGATTCGATTGCTACCACAAGGAAAACAGCCTCCGGAAACTACTGTAAACATTTAAGGACGATCCAATGTTCGGATCAAAAGTTCGAGCCCTTTTGAACCGTTACTCTACTCTGGCGGGACCGGACCTCCACTTCACCTAGTAGTGAATCCATACCCTCACCATGGAAAACATCCTCTAGAAACTCCTGTAAAAATTCGGGGGTCATTCAACATATGGATCAAAATTTAAGGCGGTTTTAAGTCGTTATGCTGGTCTGGCACGACAAGACCTACTCTTAACCTTGTAGCGGTTCCATTGCTAACATAAAGAAAACAGCCTCTGGGAACTACTGTAAAAATTTTAGCACGATCCAACGGTCCGATCAAAAGTTAAAGTCGTTTTGAGCCGTTACTCTAGTTTGCCGCGACCAGAGCTCTGCTTCACCAAGTAGCGATTCAATACCTACTCCAAGGAAAACATCCTCCAGATACTCCTGTAAAAATTGAGAGTGATCCAATGGTGGGATCAAAAGTTAAGGCGCTTGTTAGCCGTTATGGAGGTCTGGCATGACGAGACCTGCTCTTAACCTAGTAGGGATTCCATTGCTACCACAAAGAAAACAACGTCCAGAAACAACTGTAAAAATTTGAAGGCGATCCAACTGTCGGTTTAAAAGTTCAAGCCCTTTTGAGCCGTTAGTCTGGTCTGGTGCGACCAGACCTCCGCTTCACCGAGTAGCGATTCCATACCTAATTCACGGAAAACATCCTCTTGAAAATCCTGAAAAAATTAGGGAGTGATCCAATGATGGGATCAAAAGTTAAGGCGTTTTTGAGCCGTTATGCTGGTCTGGCAAGACGAGACCTGCTCGTAACCCAATAGGGATAACATAGCTATCACAATGAAAACAGCCTCTGAAAACTACTGTAAAAATTTAAACACGATCCAACGGTCGGATCAAAAGTTCAAGCCATTTTGAGTCGTTAATCTGGTGTTGCGCGATCAGACCTCCGCTTCAC
>Ga0307515_10011500_pt1 | contig 16795 bp, 14 predicted proteins | sample 17_EM_MG_FD_194513 | JGI IMG/M metagenome (GOLD analysis project Ga0307515, IMG submission 194513) | Populus trichocarpa ectomycorrhiza microbial communities from riparian zone in the Pacific Northwest, United States - 17_EM | ecosystem: Host-associated > Plants > Roots > Unclassified | place... | reverse complement strand
CCTGTCAACCTACCCCCCCGAAAAAAAGCAAAACGCCGTAAACAACCTCCCACTCACAAACCAAGCCGGGTCAGAGAAAAAAAGCCCAACCTACTCTACGCTGGCATCCCACACCTCGTACAAACCAGCCTCTTCCCCTCCGCCCCCTCAGCCGCCCTAACCACCCTCGCCTTAAAAACCGTCCCCCCACACTTCCGACACTTGACGTCCTCCTCCGTCCCCACTCCTCCTCCCCCTCCGTTCTCATCATCATCGTCGTCGTCATCCTCCGCCTCGCTGCTTAGCGCGCTGCTGATATTGCTCGGCCTCTTGCTCAGCACGGGCCGCGCCGGCGGCACCAGCTGTGCCATCTGCTCGCGCCACGCGCCCGTGTTCCAGAACACCCACGACTGGCCGTTCTGGACCCAGAGCGGGTTCGCCGTGTCGCGTGCTGGGACAGGGAGCAGATCCGGTCCGGAGGCGGACGCAGGAGCGGAGGCAGCGGTAAGCGGGCGCGGCGGGGCGTTGACGGTGAAAGGGTCGGCGGGGGTGGGGTCGAGCGAGAGGGACATCATGGGAGACGCTATGGTGGTGGCGGAGGAAGGGAGGTTGTCGGTGGCGGAGGAGCGCGGGAGCAGCGGCGGGGTGGCGTCGGCGCCTGTGGGCTCGAATTTCACGCGTGACGAGGATGCCAGGCTCATCTGCCCGAAGCTCTTGCGCGGGCTGACGCTGCGCGTTTTCTTGCCACGGCCTCCGCTGCCGGCGCCGCTGCCGGAGTCGAAGCTGCCGGTTTTCGCAATGTCTTGCCGCCAGCTGAGGATGCGGTCCGAGGGCGGCTGCGTGCTGTTGCTATCGCGGCGTGTGCGGCCGCTCGTGCGGGTCGCGATGCTGCTGGGGCGGCTGAGGGCCCCGGGGGGGCTGATTTTCTTGGAGAAGACGGACGAAGTTTCCCAGGCGTCGTTTGTGCGGAGCCGTTTCTGGTACGCGCAGTCTTGTCTGAAGACTTTTATGCTGCCGGTGTAGTCAGCGGTGACGATAATGTTGCCACCCAGGTGCGCGGAGCGGGCAATGTATGCGGGAGATTCTTCGACGCGCTTGAAGGCTGGCTCGGTGGGTCCAGGCGTAGTTTGGGTGCTGCCTGCCTCGGTAGGAGCGCGAGAGGAGTTGATGGATTCGGTACGGGAGATGAGGGTGACTGGGGGAGGGTTGCAGAGCTCGTATACAGGGTCTTCGGAGTTGCTTAGGAGCTGCCTTGTTCTTATCGGAGCGAGAATCGAGCATGTCGTAATAGATGTGTGTGCTTCAAATGTTTCCATGGGTCTTTGGTTGCGTTTTTCACCTTCTGCTGGCCCGGTAGACCACATGTATGCTTTGCGGTCTTCGCTGCCGCATATTACGTAGCCTGCGTCGTCGGCAAAGGATGCGCGGATTTGGCTGTAGTTGTTCTCGTGACCTTTAAACTTCACCTCTAGACTTTTATCTCGGAAGTTATAGAGACGTATTCGGGAGTCGTTGCTTGAGATTAATAGTTTGACTTCGCCGTTACTGCTTCCGGGTGGGAAGTTGATCGTTTGGATTCCGGTTATCTTACTGCCCTTGGCATTCTTTCCATGGTTCGATTTCACATGGATTTGGGTTTGATACTTCAGTCCTTCCGTCTCGTAGAACATGCATAATCCCGTCAAGGTCCCTGCAATACAAGTCTTCCCATCTGGCGTGAAAGCTACCGAAGTGATCATATCCGGGAGCTGATTCCAAAAAGCGACACTTTTATCTGGTATACTCCAGAGTCGCAGCTTTGTATCTAACGAGCCGGCGAGAAAGAATCTATCATCACGAGGGTGAAACTGAATGGATGGCACAAAATCAGTGTGCTTAAATGTGCACAGACATTCACTCCTGCTAACATGCCATAATCGCACTGTTTTGTCCATGGACGAGGAAAGTAAGAAGTTGTTCTAATAATGTTAGCCGCATATCTCACATATGTTAAATGCACCCTACTTTACTCCAACTTAAATCAAGGATGGTTGCTGTGTGGCCTTGGTATTCTCGGAACGTATTCTTCTGGAAAACAGGGGCGCTAAGGTGAAGCGGCCGGTCTTCAGCAGCTTCTTCCTGTGCTTCCTCCCTCTCGTGCGCTCGGCGTTCCTCAGGAGTGGATATAACAGCCCATACACGGACGATCTTGTCTTGCCCACCAGCTGCCAGATATTTCCCATCCTTGCTAAACTCGAGGGCCCAGGTTGGATCATTCGTCGCTGCAGAGCCGGAGGGTGTTGGAGGCGCATTCGCACCATTTTGGGGTTTCTTCTTCTCAGCAGGTGCACTTCGCGAGCGCAACCCCTGTGCCAGAAAGACGCGATTAAATTCCTTTTCTTTCTTGAAACGGGCCCTGACCTTGATGTAGGCGGGAGGTTGCGGATGCCGAGGACTGAATCCTAGATTGTCGATCGGCTGGGAAAACAGCTGTGCTTCCATGCCTTCCGGTCTCGAATCGCCCGCTTCCGATTCATCTTCGGCAGCACCATCGAGGGCCCCTTTCCTTTTGTTTCCAATGAAGCGACTAAGAAACGAAACGCCTTTCCTATTTTCCGGGGTTTCGTGTCAGCCTTGTCAGCTTCATCTGTTGTGCTTACGCACTACCGACCACGCACGTTGCGGAATCCGTAGGCCCCCGCAACCTGGCACTGGATTCATGAGATGGTTAGAAATGCGTTGCTCACTTCTTGTCCTTAGTCAGCCCACTAGTTATCTCTCGTGACGTATCCGTTGGCTGCTTCGTATCCGAGAAAGACTCGCCAGCCTGGCTAGCAGATGGGCTCGAACCAATCTCGGTAGGCGACCGTAGCTTCTGAGGTAATGTTGCCGTGGTATGCGTGCGCTTGAGGATATGCTACAAGTATAAATCCACCACGTCAGCCCACCCGTATTCGAGCATGTAAAATTTCCAGAAGTGCCCATACTTGCGACAAGGGATCTATAGCAGCGTCCGATTTAGTTTGGCTCTCGAACCTCCCATTCCGGGCCGCCGGCCCATTCGACTGTGAACTTGGACTACCTGGGAATCCACGTAGCTTCGTTGGGGAAGATTTTCCACTCGACAGTGGGCCTAGCGATCCAATCCGTTAGCTTTCACTCATGTATGCCTCTGCCACATGGCTTTCGTCTTATCAGATAATTGACGGCAGCGTACGGTCTCCCTTCATCTGTGGCCTTATGAACCTCCCAGCTTCCAACCCTTCCCATACCGGGGACTGGGTCGAGGAGGCACTCTGCGGCGCAGAGTCCTTACTTTGCGGGTTGATCACCCGAATCTTGGGCACGGCATTCGCCATCGCCTGAGCAGCTTCATGGATATTGTGTCGGGCAGGGTTCGGGGTTCATGGAGGAGAAAGGATTTAGGTAGCGCAATGCGGAAGGCTGCGGAAGTGGGTTGGCGTCGCGATTCAGGATAGCAACGGGAAAGAAGTGGTCGCGTAGGACAGAAATTGCAGAGCAGCTGGCTATAGAGCTCGTGTCGTTTGAAATAGAATAGGGATGGGATAACTAATTCTGGGGGAGAGGCTTGGCGCGTTGGGTTCAAGGTCCGACGTCATGCCAGGATGCATGCCTTCGCTTCACTGCCCCCAAGTCTTCTGCCTAAACATGCCCGCCCACTGCCATATTATGGCTGACGGACGTCCTTAGGCCGTTCAATCCTGAGATTCGTAGCTCCGAGAAAGGACGGTACATAAAGAATTATGTGACGGCGTGTTGGGGGGCGTTGTCCCTCGGGTTGTTGGTGCCTTTCAACACTTTCTTGAAACTCTCGAGGGAAAGACTGCCGGGTGTCTTCAGCGGTTGGTAAGAAATAACTTGAGATGAATTGAAGTTTGCAAAGGTTCTGTAAATGAGTCGCCGCATTTTGGATACGAAGGGTTTCCCGTCACCAGCACATATATTTTGCTAGGCAAACTACAGACCTCCCTGGCCATGGGTTCACAAACAAAGCTACCACAAGATAGGGTTCCGACATAACGAGTCCAATGTCCCACTAAGGTATTCCATCGAATTCCTCAAAATCTTAATCTCGTACAGTATTTATCAATAGAGCTGGTATATCATTATCCCCGAGTAAACATGAGCCATACCCGCCCCCACCCATTCCCAGCCAGTATAAGCTTTCCCCATTAACGCCGGAACTCAACCTGTAAGTGTGATATAATGCAAACAGGAGTCGCGATTTTCCAACAGTTCAACCGCCAGTGCACCGATACGCTGCGGCTTACTCCAGTAATACAGAGAAGAAATGAACAAGAGTAAAATGTTGAGCCAAGCCAGTAGGCGCGAGTGGTACAAACAAAAGAAAAGTACATCTATAAAAACAAAGTTTAAAAGTCCTCGTCGAAGCTGAAGTCACCGGACATCTTCGGTGCCTCTACAGTGCTTGTACCCTCCGTCATCTCATGCTTCTTTGTACTGGCCATGACGCCAGCCTTCTGGTAATCGCCGACGCGCTTCTCGAAGAAGTTTGTCTTACCCGCTAGTGAGATGTTCTCCATAAAGTCGAATGGATTTGTTGCGTTATAGTATTTCTGATTTCCCAATGCCAGAAGTAGACGGTCGGCAACAAACTCGATGTATTGGCACATCAGCTTAGAGTTCATACCAAGTAAGGCGACTGGTAATGCGTCCGTAAGGAATTCCTGCTCAATTGTAACCGCCTCTGTGATGATGGCTTCGACCGCTTTAGGGCTTGGTCGGCTCTTGATGTGGGAGAAGAGGAGGCAGGCGAAATCGGTGTGCATACCCTCATCACGCGAAATGAGTTCGTTCGAGAAGGTCAAGCCGGGCATAAGACCACGCTTCTTAAGCCAGAAAATGGACGCGAAGGATCCGCTGAAGAAGATGCCCTCGACGGCAGCGAATGCGACTAAGCGAGAAGCGAAGGTGGAGTTCTTGTCGGATATCCATCGAAGAGCCCAATCTGCCTTCTTGCGCACACAGGGAACTAGAAGACGCGTTAGATACGCGTATCTTAAGATTTTAGAATATCAGACTTACTGTTATCAATGGCATTCAAAAGGTAAGTGCGCTGCTTTGGTTCGCTGATGTAGGTGTCAATCAACAGGGAGTATGTCTCCGAGTGAATGTTCTCCATCATGATCTGGAAACCATAAAAGCATCGCGCCTCCGGTACTTGTACTTCACCGCTGAATCGCTCGACCAAGTTCTCATTAACGATACCATCGGAGGCTGCGAAGAATGCGAGGACGTGAGAAATGAAGAAACGCTCGTCGTTGTTGAGGCGCTTGTTCCAATCGTGAATGTCTTTTGAGAGATCTATTTCTTCGGCGGTCCAGAAGGATGCTTCTGCTTTCTTGTACATCTGCCAGATCTATGGTTGAATCTCCAGTCAGCTTAAAGCTCAGAATAATCAACTTAACGCGTCTTGGGCAACAACGCGACAAAAACATACCTCGTGGTACTTGATAGGGAACAATACAAAGCGCTGAGGGTTCTCCTGTAGCAGAGGCTCATATGCTTCCTCAAGCTTGATAGTGGGAGCCACTGTGGGTGTTTTATCTTCAGGCGCGTCTTCTGGGTCCTCGATGTTTGGGATGCCGACGATGGGCATGAAGACATTCTCTTTGTCGGCAGAAGAGAAGTTAAGCTTCTTTGCCGGAGAGTCTGACATCTTGAGAGACTCGATGGCTGAGGCAGCCTGTTGGAGAGTTAGTTATAAGCGCGTTCTTGTACAAAGAATATTTGCGGTGGTTGGGAACGGTCGTGGCGACGGTACCTTTTTGGACGGAGTAACCTGGATAGACATGGTTGAAATATAGTTCAAGCTGTTAACGGAGGGCAATTGTCAACAGGAGAACTGATGCAAATGGCAGAAAGATTCTGTGGCGAGAGAATTGATGTTGATGGTGATGGAGAGGAGACAGAGAGAGCAGGCAGAACGCGTCTTAAAGTGTTTTCGAGTGCTCGGTCCATCATCGCTTAAACGCCGAACACATGACGTGACGCGCCCTGGAACGGTGACACGGGACGTGATTCGGTGCCCAGCCCCACGCAAAACATCCGAAAGCAGTTACAAATCTCTCACTCAGACTGGATCTGTGCTTGGATATCGCTTGAGTATCCCCTGATTATTATGAATTTCAGCTCGGATCTTCGCAAACGGAATTCCTCCGTCTTGCAACAGACGTACGCCATTGAGATGTCTATGATGGAGCCTTTTGTAAGCCCGAATTGCTCCCAATATCCTTTCAACCTACTTAATCCAATCTTTTCCGGTTTAGTTGTGTTGGATTGAAGCATTCCCAGGTCCACTTGAGAGTGTCTCATCGGAAAGCATGCCCAGACATGTAGACGCGTTAGTATGCGGGTGGTTGGGAGTCGCGCCTCGAAACCGAAGACTTGGATGGACATGCATATCTAGGTGAATTTTATGCTTTTTTTTGGAGCAATGCGAGCTACGGGATCGTATATGCGCGACATAACACCCGTTTCCTGCACGACTGATGGCATCACCGGGCAAAGAGTCATTGCTAGTCCAAAATGGAGCAGGCTTTGCCTAGGCGGCAGCCTTGGAATACGCGATGATTCAGACGGCGGGTCTTGCAGCGCAGACGTAAAGCAGAGTAGCTCTACTAATTGGTCCTATGCTAAACTTGCAGCATCCAAGAATGCACGGTCACCACCATCGCGTAATGGCCCGAGGGTGTATGGATGCGCGAAATCACGTGTCTCATCCCCAAGCCGAGTCAAGTGGGATGAACAAATTTAGGGCTAGTAATACGCGCCCAATTCCTCAATTACGTCCAATAGCAGCCAGTGAGCTACCTCCCTAAATAATATCCACTAATACACTGTCCAGTGTCTTTTACTATCATGAAAATTTTCGAGAGCCAACTGTTCCACCTGCCGCTCCCTCTGCCACTACAGTCCTTTTCCCAACACGACCCTACTCGCCAGCTGATGGAGGCTTCCCTGAGCATTGCACCTTCCATTTACACTCTTAGTCTCGGGTTTTCGCAATCTTGCAATGTAACCCTTTCATAGCTTGACCGATGACAAACGAACTCCACAGACCCTCAGAAGACCATACGTAAGATGCAGGGACATTTCGTAAACTTACAGTAGCTTCAGTAGCTCCCAACCATACTAGCAAGCTCTCATTGTACTCCCTAGTAACAATTAGGATTTCTTTTAATCAGATACAGCATTTTAGTTGAATAAAGTTACAGCTCGTGGATGAGTTTGGTTTGTGGTAAAATACAAAGTATTAGCAAATGGGGTCCTTGTAATTGTTCGTCTAGTACTGAAAGCGGCAACCCAAGAAACTATCAGTCAACCCTATCGCCATCTAAACAAAATTCGTCTAGACCAATTCTAAAGACTCAATTCTTGGGCTTCTAACATACTCTACTTCAGTAGAATATCACCATACAATCACAGGCTTCACAGTAACGCCCTCATGCATCTCCTTAATTGCCTCCTTGAAATCTTCTGCTTTGAACCTTTTAACCAGCTTCTCAAGTGGGAACTTCCCCTCCCGCCACCACCGAATCATCAACGGCACGCTCTCAGACGTAATCGAGTCGCCTTCCACAGCACCAATATACTGCTTTCCTGCGACCATGAACTCAAAGATCGGAATATCCAGCTTCGCGTCAATTGGCGCCGTCCCAACCTGCAAGATCTTTCCCCTGGGGCGCGTGAACTCGACAGCCTTTTGGATCAGCGGCAGGAAGCCCGTCGTATCCATCGTGACCGTACTCCCAAGACCATCCGTAATTGCTCTAACAGCCTCGACAAGCTCTGCCAATGACCCCATGCCCGCCGTATTGATGACGTGCGTCGCGCCGAGCTCCTTAGCCAACTGCAGCCGTGAGCCGATTTTGTCGATGCCGATAACAGTTCTGCAGTTACGGATCTTCGCAGCCTACGCCATCTGTCAGCACTCCCATCTACAATTAACCACACTCTCCAAACCATCACACTCAAAACTAAGAGTCGGGTGCTAAAGAACCTACCATAACCCCACTCAACCCCACCCCGCCCATCCCCAAAATCGCCACACAGTCTCCCTCCCCCGCCTCCGCTACTTTCGCAATTGTCCCGCTCCCCGTTTGGATGCCACACCCCAGCGGCGCCAGCAGCTGCAGCTCCTCGTCACTATTCACGAAGCCCTTAACATTCACAACCGAGCTCTCTCGCGCAATCGTGCGGCTCGCGAAGCTGGACTGGCCGAAGAATCGGCCGGCGATGTTGGCCTTGACACTCTCTTCTCCCGCGGAAGAAGCAAGAGCGAAGTCCGGCCCGCCGAGGAAGTTGATGGTGTTAAAGTCGACACAGTGAGCCGGGTGGCCGCCGCTGCAGAGAGCGCAGGTCCCGCAGGACGAGAAGGAGAGCAGGACCGGGTCACCGGGGGCGGCGACGGTGACGTTTGCGCCTACACTTTCAACATAGCCAGATCCTGCCCTCTGTTAGCACAGATATCAATACGATCGTAAAACTATCGCTCGGCTTCTATGCTCCATTCTTTGAATCCCTTGTTGGAACTAGCGCATGAGAGTATTGAGTGGGTAATGGATAACCCACCTTCATGCCCTTTGACGCTCGGATACACAACCCCGAAACCCTCCTTCTGGCCCCCGAAATGCAGGTCCGTATGGCACACGCCGCTCGCCGCGACCCGGATTACCAGCTCGTCCGCTGCGATATCCCGCAGACGCACCTGCTCCATCGCCCACTTCCCCTCAGACACTGGCCCATGCGACACAATGGCACGGGCCGGTGGTGCGGGAGACATTGTGGAGAGAATGGACTAGGTTGAGGGAGCAGAAGCGAGCAGGAAGTGGAAGAGATATGGAGTTATATGGAGTTACGAACGGAGACGTGAAACTAGGTGGGCACGCGGACAGAAGAAAACCGAGAATTAGTGGAGAGACAGGAACGCGACAGAGAGTAGCAGAGCCAACTTAGATTAAATTGCAAGCAAAATCACTTGTTGTGGTTCAGAAACCTACAGTGTATAGCAGACCCTGCGTGCTGGCGGGTACCCTCAATATACGGGACTCGGCTCCCCTAGATTCAGGTCCCGCAGCTAGGACCGCTGATCGACGGCGGGGTGGAGGAGCGCCTGGCGCACGGTGAAACGAAATGCAAGCCATCGGATGCGCGACGTCGGAAAGCGGGGTTGATTGGATGAGGTTCAAAGAAGGATTATGTATGCGGCACACATAACATGGTTGTGGGCCACAGTTACAGTAATTTAATATTGGCTGATTGCATCTAGTATCAATCTGGTGACGTTTCAGTCGCTACGTTGAGCCTACTTAATAAGTTCTTCGTACTATGCTAGGCATTATTTGGGTCTAAACGTACGCTACGTCTTTTTGAGATGCGAAAGTCCCGATCATAGTTTTTTACCAGCTTTTGCTAGGATATATCCGTTGGCCAATTGTCTATGTAACCAACGAGCTCATGCACGTCTCCTCTAGAATCCACAATGACTATGAAGGGAGCTAATACCTCGTCCTCCGCAGAAAAAATGTTATTCCCCATCCGGAAGCTTCCGATGAAACATGAAATTCAGGATCCGGCACCCGAAGCATGTTGTTGAGCTGCTGCTACATATTCTTGTATACCACTAGTCTAAACTATTTAGTCTAAGATCAGCTTAGGAAATCTGCGCGGCGCGGACCCCCTAGAAGAGATATCAAGCCATCGAAGTCCCGAAAGAGTTGTGACGGTAGCAGCACGGTTCCGAGTGCTTTCGGTAGCACTGTAAGACAAGAGGTGCTTGAGATCAAGCGCCGTAGGCAGATCCCAATGGTTGCAAATAGGATATTCCTTCCTCAAATGGCGGAATATTCCTAGCATACCATTTAGTTCCCGTTCCGAGTAAATCTGGACATAGTCAAAACAAGGACCGAGGCTTCACACCAATTCCGCCGTATGGTATGTTGGTTTAGGGGAAACAATCAAGGAGTCGTCCTCTCCTTGCGGAAATTTTACGTACTTTGCACAATCGCTTTATGCTATTCCATCTCGAGGCACTCTAAGTGCGCTTACTCTTCAACAAACACGAGATGGTGCCTTAAGGACAGTCCCTCCTGATATTCTAGACTCTAGTTGACCACCGGGTATTCGGCATTCACTCATCAGGGCTCTCCAGTGTGGATAAAAGCGTACAGTCTCCAATTTCTGCGAAGGGTGTTCAGCGCAATGCTGGGAAGTACTAATCAGAGTCCCTTGCCTAGGCCGATAGTGCTACAACGTTCATGAAGGACTATTTGCTCCTCGTTGTGCGAAGGTTTCCGTGTTGAGCGGATATCAAACCCTAATGGTGCGCGAGGAAGTCCTGGAAGCATAAAAATTTAGACCCCTGATTTATATCGTGTCCAAGGTTAAGTTTATCAACGATTCGCTGGCCAGCAGCTCTTCCCCACCAATGGGTTTGCGGCTAGATTGAAAACGCGATATGTAGACGACAGTTGAAGAGCTTGTATGGGAGTTTGAATAATGCAATGAAAATCCTTCAATCCCGTCAATGCAAAATAACGGAGTATTAGGCTAAGGGAGCTGTGCTGTCGACCTGAATCGAAGTTCCTTACTACCATCGTAATACTGTCTGACGACCTAGATCGTCTATACGAACTATGTCTCAGTTGTCTCGTATCTTGAGCTCGTATGTCTCATCGAACGTCTCATTACCTGTTTCTCTTAACTATGACCTACTACATGACGACGTCGTTGTCATTATATTTGGACCTACCTAATGTATATAAGAGAGCTTCTAGAGCCCTCTTTAATAAACAGAGTTCTCATTCCTAATCGTCCGTTTAATAGTTATGAGCCTAGGCCGTTTACTATATTATCTTTAATTCCAAAGCCTTTATTCCTATTAATTTTAATTATTATCTTAATTATAGATAACTACCCACAATAACTTCTTAATAAGAAACCCCTCCCGTTATTATATTATCCGTTATCCTTATAAGCCTAAATAACTAGGACAAATAAATTAAGGTTATTAAGTTAAAAGCAAATAATAATCGTCTCTAGAAGTATATTAACCTATTAACACCTAAGACCAATCTACTATAGCTTAAAGAACCTATTTATGCCTTACCTAAGGATACCAATAGCTGGGGGAAGATAAAGCTCGCAGACCTAGATAAGGAGGAAAAGGAGGAGCTCTATACGCTTAAAGCCGACTATAGGGATAATATAAAGCTATATAGAAAATAGCTATTAGCTCTTAATACGTTGCGCAGCTATATCCTAAGCTCTATTTTATATACCTACCTTATCTACACGTTTAAATGCACTACCACCTATAACGTCTTAGTATCTCTTAAGAAGAGAATTGCTCCAACTAACTACGCCTAAAAGCTTTAAATAGCCACCTAATATATAAGGCTTAAGAAGGCGCCTCGGAACTAGAACTTTAAAATTTAGTTATAAGAGTGGGAAAAAGTATACACTAAGTATAAGGAGTAAGCTCTACCTAAGGTAGATAGTAATTATTCGGTAAAAGATTTTGTATATGCAGTTAAATTAATTACACTAAGCTGGTTAAAATATTGGAAGAATAAGCTTAATAAGCGTAAGTAGGAGAAAAAGACCCTTTTTACCTTCTTTAAACTGGTCAAAATATACCGAAACTACCGTTATATAGACCTCGCCTAGAAGGGCAAAACCCCATAAGGAGGATCCTTTAGAGTCACCTTTAAAGATAAGTTACTAAATTTAAAGCCTAAATTAAAACCTTAATTATTAGCAGATAAGCAGAAGAAGGAAAGGCAACCGCCGCTAGAGTGCCTATACGGAAAACGTCACTACTTTAATAAGTGCTAGTATATTATAGAGTTAATTCCTTACCCATTATAGTTTAAACTAAATAATAAAATTTAGAAGAAGGTAGATAAGAAGATTACTAATACAATGCCCGAAATTAAGGCTTATATTAAGTAAATTAAAAAGGACAATTAAGCTAATAAAAAGGACGATTAAGCTAATAAAAAGCTAAAGGATGGCAACTAGCAGAGCTCTTAAGAGCCCTATAGAAACTTTGCAGTTTATTATATAGGATCTAATAATACAACTTCTAATTACGAGCTTTATAATAGTGTAATTCTTAACTTAGGAATTAGCCTACACGTCTTTAACAATAGAGCTAGGTTTATTAGTAATATTAAGCCTATATTAGAATACGTTTATATAGGCTCGTATATAGAAGAAATCGTAGGCTATAGTACAGCTATAGTTACGATTAATAACCTAAAAGGGAAGAGATAGATATAATGGAACTTTGTAGTAGGGACTACGGTAGGCTCGTTAATGGGCTAAGTGTATAGGTAATATAAATTAAAGTCAATAACGTAATAATAACTGGTGGAGTGGTTGCCTAATAGATTAACTCTAATTGTATTCTAAGAATTACTACAAGGAAAGAACTATTTAGAGTAGGGACTATAGTCCTTTTTAAATACATAACCGTACTCTTAGGAAACCCTCCTTATATATAAAGTACGTATACTTTATCTGCTCTGTTACGGACTATATAAATCCTATAAATCACATTATATGACTTAGTTACTATTCCTTGTCATATAGCTCTATCGGCTCTATCCTAGACTATACTTATATTAACCACTAGCTTCTTCTAACTCCTCTTTAAGTAGTTATAGCATTATACTTAAGGCGTCTATAACACTATCTCCCTCCTCTTTATTTTTATCCTTAAAGATTCCTAGTATCTTTAAGTTATTTACTAGAGGTATAATATCTATCTAATTAATTTGGTTAATATTATTACTTATTATACCTAAAGTAATTTCCCTTTCTTCCATAGTTTAATATGCTCGCACTATTGCTGCTATACTATTACTAGGTGAAATAATACCGTCTCTATGTTCTTATTATATAAAAGAGGGATTAGTTTATATTACGCTAGCGAGTCCCTTATTTTAGTAACCCTTTTTTTTATTTAAAGTGCACTAAAGCAAATATTTATTCGTCTTACGACGTTTACTTTATTTCTAACGCTAAGTATACGTGTCCTATAACTCTTAATAGTTTTTAAGTTCCCTAAGTAATTTATTATAGGGTTTTATATTTAATCTACTACTATAAAGCTTAATAGTAAGCTCTTAAGCGCCCTTAATAAATTATAGTAATCGCAAGAGGTGGAATAAGAGGCTGCGGCTGCTTAATAGCGTGCCCTTAAAACTCGTCTTTTAGCCTCTACTCGTCTTCTGCGCCTTAAATGGGGTTATAAAAAGGTTTGTTTTAAGAAGTAGAAACTTATAAAATAAGGTTTATAGGAACTTAGTAATAAGAGAACTAACTTTCTTCCTATAAAGGGAATAGCTTTAAGTAGTTTAGCAGTCGTTCTTCCTAGGTCCCCCTTAGGTAACTTATTCTTTAGCAATCCTTCTTTATTAATATTACCTAACCTATTTTCTTCTAATACTCCTATACCTTTCCTATAGTGTTTTTTTTTTAATTTTCTAGTAGTTCCTAGGTAGTCTTATTATAGCCTATCTACTTTACCTTATACTATATTTTATTATTAACGTCCTTATAACTAATAATCCTTAAAACTTACTACTTATCCTCTTTTTATCCTCTATACGTGTCCGCTTTGTAAACTAGTAGCTTAATATCTCTATATACTAGCTCTAGCATCGCAATATACTATATAGGGTAGATTTTTATCTTAGCTAGTAGGTTTAACTTAAATATAACTAGTAAAATTCTTTATATAATTTTAAAAGATCTTAGTCTAACGTGGTCTAATTTCTTACTTAGTTATTAACTCTTAAAATTTTTATATAATAGCTATACTTTATCTCCCTCCTTAAGATCTAGTCCCTTAGATCTCTTAGTATTATAGTATTTTTTTATCCTTTATTATACTACCTTAGCTATTTCCGTAAGGTTCTTATAAAGATTTATTAGTGTTTCCATTCTTTATTTTACTGCGCTACTTATTTTCTTTACTTAATATAGTAATAACGATGTTTTTAGTTCGTATTTGTAATTCGCCTTAAATAGTAATATACCCATTCCTTCTTATGGTGTTATATTATATATAAACTATATAATTAGTAATAATAATACCTAATTATTCTATACGTAATTAATATAGTGCCTTAGATACTGCTCTAGTGTCTAGTTTAATCTTTCTGTTTAACTATCTGTCTGCGGATAATATATAGTAGAAGTTACTACTTTAACTCCTTACTCTGCTAAGAATACCTTCTAAAATACTACTATAAATCTTAGATCTCTATCTGATATAATTTTACTTAGTACTCTATATCTTATAAATACTTCCTTAATATAAATTTTAGCGACATCTTCTACTAATATTTCTTTTATATATGCTATAAAGTATCTTTACTTTATAAGCTTGTCTACTATTACTAAGATTATATTATAATCTTATCCAGTAATAGGATCTCTTAATTTTAGCAACTTTATAATAAAGTCCTATAATATAACCTCCCATGGTCTCTCTAGTATTTTAATAGGTTATAGCCCTCTATATAGCTTATGCCTTATTAGTTTATTTCTCTAGCAATTTAAATATTCCTTTATAACCTTTTATGCTAGGTTTTAAATTCTATTAATAATATACTTCTCCTAAAGTCTTAACACTAAGCCCTTAGCTCCGTTATATCCTTAAGTTAACCCCTTATAGAAATCTCCTATAAAGTGCTCTGCTATGCTTCTTAGGATATACTTTACTTCTTGGTTTCCGTATATATCCATCTATAGATCTTTTAGCTATACTTCTAAAATCCTTTATACCTAAAAGCTCTCTAATAACTTATAAACTTTATTTAGCTCTTTCTAAGTTACTATAATTTTTAGATAATTATACCTAATTAATCCGTTTATATCTTTTTATAGTTTAGCTTTCTAACTTAGAGTATCTGCTTATATATTGTCTATACCCTTAGTATACTAAATTTTAAAATAATATTCCGTAAGCATCTCTACCCATCTAACCTATCTTTAGTTAAGTTCCTTTATTATTAGGAATCCTATTAGGTTCTTATAATCTATTTTAACTATAAATAGTTTCTCCATACCTTATAAGAATGCTCTCTATTTTTTTAACGCTATAACTATACCTAATAACTCCTTATTATAGATGTTATAGTTTAACTCTAGTGGTGTTATCTTCTAACTATAGTATGCTACTAGGTACTATCCGTCTAGATGCTTTTATATAAAGTATACTCCTAGTATAAAATCTAATACGTCTATTTCTATAACCGTTTCTAGTCCTAGTTAATAGATCTTAAGAACTAGCTCTTAGGTAAACAGCCTCTTAACTTTCTTAAATAGTCCCTATTATTCTTTTCCCTATACCTATAATTCTTCTTTCTTTATTAATCGCGTAAATGGCTTAATATCTTTTAACTATTGCGCTATAAACCTTCTATAGTAATTGCAAAACCCTAAAAATAATCTTAATTATATAACGTTCTCTAGTTCTTGCTAATTTACTATAGCCTTAATCTTTTTTAGATCTATGCTAAGTTAGCCTAGTTTAATAATAAATTTAATAAAATTGGTCTTCCTGGTAAAGAACTTGTATTTCTTAATTACTACTAGCATTTATTCTTCTTATAGTCTTTTTAAGACCTATTTAATATATTCTCCGTATTCTTCCTTAGTTATTAAGTAGATAATAATATCGTTAAGATATACTATAATAAATTCATCTAAGTATTCTCCTAATATATTATTAATACACTTCTAAAACATTACTAGTGCGTTTATAAGCCTAAATTGTATAACTAATAGTTTATATAGTCCTTCCTTTAACCTAAAGGCTGCTTTTTATTTGTCGCCTTCCTTAATTCTGATTTAATGGTATGCCTATCTTAGATCTATCTTTATAAAGATTTACACATTGCCTATCCTATTTTAGATTTTACTAATTAAGGGTAAAGGATACCTATCCTTTCTAGTAATGCTGTTTAACTATCTATAGTTGATATATAGCCTTAGTTTGCTATTTTTCTTTAGTATAAATAGTACTGGATATCCTACTAATAATTGTAAAGGTCTGATGTATTCCTTTTATAGATTTTCCTAAATAAACTCTTTTAACGCTTTTCCTTTTTCTTTAGTAAGCTTATAGATTAGGAAGAACCTTAAACTCGCTCCTAGTTCTAACTCTATCTTATAGTCCTATACTATATACTCTAACAGCTTTTTACTTTCTAGTGACTATAGTTTTTTGCCATACTTATAGTATCTTTTTGGTATATAGCTTAGCCCTTTTTCTGTTTCCTTGTAGGTCGCTCTTACTTAGTACTATACCATCTTAGCTTATTATTACATCTTGCGGCGTTAAGTATCCCTAATATTAACTTAACCTATAACCCAATCAATCCTTAGATTATATTCCTGTAACTAAGGCATTCCTAATACTGCCTTATTATTCCCTAATGGTAATATATTAAAAGACATCTTAATTTATCTTCCTTTAATAGTTAACTAAATAGGTCCTATTTTAAGATTGATGATCCCTCCTCTATAGGTTATTAGATCTCCTAAAATTGTTACTAATAGGTAAGGACATTTCTTTTTCCTATGTAGTAATCCCATTCTTTTAACTGCTACTAGTAAAATATAGTTCCTTATTACTCTACTATTTATTAATGCCTTAAACTGTTAATTTTACTACTTAACTTATAAATTTAGGTATTGTCCTTAAATTCCTTTAAGGGTCTAAGGCTCTACTACTAGTTCCCTCTAGTCCCGTAGGCCTCTACTTTTCCTAACTATT